>FZPS01000059.1_pt372 | contig 30748 bp, 20 predicted proteins | sample 1817821 | NCBI WGS metagenome assembly FZPS01 (sample SAMEA104158645, study PRJEB21678) | metagenome | place: Germany | collected 2015-04-21
TGAGAAGAAGTGGACGATGCCGATTCACAACTGGGGACTGATATTCAACCAGTTTTTGCTTATCTTTAGCGAAAGATTGAGCCGATAAAAGAAAAATCTTTCCAAACTCCCCGTTTTTTTGGGGGGGGGAGATTTGAAAAGATTTATATTGATAAAAGTCAAGCTTGCAGTTTAAAGCTTACACAAAGTTTGGGATAGTCCCTTTTTATCACCAATTTTTAGTATCCTTGTTCAGCATTGGCAATCATAGCTTTACTGGCATACATAAAGACTTCTACTCGTCTATTTTGAGATGCTGTTAAAGCTTCATCATATTGATCGTATCCAACGCCTTCTACAATTTGGAATTGAGCAGGAAGAACACCATTTCTTTGTAAGAAGCTTTTTACTGATTGCGCTCTTCGTGTAGATACTGTTTGATTAGCTTCATAAGTGCCAACTTTATCAGTATGTCCTATGATTGCTATATCAATGGTTGGATCTTCTTTTAGAAGCATTGCGAATTCTTGCAAGGATTTTTGTGATGCACTACTTAATGTAGAAGAGTTGAATTCAAATAGAATACCGGAGTCAAAAGTTACTTTAACTGCAGAAAGTCCGTTATTGTCCTCAATTTGTTCTACTTGTGCACCTTCAATCTGGGCAGCTTTAGCCGCTTTTTTATCCATCTTGTTTCCAATGATTATTCCGGCTCCCGTGCCTACGGCAGCACCAACAGCGGCACCAATGGCAGCACCTTTTCCTTTACCGGCAATACCTCCTACTATAGCGCCCAAGGCTGCTCCTGATCCTCCACCTATGGCTCCTCCTTTTGCTTTATTTGATTCCATCATTGATCCACAACTGGCAATTACTAGAGTGATACTAAGTAGTAATGCTGTAACCTTCATTTTTTTCATAAATAGAAATTTTAATTTTGTATTTAATTTTGTCAATACCTAAAGTCTTATCTATCATAGATAAAACAGATATCTTTAAGCTTTTGTTCTCTTATTTTTTTAAGAATAAGAGATCTATTGTAAACAGAATCTTTTATAAGTAAGCTCTTTCTCTTTAGTTTGAGAGTGTTTACCCCATGAAAGAACTCTTCTTAAAAAAGATTTGTCACAAAGATAAGGGTTTTCCTTAATAGAACTATTTCTGCAAGCTGCTTTATCAAAATTTAATAGTTTAATATAAGAGCGATGAGGATCTAATGGTGTTCTGGAATTGATATCATTGCAGATAGGTTGTAAACAAAATAAATTGTATCATTCTATCCTGATCTTATTCTTTTCTATTTATCTCATATAATATGGGTCTGGGACTAATGTAAGATAGGTCCCAGACCGAACAGGCTTATAACCTAGACCGAAGCCCCTTCTCTCCCAGACCGAACAGACTTATAACCCAGACCTATTTTATGATGATTATAGGCAATATGAAATTGGAGTATTTATTTTAATAAAACTTTATCTAATGTGGCTTTACCGGACGAAAAAGTAAAAGCTTAACCAGTTTTAACGTAATAAATTTCACCCTGTTTAAACGAACGTTTAAGTTTGTACAAAATATGCATTTATGTTAAACGAAAAAGGACAAAGAAGTTTAGACGTTAAAGATAGAATACTATCAGTATCACGCGAACTGTTTATTAAAAACGGATATAATGGAACTAGTGTTCGTGATATAGCAGCAGCTTCAGGAACAAACGTTGCGCATATAAAATATTATTTCAGTTCAAAATATAAACTTTTTGAAATTATCTTTGAAGAATCTTTTGATGTTCTATTGAATCGAATAGAGGGAATATTGAAAAAAGAGAGTTCTTTCTTTGATTTAATTAAAGATTGGGTTCATACTTATTATGATGTGTTGGTGGAATTTCCAATGATTCCTATTTTTCTATTGAATGAGATTAATCAAAATCCGGAATGCTTAACAAGCAGATTACTTAAACGTGAACCTATAAAGTTGTTTAATCAATTGTCCGATCGTATTGAAAGGGAAGTTCAGAAAGGAACTATCATAGAAACCTCACCACTCGATTTAGCACTTAATGTATTATCATTATGTGTGTTTCCATTCATGTTTGGCCCATTGGCAACTAAAATAGCAGGAAAGTCGAAAGATGAGTATTATGAAGTATTAGAAGAGCATAAAGAATATGTAGTAAACTTTGTGATTAAAGCGTTAAAGCCTTGATTTTCTAAAAAAAGATTTTAAATGAAAATAAATAACACTTATAGAGTTGGAATAGATGTGGGATCTACCACCTTGAAAGTAGTCGTCTTAAATTCTTCTGATGAAATTGTATATAAAGTATATAAAAGGCATAAAGCCGATTTTAATACCATTTTCATAGAGGAGTTGAATAAAATAAATGCAGAATTCAAGGATGCACAACTAACTTTGGGTATTACAGGATCTGCAGGTATGGGAATCTCTGAACGTACAGGTATCCCTTTTGTGCAAGAGGTGGTATCGTCCATAGAGGTTATCAATAAGGTTTATCCTGAGACTCACTCTATGATTGACTTGGGAGGAGAAGATGCCAAGATTGTTTTCTTTGATGAGGGAAGACATCCGGATATTCGTATGAATGGGAGTTGTGCGGGAGGAACGGGTGCATTTATTGACCAGATGGCTGACTTGATGAATATTTCTGTGGAAGAATTAGGACTATTAGCTCTAAAATATGAAAAAGTGCTTCCTGTGGCTTCTCGCTGTGGGGTTTTTGCAAAAACAGATATTCAAAACCTGATGGCTCGGAATATACCTCACGAAGATATTTCTATGTCCATTTTGTATGCAGTAGCCTTGCAAAGTATAACGACATTGGCAAGAGGACGTGAGATTAAACCTAAGATATTATGCATAGGGGGGCCTTTGACTTTTATTCCGGCATTACGTGAAGCTTTCATTAAGGTGTTGAAGATAGAGGAATCCGATTTGATTCTGCCAAAGCATAGTGAGTATTTTCCGGCATGGGGTACGGCATTAAATAACCACGTGGAGAAAAGGGTTACTGATCTAAATGAAATCATTGAGAAATTAAAAGTTAAGAGTGTTGTCAGAGAAGATGTACTCCCTCCTTTATTTACGTCAGAGTTAGAATATAAGGAGTGGAAAAGTAATCGTGGAATCAAAGAGCTAAAGAAAGAACCTTTAGGCACAAAGAAAGAGGTAGCATGTTTTCTGGGTATAGACGCGGGTTCTACTACAACGAAGATTCTAATTATGAATGAGAATGCAGAAATTGTATTCTCGTTCTATGGAAGTAATCAAGGAAACTCATTGCGAAAAGTAGTTGAAGGTTTGAATCAGTTTAAATCTGAGACTGAAAAGAAAGGTGTGAAATATCGTTTCTTGGGATCAGCCGCCACCGGGTATGGAGAAGATTTAATTAAATCGGCTCTTAATTTAGATTTTGGTATTGTTGAAACCATTGCTCATTTGTCCGGGGCACAATATGTGGATCCTGAAGTCTCTTTTGTTCTGGATATTGGTGGGCAAGATATGAAGTCTATTTTTACCAGAAATGGAGTCATCTCTAATGTGGAATTGAATGAGGCGTGTTCATCGGGTTGTGGTTCGTTTTTGCAGAACTTCGCCTCTACAATGAATATGTCTTTAGAAGAGTTTACCCAAATTGCTTGTTCTTCTGAATACCCCAGTGATTTAGGCTCTCGTTGTACTGTATTCATGAACTCTAAGATAAAGCAGTCTTTACGGGAGAATGCTTCGTTAAATGATATTTCTGCAGGATTAGCCTATTCTGTTATAAGAAACTGTTTATTCAAAGTATTGAAGGTAGAGAACTTAAATGTCTTAGGAGATCATATTGTCGTACAAGGTGGAACGTTTAGAAATGATGCTGTATACCGAGCTTTAGAATTACTTTCGGGAAAACAAGTCAGTTCTACGGATATGCCTGAATTAATGGGAGCTTTTGGTGCAGCTCTTTATGCTGCTAAAATGTGGAAAACAACTCCTTATGAAACTCGGTTTACCGGAACTGATGAATTACCCAACGTAGAGGATATAAACACCCGAGAGTTACAATGTAATGGTTGCACCAATAAATGTTCTATTCTTCGTTTCACGTTTGCTAATGGAAACGTATGTTATGCCGGTAATAAGTGCGAAAAGTTTTTTTATAATAAACAGACCGCTCCGGAAAAAGGCTATAATGCTTTTGAATACAAAAATGATATTTTGTTCAGCCGGAAATCTGATAAAAAGCCTGTCGTCCAAGGAAAGATAGGAATTCCCAGAGTCTTAAATATGTATGAGAATTATCCTTTTTGGCATACTTTATTATCGGAGTGTGGTTTTGAAGTTGTTCTTTCTCCGGAGTCAACTTATTCAATGTATCGAAAAGGGGTGGGGTATGTTATGTCTGATAATATCTGTTTTCCGGCAAAAGTGGTACACGGACATATTCTTGCATTAAAGGAGATGGGGGTGGATAGAATCTTTTATCCTATGGTAATAAAAGAAGGAAAAGAATTCGATAATACCTCTAATACCTTTAATTGTCCTGTAGTAAGTGGCTATCCGGATGTGATTCAAAGCTCAATGAATCCTAAAGAGCAATATGGTATTTATTTAGATAAGCCTGTCATTACCTTTAGCGATGAGGAAGCTTTAAAGAAGGCGTGTTTTAACTATATTTCTTCATTTGGTGTTTCTCAATCTGATTTTAATCAAGCTTTCAACTTAGCAGTACAGGAGCAAAATCGAACGGAACATCAACTGAAAGTAATGCAAGAGAAGGTGTTAAGTGAATCTTTACGCAGCAATAAGTTAGTATTTATCTTGGCCTGCCGCCCTTATCACGCCGATCCTTTAATTCACCATAAAGCCGGACAGGTATTATCTGATTTAGGAGTAAATGTTTTAACGGAAGATGTCTTTAGAGATAGTAACTTGACTATTTTTAGTGATTTGAATACAGTTTCTCAATGGTCTTATCCCAATAGAGTTACTCAAGCTGCTATGGAGGTTGCTGCGTTGCCACAGAATGTACAATTGGTTCAATTAAACTCTTTTGGATGTGGTCCTGATTCGTTTTTAATGGATGAGGTAGGTGCCATTTTAAAGGATGCGAATAAAAATCATACGATATTACGTATAGATGAAATTGCCAGTCCCGGCTCAATGCGATTGAGATTGCGTTCTCTTATAGAATCCATGAAGGTGATGAAGTCAAAATCTTCTTTATGTAATAATGGCAAATGTAATGCTCCTTATGTGGGTTATGAAACCATCTATGCTGAGTCTGATAGAAAGAAAACTATATTAGCTCCTTGGTTTGCCGACTTCTTGTCTCCCTTTATTCCTGCAGTAGGTGAGCTTGCTGGTTATAATATCATTAATCTGCCTAAACCAAACAGAGAATCGGTTGATGTAGGATTAAAATACAGCCATAATGAGTTATGTTATCCTGCAACTATTATTATAGGGGATATCATTAAGGCCTTGCAGTCCGGAAATTATGATCTAAATGACGTAGTAGTTGCCATCACTCAAACGGGAGGACAGTGTCGTGCCACAAACTATGTGTCCCAGATTAAAGGAGCGATGATAAATGCCGGTTTTTCTGATATCCCGGTAATTGTTGCGGCTATAGGAGATGTTTATCAAAATGAACAGAAAGCATTCAAGGTTCCGGTATTACGAATCATAAATATCTTAGTCTATACTTTATTGTATGCAGATGCTTTACAGCAAATGTATAGTTTGACACAAGTAAGGGAGAAGAATAAAGGAGATTCACAAAAGGTTTTCGATTTATATGTTGATTTAGGTGTGGATGCAATAAAAAAGAATGATTCTAAAACATTACTTCAGCTATTGGAACAGGCAGTTCTTGATTTCAATGCAATTCCAATCTATGATAAAGAATACAAGAAGGTGGGATTCATCGGAGAAATTTATTTGAAGTATAATAATTTTGGACAAGCCCATTTAAGGGAGTGGTTGCAGTCTAAAGGATTGGTTGTGGTGACTCCTCCCGCATTAGATTTTGCCATGCAATACTTCGTGAATTCAAGAGTGAATGTTGAAAATGGATTAGAACGAGATGGGCTATTAAAGAAAATATTGAATCCCCTTTTATTAAAATGGATGAATAAGAAAATTCATAAAGTAGAGGAAATTGTAAAAGATTTCCGTTTCCATGCTCCCTACGAAACGATTTTCAAAAAAGCGGAATATGCCTCTGAAATTCTGGATTTATCTAATCAGTTTGGAGAAGGGTGGGCTATTGCTGGAGAAGTAGCCTCTTTTATGCGAGAAGGTATCAATAAAGTTGTCTGTATACAACCTTTTGGCTGTATCGCAAATCATATAGTGGCTAAAGGAATTGAAAAGCGATTAAAAAAGTTCTATCCTGATTTAAATATCCTTTATCTAGATATTGATGGTGGAATGGCAGAAGTTAACCTGCAAAACAGATTGCATTTTTTAATTAATTAGAAACTTGTAGTGTGTTTAAGCAGGTAGTCTTATATAGTAAACAAGGGGTGATTTACACCCCTTGTTTTTAATGATTCATACTTTTCTATCTCTACTCAAAAAGTATATAAATTGAACTTTGTATTAGAATGAGAACATTACTCTCATTTGTAGTGAATGAAAGTTTTCATCTTTTGGATATCTTACGTTGTCTAAAATTCCATATTGATACTCTCCCATGACTTTTATGTATTCATTAAAAGTATAATTCAATCCAATAGTGAAGGCATGTAAAGATCCACCAGCAACACTTGAAGATACCGGAGGATAATCTGAGATTTCTCCGTTAGGATAGAATTTGTTATTACCAATTAAATACATATCTCCTTTATTGATATCATTTAAGTCAACATATGAATATCGTGCAACTATTTCAAGTGAATTTTTATCATTCATTCCATTAAGAAGTCCATACTCATGGTTATATGAGTATTTATCACCCATTAGAAGATAACCTAACTCCAAGTAGGCTCCTTGAAATTTAGACGCCCTAAGTTGATTCGCTGCTTGCCAAGATTCAAGTGTTGACATACTCCATGCACCGCCTAGCTGATTTTGGAATAGTTCTTCATCAGGGCGCTTCTTGAATACTTTTTTATATGTATATTCTCCTCTGGCAAAGAATTTATCTGTTTTAAATAAGGCCTCTGCAGATAAATCTAGATTCTCTTTAGCCCAAGGTAAATCAGCCGATAGAAAGTTTGCTACCGGATCAGTATAGGTTTGTAGTGAACTTGAAAGGATTTGGTGAGTTTTGAATACTCCATTTTCCTCATATCCGGTGTTCATTCTTGCGTATCTTGCTCCTAGTCCAATATGTAGAAGATTACTTTGGTTGTTTATTAACTTTGCTACCCAGCGACCTGTAACGCTTAGCCCTTGACTACCTGCTTCTTGATCATTGTATTTGTTTTCGGTGAATACACCTTGATCCAGTAAGAAATAATCATTATAAAACTTGTAGCTAATACCTAAAGCACGTCCTGGCGACAATGCATTAGTCATAGTTGGTCTGGAGATAAAGTGGTAGTTGTAAATACTTGTATTATAACTCATAGAGATGGGTTCAGCAAAATAACCTACTTTCAAGCTATGCGTTCTACCATTATTTTGAGCAAAATTATATCTGAGGAAAATGTTTTTTTGTTTAAATTCACCTTTTGAAAAATCAAAGTCTGCATAGAAGTATAGATCCTTGTATGTAAGTGAGGTTCTAATTCTTGCATCAACAATGGATGCTCCTGACTTCATAGGTGTGAACTCGGTATTGTACCAAGATGCATCGCCTATAAAACGCCCTCCAATAGTAAATTTCAATTCATTCTTTTCATTATCATATTTCAACAGTGGATTTAACACATCTTTCTCTTGACCAAATGTATACCCGCTAATCGTAAAGATTGCCAGTATTGTAAATATATAATATAATTTTTTCATTGTTTACTCTTTTAATTTAATGACTTCATTATTTTGTGTATCCAAGTTTATCCAGTAATTGCATTGAATTAGGTACTATTTGTGGAGATTTACTGTCTCTGATTCCTTTGTCTATGTAGAATTGAAGTGTCATTTCTGCTCGATTAGTGAACATTCCATCTACATACGGACTTTCAAAGCCAATATCATTACCAAAATTATAGTCCCCAAAATATTTCTTCATTTGGTCAATTGAGTCGAATGAGTAGGGGTGATTTAACATTCCTGCTTTTTTAATTAAGTAGGCTTGCCATGGAGCGTTAAGCTCAGGGTAATTGTTAGGAGCTCCTGCTATACATGGACCTATTATATGAGCTTTGTATTCCAGTCCAAGATTTATGTATGATGCATATCCAAGAGGGGAGTCATTGGATATGTCAGTAGGTCCTGTTCCGTACCAAAATAAAAAGCACATGGGTACTTGTCCTTTGAATATTTCTGAAATCAGTTTTAAGCTTTCAAGTGAGAATGTTTGTAGAATCACTTTACCATTGGTGTTTCCCACGTTAACTAAACCATCAGTATAAAATGGATTTGATTCGGGTTCCGGTGATGAAATAATATTCATTCCTAATCTGTCCAATTCGTCATAAACCATTTGTTCAAATCCTGCAGGATTTAACCAAGGTTCTTTAAACTCAATATAAATACCAGGTTTATGGCCGCTGTTCCCTTCGTTGTCAAGGACATATTCAAATTCATATTTAACGATGTCAGACTCACCACTTAGTCCGGATATCTTTTTTCCTGTTTTACCAACAATTTTCCATACTCGTTCATTATTAGCATCTCTTTTGAGCTTCATTCCTCTAGAGTATTGTACAAGGTCCTCTAATGAGGATATGTATTGTTTATTGGTTGTAAATCCTGAGCGAGCTTGTTCGGGATTATCTTCGTTAAACCAACTACCGGCATCAAGTGCTAGTAATTCTGAGTACGTGTAGAAATTGGCGTAATAAGGCATGAAATTCTCTCTGTCGTGTTTTACTAATAATTCAGCTTCATCCTGAGTGTAACCAATATCAAGATAGTATTGCAAGCGAGTAGATGGAAGTGTTCCACCATATACAATATCAATATTGGTTGTTCTTCTTAAATCATCGTCGTGTAGAGCAAGTACAACTCCATCCTTAGATACTTGTAAATCTGCTTCAAGATAGTCTGAACCAATTTCACGAGCCCAACGATAAGCTGCTTCTGTTTCTTCCGGAACCCAGAATGTTGATCCTCTATGCGCTACGATTGCATGCATGGGTACATAATTACGTACAGTTTGCATTTCAGATGAGATATAATCAACCTCAACATCAGTTGCATCTTTTTGATCTTTGTTAAATTCATCATTGTCGCATGACCAAAACATCAGCATCAAACTGCAAACCAAGATCATTCTAAAAAAATGTTTAATCATAATTGTGTGATTTAGGTATTAATAATTTGTTTTATTTAAGTTTTATCTAGTCTTTGTGTTTTTCTCACTAGATATCCCCTTTTTTAGTGAAATTTTATATCAACTATTCATAGTAAATTTCTCTTGTCTTTCTTTAATTTCCATTCTGACTCTTGTTTTGCCGAGTTTAATGTGTTAATGTGAGACTTTCCATCCTTTGTTTTATAACTAGCTATAATGATATCTAATGATAACTCCTATATTGTGTCTGTATTAGAGGAATCCCCATAACAGAAATAAAAGATGACAGGAAGGAATTCTTTATGAAAACATTAAGAAATCATTCTGATTAAAGTTTGAATTTCCTGCTTTATATTTCTATACCCTTTCCTTGTGTATTTTGAGTTATTTCTATTTTGAAGAAGTCTTAGATTGTTTGGTCTAGATTGAAAGCTTCTCATATATACGATTTTTAGTTAACGTTCAAATTACCTTTGAATTTTATTTTATGCTCAAATATAGTAAAAATATGTTTCATTCAAAACTTTTTGGTTTTGAATTGATGGGCATTTTTTTGTTTTATTGTTTCGAGTTGGTTTTTTGAGATGGATTTAAATCATTTAAGTTTTTTAAGAAACTTACAACAAAATAGGGCGTAATATACTCTATTTGGCATCTAGCTGTTTTTTATTAGGTAAATACTCTTTATCGGTTGGCTATTTTGGAAGGTTTTCTTTTTTTTCGATTTTGTTACAAAGACTTCTGTAGAATTAATGAATATCTAGTAGCGGGCAATAATTGTAATTGATCTTCACCTCGAAGTGAGTTAGCAAGGCTAAGCGAGTGGAAAAGGTAAAAGAACAATGTCCAAACTAAATGTTCTGAATTCTGTTGTTGCAACAAGTCAAGCAAGGGATTAGCCAATGCTAATCCCTTTTGAATACCCTGTGTATTGTTAATTTATAACCGGAAATGACTTAGTTAAAATTTAGCGCGACACATAATAGCTATGCCGTTTCCGTTATGTCTCCAAGCATTATTCTCTTTTTTTGCAAAATCTTTTGCATCGTTTGTATACAGGCTGAGTGTATAGGCAAATTGGAAAGTAATATCTTTGATAATATCAAAATTCAAACCAATTAGTAAATTATCTCTATTTTCATTTGAGCCTTTGTTTATCTTATCGCGATACATATCCCAACGTACTACCGGCTGGAATTTATTTAGTCTGTAAGCTGCGAGTACATATAGGCCTTGCTCTTTTACATTTGCTTCATTACTCCTGATATAGCCATACTCTGAGCGAAGACTTAATCCGTTTGGATCGTTATACCATGCACCTACAATAAACCGATTCATTGGAAGATAATTCTCGACTACTCCTTCTTTATTTAGACCATTGTATTCTCCATAGTTATATGATCCGGTGATACGAAGGTTCTTGATGGGGCGTATAGTAATACGGCCCACAAAATCTTTTGATTTATTGTTATCGGGTAAAGTAGGTAGGTGTCCATTAGTGAAAGATAAGTCGTAGCTCAAGTAGCTAAATCCTTTATCTTGATTTTCAATAAGATCACCATAAGCCATGATACCGATATCGCGACCATAATCTACAAAGTTCGCTGATGAAGAAGCTGCATTACGGCAGACCATACGGTAGTTGATGTTGGAAAAATCTATGGTTTCCAACGTTGCAGGAGAAATATCATAATTTTCAAAACCAAGAGGCAGGTAGTATTGCCCGGCACGGATATGGAATGCCTTGCTAATGTGGGCATTTACAAAAGCATCCATGATGGTCATAACCTTTTTGGTCGCTCTTCCTCCTACGACACCATTGCCATCAGTAGAACCGGAGAATACCTCGAATTGAGCACGAAAATCAAAAACACTTGAAATTTTTTTATCGATAATCAAGCGCATACGTTTCATTTGAAATGAAGAGCTGTTCCCTGCGTATTTATTGGTCCATGAATAGCCCGTTTGAACGTATCCTGATATTTTAGGCATTATTGCAAGTACTTTATCTACAATCTCTTGAGTTTGATTCTGTGTGATTTCTTCTTTAGTTTCAGTTTTTTTGTCCTCACTCTCGGTTCCCCATACGAATGGAGTCATACAAAAAGCACAGCAAAAAAAGAAAATGATTGATAAATATTTATTTTTCATAATAAAAAGATAATAAATTATTATTCAAAAAAAGTAAGCTTTTTCCTCTGTCCTAGTTATTTGATTCTTTCGTAAATGTATAATTCGTGTAGTTCTTTATCATAACCCGGGTAGAATCCTTTAACCATGCCTAAAACGATGCGTGAGCCTCTATTCATTAATACCAATAGATCATCATTGGTAGGGTCGATGGCTAATCCTTCAATCTCACCCGCCCTTTTGAATTCTTTCATTTCTTTGAAAAGAGTCACGTAAGCTGCTGTTTGTCCTGGGTTTGATACATCGACAATGTAAAGATTGTCTGTTTCATGAAAATCTGCATCTCCATCATCAGCTGAGATTAACATTTTTCCGTCGACATAAAAAATTCCTTGTTGATATTGAGGAGCTGGGCGTAAATGCAGTTTGCCATCATATTTACCTGTGGTTAGATCATAGCGATAAATATAGGTTCCATTTACCCAGTCGGCCATCCAAGCCATATTACGTTCCGGATCAACGGTAAGGCCACAGACTTCTACTTGTCCTGACTCGGGGTCAAAATTGATAGATTCATCATATTTAAGGGTTTCAGCATCATACGTTGCAATTTGGATGTCTTTTCCTACTCCGTCAACAAACCATTCAATCCCTGTATAAAGTTTTCCATCATGAATATCAATGTCCCCAAAGTGATTAGCCGCTTTTTTTAATCCTTTGAACGGATCTTCATTTTTAGCTACTAGATTTCCTTCTTTATCGTATTTAAATAGGGCAACACTGCTAGATACATAATAATAGTTATCATCTACTGCGATACCTTGTCTGCCTTCTACAGGCATTACTTTTTTAAGTCGATAGCAATCTCCATTTGGTGCAAGTCTTTGTGCATTCACACTTACAGAAAAAAGTGTAGCAATACATAATACCATTAACGTTGTTAGTTTTTTCATAGTTGTAAACAGTTTAAGTGGTTAATAATGTTATTATATAAGGTATATGAATACAACCTATATGTTTCATTTTTATTTTGAATACATTCAAAATAGTTGCGATAGTTTTCGGTTAACGTTTCTAAGTTAATACTTTATTTTGGATTTTGCATACATTATTTTGCTTTTTTTAAGTAGAATGAGGGGGTTTTTCGTTTGCTATGTAGTAAAATATGACTCTTTAACGTAGTTTTAGATCTTAAATTAGTGTTTACCAATAATATGAAATAAAAATAGTATTGTTGATGTTTCGAATATTTTGTTTGAGTGGTAGTCTGGAAATGTTTAGTGTTGTCTTAGAGGATGATATTCCGGCTCTATATTTGCCAAAATATTTAGCGTAATGCCTTCTTCTTGTAAATTGTTTGTATAATTGAGAAAATGGAATCTCTGTTTTTCTGATTTGTTCAGCAGGAGAGGCTTTGGTTTCTAGTTCAAAATTCAGAGGTTTACCTCTTTGATTTGAAAAGATTATATATAAAGGTTGTTGTCAGAATAGAAGAGCCGGATTGTACCTTTATAAAGTAAATGGTTTTTATTCAATAATCCTCTTTGTGGAATTCGTTATGAGCCCTTTTATTAAAGTAGTATGCAATTGCCATTATTAGTATAAAAAAGGTTCTCATCAAGCTTTGTCAAGAGCTGTATGAGAACCTTTTTAACTTTAAGTTGATTCCTACCTATAATGAAATAAGGGGAATTCTTTATTTCTTATTCGCTTGAACCCATTTTCTCGCATTGGTAAAGGCTTCAATCCAAGGGGTGACTTCATCGTTTAAGTTAGTCTTTGGATAATAGGCATTTTGCCAAGGGAAAATAGCTCTTTCCAAATGAGGCATCATTGCTAGATGACGGCCATCTTTACTTGCAAGAGCAGCCACATCATAATCGGATCCATTCGGATTTGCGGGATAGTTGCTGTAGCTGTATTTTGCTGCAATATTGTATTTGTCTTCAGAATAGGGTAGAGAGAACTTTCCTTCTCCATGGGCAATCCAGATACCTAAATTACTATCACTAAGAGAGTTCAATAGTATGGTGTTGTTTTTAGGAATTGTGATGCCTAAATACCCGGATTCAAACTTGTGAGACTTATTGTGTAACATCTTACCTCTTTCTTCATGCTCCGGATTGATTAAGTTTAACTCCATCATTAGCTGACATCCGTTGCAGATGCCTAATGATAAAGTATCCTCACGTTTATAAAAATTGGTCAGTGCTTTCTTAGCTTTCTCATTATATAAGAAACTACCGGCCCATCCTTTAGCCGAACCCAGAACATCAGAATTAGAGAATCCTCCACAGAATACAATGAAATTAATATCTTCCAATGTTTCCTCTCCACTAATTAGATCGGTCATAGTAACATCTTTCACATCAAAGCCTGCAAGATATAAGGCATAGGCCATTTCACGTTCTCCATTTGTTCCTTTTTCACGAATGATAGCCGCTTTTAATCCGGATTTTTCTTTTCTGTTTGGAGTGATGTTGTAATGTTCAAATGTTCCTTTGAAATTCTCTGGGAACTTAAACTGGATAGGTTGTTTTTTATAATTTTCAAAACGCTCATTTGCGCAGTTTTCAGCAGATTGTTTGCTATCCATTAAATAGGATGTAGAATACCATACATCTCTTAACTGATTAATATCAAATTGATGCGTTAATTCCTTATGTTTTATGAATAGATTTCTTTCTGTTGTCGGTTTTCCTATTTCTGCATATTGAACTCCTAAATCATTTAATAGCTCAAGAACAGCTTCTTTCTGTTTATCCTCTATTTGAATGATCACTCCCGGATTCTCTGCGAATAGAACTTTTATTAAATCTTCTTCATTTAATGATTCAAGATTAATATCCAGTCCACCTTCAGTATTGGCAAAACACATCTCGAGTAGAGCTGTAATTAAACCTCCGGCAGAAATGTCATGTCCAGCTAAAATCAAGTCTTTCTGAATCAGTTGTTGAATTGCATTAAATGCATCCTTGAAGTACTCAGCATCTTGTACTGAAGGAACTTCACTTCCAACCTTACTTAATGTTTGGGCAAAAGAAGAACCTCCTAATTTGAACACATCAAAACTAAAATCAATATGTAGTAAGGAAGTGTTTTCTTGATGAATGATTACGGGTGATACCACCTTCTTGATATCTGAAACTTCTCCTGCGGCAGATACAATGACAGTCCCCGGAGCAATTACGCGATTTCCATCGGGATATTTTTGAGTCATTGATAAAGAATCTTTTCCCGTTGGTACATTAATACCTAACTCGATACAGAAATCACTTAATGCTTTTACCGCTTCATATAAACGTGCATCTTCACCCTCTTGTGAACGACAAGGCCACATCCAGTTTGCTGAAAGGGAAACACTTTGTAAGCCATCAGCCAGTGAGGCCCATACAATATTGGTTAATGCTTCACTTACTGCTAATATAGAGCCGGATTTAGGATCTGCTAATGCGGCTTGTGGAGCGTGTCCAATGGCTGTAGCAATTCCTTTCTTTCCTCTGTAGTCTAATGCAACGACTCCACAATCACTTAATGGAAGCTGTATCTCACCTTGTGTTTGTTGACGAGCGATTTTTCCGGTAACCGAACGATCCACCTTGTTTGTCAGCCAATCCTTGCAAGCTACCTCTTCTAATCGAAGGACATCTGATACATATTTTTGCACCTCTGATGTAGAATAAGTAGGCATTTCGTATTGACGTTCAACCGTGACATCTTTCATATAAGTCTTAGGTGATGAGCCGAACATTTGATCAACTGCTAAATCAAAGGGGCGTACACCATCTTCTTGTTCAAAAGCAAAACGACCATCACCGGTGGTTTCTCCCACAATATACATGGGGGCGCGCTCGCGATCCGCTATTTTTTGTACGTGAGGAATGGATTCTGCGGGAAGCAATAATCCCATACGCTCTTGTGATTCGTTTGCAATAATTTCTTTGGCCGATAAGGTCTTGTCTCCAATGGGGAGTTTTGACATATCGATTAATCCTCCGGACTCCTCAACCAGTTCAGATAAACAGTTTACGTGTCCGGCTGACCCATGGTCGTGAATGGATATGATTGGGTTATTGTCTTCTTCGCAAAGTGCACGGATCACATTGTTCGCTCCTTTTTGCATTTCAGCATTACCTCGCTGTACTGCATTTAATTCTATGCCTACACTGTATTTTCCTGTCTCTACGGATGAAACGGAGCCACCACCTAAGCCAATACGATAGTTGTCTCCTCCCAGGACTACAATTTTATTTCCTTTTTCAGGTTTTCCTTTTAAGCTGTCTCTTTTTCTTCCATAACCTACACCTCCTGCTAGCATGATTACTTTATCATACCCATAAATCACGCCATCCTCTTCATGCTCAAAGGTAAGCACAGAACCACAGATTAGTGGTTGGCCAAATTTATTGCCAAAATCAGATGCACCATTAGATGCTTTTAGTAATATTTCCTCGGGAGTTTGGTATAACCATTTGCGTGGAGATATATTATCTTCCCATGGACGATTTTTATCCATACGGGGATAGGAGGTCATATAAACAGCTGTTCCAATTAATGGCCATGCTCCCTTTCCTCCGGCCATACGGTCTCTGATCTCCCCACCTGTACCTGTTGAGGCCCCATTGAAAGGTTCCACTGTGGTAGGGAAGTTGTGTGTTTCAGCTTTTAGGGATATGACACTTTCAATGTCTTCTGTTTGAAAATAATCAGCCTTTGAGTGATCGGCCGGGGCAAACATTTCAACGGTTGGCCCTTGTGAGAATGATACATTGTCTTTATAGGCGGATATGACTTTATTGGGATGTGTACGTGTGGTTTTCTTAATCATATCAAAAAGAGAAGACTCTTTTTCTTCTCCATCAATGATGAAAGTTCCCCCGAAAATTTTATGTCGACAGTGTTCCGAGTTGATTTGTGCAAAGCCAAAAACCTCTGAGTCTGTTAATTTTCGACCTAATTCCTTTTCCAGATTTCTTAAGTATTCTATTTCTTCTTCTGAAAGTGCCAGTCCTTCTTCTTGATTATATTTTTCCAGATCTTCAACGAAAAAAATAGGCTCAGGTTTTCTGTCTATGGTGAAAATGGTTTGGTTTAATCCTTTATACAGCTCTTGAAGCATAGGGTCGTATGTTGCATCTGCATTGTCTACCGGAAAGTATTCTTCCATACGTTCTATACCGGTTAATCCCATGCTTTGAGTTATCTCTACTGCATTGGTGCTCCAAGGTGAAATCATTTCACTACGTGGTCCGACAAAGAAACCCTGTAAGTTTTCTTCTGTTTCTAAAGTTGCTCCATTAAAAAGCCAATTGAGGCGTTCTATTTCTTCTTTGGAGAAATTGTGATTGCTTTCTACTGCAATTACATTTTGATTTGTAGTTCTAAAAAAAATAATCATGTGTTTGATTTATGTGTGTACAATTAAGAGTCTAAGTTCATTGGTAAAAACCTGCAATAAATACTAATATATATAATGCGTTACAAAGATAGTACAAATTGTAGTATGGAGATAAAAAATAATAAAAAATCCTCCGATAGTATCATGTGTGGATTTGTCGGAGGATTTTGACGGTTTTAATGAAGTACATCAGGTGATTATTCACAATGGCCATCAATGGAGCAACTGCTCCCTTGCGTGATTGTGGTATTTGTTGAAGCTATATTTCCTTTCCATTGTTCATACGCCTTGTTTATCGTTTTCAATAGATTCTCTTCAGTTTGTACTCCTGAAATGACGTGTTGTTTATTTAAGACTAAATATGGAATTACATTAATGCCCATAGCGACGGCTTCTTCTCCTTCTTTTCTGATTGCATCACTGAATTTTTGTTCTGCAAGGGTTTCTTCAACTTCACTTTTTTCAAGACCTAATTGAGCTCCAATTTCAATAAGAACATCGATCTTGTTTATATTGAGTCCCTCAATGAAATAGGCACTGAATAGAAGATCTTCAGCTTTGTTCTGCAATTCAGCACTTCTGCTTTTGGCTAGATGACTCAATCTATGTGCATTAAGTGTGTTTGCCGCAATGACTTTGCTGAAGTTGAAGTCTAAACCTAGATCTTTAGCACGATTTTGGATTTTGGTGGTTAGTTTTTCAACCTGTGACGGATTAAACCCTTTGGTTTTTATGAAATAATCAGTTAAAGATTGATTTGAGTCGGTAGGGATTGTTGAATCTAATATAAAGGATTTCCATACAATTTCAATTTCATCTGAATAGGGTGATGTTTTTAGTACGTTTTCCAGTTGACGTTTGCCTATAAAACAGTAGGGACAAGCTATATCACTCCAAATTTCAATTTTCATCTTTTCTTTGTTCATTCTTTTTCCTTTCAAAAAAGGGAGTTAAATTCCATCCATTCTTTTTGAGTATAGAAGAAATTTTAACTCCCTGTAATATTAATTGGTTATGTACTCTTATATAGGCTTATGCCTCTTTTTTTATTTTTTGATAACCATAAACAGCATTAACTCCTAATTCCTCCTCAATGCGAAGTAATTGATTGTACTTAGCCATACGATCAGATCTACTTAGAGATCCTGTCTTTATTTGTCCGCTATTAGTTGCTACAGCAATGTCGGCAATGGTTGCGTCTTCAGTCTCTCCTGAACGGTGAGAAGTAACAGAAGTATATCCGTGACGATGAGCCATTTCAATAGCATCTAATGTCTCAGTAAGTGTTCCAATTTGATTCACCTTAATCAAAATGGAATTTCCACAACCTTCAGCAATACCTTTAGACAAGAAATCAACATTGGTTACAAATAAATCGTCACCTACAAGTTGACAGCGGTCTCCGATTCTTTCTGTGAGTTTTTTCCAACCAGCCCAATCTCCTTCGTCCATTCCATCCTCAATGGAATCTATAGGATATTTTCCGATTAATTCTTCCAGATAATCGATTTGTTCTGCAGCGGTTCTTTTCTTTCCTTTTTCTCCTTCAAAAATGGTATAGTCGTACACACCTTCTTTATAAAATTCAGAAGAAGCACAGTCTAATGCTATTGTTATGTCTTTCTTGGGCTCATAACCGGCAGCTTTAATTGCTTCAATGATGGCATCCAATGCATCTTCCGTGTCGTTCAATGCCGGAGCAAATCCTCCTTCATCGCCAACGGCGGTACTTAGATTCCTGTTGTGTAGAACTTTCTTTAATGCGTGGAATACTTCAGCACCCATACGAAGTCCTTCTTTAAATGATTTAGCTCCAACCGGACGAATCATGAATTCTTGGAAGGCGATAGGGGCATCACTATGTGATCCACCATTGATGATATTCATCATTGGAACCGGCATGGTATAGGTATTGGTTCCTCCAATATATCGGTAAAGGGGTAAGTCCAGATAGTTTGCGGCAGCTTTTGCAACAGCTAAGGATACTCCCAGCATGGCATTAGCTCCCAGTTTTGATTTGGTTTGTGTACCATCTAACTCAATCATTAGACGATCGATATTCATTTGGTTAAGAGCAGAAGTTCCAATTAAATGAGGGGCAATGATATTATTGATATTTTCTACTGCCTTAAGAACTCCTTTTCCTCCATATCTGTTTTTATCGTTATCTCTAAGTTCAAGAGCTTCATTTTGTCCGGTAGATGCACCCGAAGGTACAGCAGCTCTACCCATAACTCCACATTCTAAGATAACATCTACTTCGATGGTTGGATTTCCTCTGGAGTCCAAGATCTCTCTTCCCTGAATTTTTTCTATTCTCATGTTTTTTTTGTTTTTAAGAAAGTATTGTGATTAATATTAAAACTCAATATGCATAATTTATGGGTATATAACAAAAAGAATTTGTTTTTGTTTGTTTTTCAGAACACTTTTAGCGTTAATTTATCCTAAGATGATTTGTCAAGGTTTTTATTAAGATGCAAACGTTTGTGTTTTTCATGGAGAAGATTCTATGTTATTTATAATAGGTCTGTGGATGAATATTTTATATTTGCATATGGAGGAGTATTAATTTTAAGTTTATATAGTATGGAAAAAATCAAAAAGTATTCAATGCAAACGATTCTTTTGTTTGTATTATTAATAACACCCCTATTTATGATGGCAAAGAATATTCAATCGCCAAATGGTAATTTCAAATTAACTTTTAGTTTGAATGGACAAGGAGAACCAATGTATGAGTTAACCTATAAAGATCAGGTGGTTATTAAACCCTCTAAACTGGGACTATTTTTAAAGAATGATCCGGGTTTGGTGGATAATTTTACTATTGATAAGGTTACAACCTCAACCTTTGATGAGACTTGGAACCCTGTTTGGGGTGAAGAAAGCTCAATACGTAACCATTATAATGAGTTAGCGGTTAGCTTAAATCAACCTGCACAGGATCGATCTTTAATTATACGTTTTAGATTATTTGATGAGGGCCTTGGTTTCCGTTATGAGTTTCCTTTAAGTAAGAATTTGAACTATTTTGTGATATCTGAAGAACGTACCCAGTTTGCTATGACAGGTGATCACACTGCTTTTTGGATTCCGGGCGATTATGATACACAAGAGTATGATTATATGGAATCTAAGCTGTCTGAAATTAGAGGGTTGATGAAAGAGGCCGTTACAGAAAATACTTCTCAGTTTGTTTTTTCTGATACCGGTGTACAAACTTCATTGCAGATGAAAACCGATGAAGGTTTATATATTAATCTTCACGAAGCGGCATTAGTAAACTATTCTTGTATGCATCTTAACTTGGATGATGAGAACTTTGTTTTTCAATCTTGGTTGACTCCCGATGCAGTGGGTGACAAAGGATATATGCAAGCTCCTTGTGTATCTCCTTGGCGTACAATTATTGCAAGCGACGATGCACGGGACATATTGGCTTCACGGATGACTCTTAATTTAAATGAGCCTTGTAAGTTAGAAGATACCTCGTGGATAAAACCGGTGAAATATATAGGTGTGTGGTGGGAGCTCATTACAGGGAAAAATAGTTGGACTTATACTGACGATTTACTTTCAGTGAAGTTAGGAGAAACTGATTATACTCAAACCAAACCCAATGGTAAGCACGGAGCGCATAATGAGAATGTGAAACGTTATATTGATTTTGCGGCTGAACATGGTTTTGACCAGGTATTAGTTGAAGGTTGGAATGAAGGTTGGGAAGACTGGTTTGCTAATTCTAAAGATTATGTGTTTGACTTTGTTACTCCTTATCCTGATTTTAACATCAAGGAATTAAACGAATATGCCCACTCCAAAGGAGTTCGTTTGATGATGCATCACGAGACTTCTGCTTCTCTACGCAATTATGAGCGTCATATGGATGAGGCTTATCAACTAATGGTGGATTATGGTTATAATTCAGTGAAAAGTGGCTATGTGGGTGATATCATACCCAGAGGAGAACATCATTATGGACAATGGGCCAATGACCACTATTTATATGCGTTGAAAAAAGCTGCTGATTATAAGATCATGGTGAATGCGCACGAAGCGGTACGTCCGACAGGACTTTGCAGAACGTATCCTAATCTGATTGGTAATGAATCGGCAAGGGGTACTGAATATGAGGCATTTGGTGGTAACAAACCTTTCCATACCACTGTTCTTCCTTTTACGCGTCAAATAGGGGGACCTATGGATTATACTCCCGGTATCTTTGATACCCAACTCTCTTTCTTGACCGGAGAGCATAGTTTCGTACATACCACTTTAGCTAAACAATTAGCTCTGTATGTTACCATGTACAGCCCTTTGCAGATGGCTGCCGACTTACCCGAGAGCTATGAGCGTTATTTGGATGCCTTCCAATTCATTAAAGAGGTAGCCATTGATTGGGACGAAACCCGTTATTTAGAAGCCGAACCCGGTTACTACTTGACCATTGCCAGAAAAGCGAAAGGAGAAGATAACTGGTTTGTGGGAGGAATCACAAATGAGAATAAGCGTTCTACTACAGTTGACTTCGATTTTCTGGATACGGATGTAACTTATGTAGCCACTCTTTATGCCGATGGTAAAGAGGCCGATTACATTGAGAATCCTACTTCCTATCAAATCAAGAAAGGGTTGGTTACCGCTAAGAGTAAAATAAAAGTAGATATGGCACGTAGTGGAGGTTTTGCTATTAGTCTATTCCCGGCTACTGCTCAAGATAAAAAAGAGTTGAAACGTTTAAGATGAAAGTCTGTTATTGATTCTCTTTTATAGAGTTTTAAAGATAAGCCTTTTGATGATTAATATCAAAAGGCTTTTTTTATGTGATTAGCTTTACTGGTTTGTGGAAGGTTTTATATCCATGCAGTTTAGGGAGTTAGAATAGGGTATATAGTGTGTTTAATTAGTACCCAGACCGAAGGGGTGTCGGTCTGGGAGAGAAGCCCCTTCGGTCTGGGTTCTAATGAGGTTCGGTCAGGGACCGACTTGTTTTTTAGTTTATAGTCTTTGTTTACTTACTTTTATAGTATCCATAATTAAAAACATTCTCCGTCTATAGACCAACCCAAATGAAGCTTGTCTAAATGGTTGAGGTTCAGAATCAATACGTTTCTATTCAGCAATCAATTCTATATCATCTTATAGTTTGGTGTGATTGAGTCATACACCAAAAGGAACCTTAAAAGTCAGTCGTTTATGATACTCATTAGAGGAGTTAAAATAAAAGAGATGACTTCTAAAATACATGACTCTAATGATGTCATCCAATCCAAAAAGATAAAGTAAAATGGGGGCTATAATATAGCTTAATTAAAACAGGAAGTTTACTATTTATTTTAAGGCAAATGAATGTTATAAGAGAAAGTTTTCATTGCACTTGTAAAATAATCACATATACTAATTTGATAAGGATATACGGCATCTTGATTATCTGTGATTTGATTTATTTGATCTAAATAGCTTAATAGAGCTTCCTCCTTTCCTTCTATTACTTTTAGTTGGTATTCCTTGTCAAAATAAAGATGATAGGCTTCCAGATTGTTGAGTATATTCTTACTTTCTTCTGACAATGCTTTATTCTTTTCTAATGAGTCTATTATTTCTCTTATTTCTTTAATGTCATCATCGGTTTCAATCAGCAATGCACCGATACGTCCATAAGTTACCGTATGTATGACCGAAAGTATGCCTTCGGGAAAATCTTCTTCTTTAAGTTGTTCTGTAACATACTGTCCATTATAGGGTATCTCTAAATATAGATCAAAGAGGGGATGCGAAAAGGAAAAGATGAGGCCATTTTTCTTTTTCATCTCTTGTTCTCTATACGATTTGCCTGAAATTAACATGTCCAAATCAATCCCCATATTGGCCTTGCCTATGTAGTTCAGCTCTCGATAGGAATGATAGGCTAATCTTCCATTATTTAATTTTAATCCAGAGTTGATTGTATTGTTTTTTTTAAGATATTTGAGAATTTCTGCAACATAACTATCCTGTGCTTCTTTAGAAGGAATATATTCTTGTGAATAAATTGGAACAGATGTGGAAATATCTGTTTGATTGAATTCATAACCGGTAAATGTTTCTATGTCCGTTAAATCTTTCAGATTACTACTCACCAAATTGCCGAGAAATATTTTATCCATAAGTTGGGGGTTATTACTTGGATTAATAAATAATTTTTCAACTTGGTCGTTGAAATTATAAATCCGTTCAATTTGATTTGATCCAAAAGTATAATTATCATATAAGGCATATGTAAAGGGGAATCTATAATGCTTTAATTTCTCTTGAGTAATGGACAAACGAGTATCGTCTTCATCACTAAGAAAGAGTATTTCTGCTTCTTGCCCTATAGCAATATCGTCTTTCTTAACAGTAACTGTTATTTCGGAAGAGCCGGTTCCTGAGGAAGGATTCACAGTAACCCAATCCGGTACATCTTTTATTTCCCACGCTTTGTTAGCTGTCAACTGAATGACCTCTTCACCGCCCAAAACATTAAAATTGAGTTCTTGCCTATCTAAATCTAAAACGGTTGGTTTCTCGGGTTCTTCATTATTATCAGAACAAGACACAGAAAGGAGTAGAAGAAAAACGAATAAAATGGGATAAGATTTTTTGTAGGTGTTCATGTTTTATTGAATTTTATTTAATAACTATTAAAATAAGCTATTTTTATTCAGTAAACAAAATGTAAGATAAAATTTAAGATGTACTCTAAATCTGTTTTTCCATGAATCAAGGTTGTGGCATTTTGCAACGCTATTATATTAGGAGGCGCTTTTTGTACTTGGATGCATTGAGAATGTGAAATATATAATAATGATTCGTTTGTTAAATCGTTGCGGTTTCTTAATTTTACGGAATAGTGAAAAAAGTTTATATCATAGATTAAATAATAAATAGCATATGAATCATTTAGTTGATCGTTTTTTGAAATATGTTTCCTTTGACACACAGTCAGATGAAACAACCCAAGTAACTCCCAGTACTCCCGGACAGTTGGAGTTTGCCGGATATTTAAAAGAAGAATTGGAAGGACTGGGATTAGAAGAGATAACGTTAGATGAAAACGGATATCTTTTTGCCACTTTACCGTCTAATATTGATAAGGAAGTCCCCACTATAGGTTTTATTGCGCACATGGATACCAGTCCTGATATGTCGGGTAAAGAGGTAAAACCCCGTATAGTGAAAGAGTATGATGGTAAAGATATAGTTCTGTGTCAGCAAGACGATATCATTCTTTCTCCAAGTCAATTCCCGGAATTACTAAATCATAAAGGTGAAGATCTGATAGTTACAGATGGGCATACTTTATTAGGAGCCGATGATAAGGCAGGAATAGCTGAAATCATTACGGCAGTGGCCTATCTAAAAGCCCATCCTGAAATTGAACATGGTACTATTCGCATTGGATTCACTCCGGATGAAGAGATAGGATTGGGAGCTCACAAGTTCGACGTGCAGAAATTTGGTTGTGATTGGGCTTATACCTTAGATGGAGGTGAAGTGGGGGAATTAGAGTATGAAAACTTTAATGCGGCTTCTGCTGTAGTTAAAATTCAGGGTAGGAACGTACACCCCGGTTACGCAAAAGATAAAATGATTAATTCCATTTTATTGGGTAATGAGTTTATCAGCTTACTACCTGTGAATGAAACGCCTGAACAGACTGAGAAGTATGAGGGTTTTTACCATTTAATAGGCTTTCAAGGAGAGGTGGATAAGAGTACTTTGACTTATATCATCAGAGACCATGATCGTACGATTTTTGAGGAGAGAAAACAAAAAATAGAACAGTTGGCCCGGCAGATGAACGAAAAGTATGGAGAAGGGACTTTCACGGTTGAAGTAAAAGACCAATACTATAATATGCGTGAGAAAATAGAGCCGGTAATGCACATTGTAGATGTAGCTTATGAAGCGATGAAGGCGGTAGGGGTTGAACCTCAAGTAAAAGCCATCCGCGGAGGTACCGATGGTTCTCAATTATCGTTTAAAGGTTTACCTTGCCCTAATCTGTTTGCCGGCGGGTTGAATTTCCATGGACGTTATGAATTTGTTCCTATCCAGAGTATGGAGAAAGCGGTAAAAGTTGTCGTGAAAATTGCTGAGTTAGTTGGAAAAAAAGATTTTTAACAGACCTGAAATAAATAATAAATAGATGAGCGAATTAAAAATAACGCCTTTTACAGAAAAGCACATGGCTTTAGGCGCAAAAATGCATGAGTTTGCCGGCTATAATATGCCGATTGAATATAGTGGAATCATTGACGAGCACCTTGCGGTCTGTAATGGAGTAGGAGTGTTCGATGTTTCTCATATGGGTGAGTTTTGGGTGAAAGGGCCAAAGGCTTTGGACTTTCTACAAAGCATTACATCCAATGATGTAAGTCGTTTAACTCCCGGAAAAATTCAATACTCCTGTTTGGTAAATGAAGATGGGGGAATTAAGGATGATTTTCTGGTATATCACTATGAGGAAGAGAAGTACCTTTTAGTAGTCAATGCTTCAAACATAGAAAAAGATTGGGAGTGGTGTGTAAAGAACAATACAGTGGGTGCAGAGTTGGAGAATGCTTCGGATCATATGGCACTATTGGCTGTTCAAGGTCCTAAAGCGGTAGCTACTTTACAAAAACTGACTTCTATCGATTTGTCTTCTATTCCTTATTATACCTTTAAGGTAGGGGATTTCGCCGGTGAGAAAAACGTAATACTCTCCAATACAGGGTATACAGGTGCCGGTGGATTTGAGCTCTATTTTTATCCCGATTCCGCCCCTGCAATTTGGAACGCTTTATTCGAAGCCGGAAAAGAATTTGACATTAAACCTGCCGGATTAGGGGCAAGAGATACCCTTCGGTTAGAAATGGGCTTTTGTCTATATGGGAACGACTTGGATGAGACAACCTCTCCGTATGAAGCCGGTTTAGGATGGATAGTGAAAATGGTTGAAGGGAAAGATTTCATTGGTCGTACGGTATTGGAAAAACAGAAGAAAGAAGGGGTTTCCCGAAAACTGATAGGTTTTGAATTGATTGATCGTGGAATACCTCGTGCTACTTATGAATTAGCTGATGCTGATGGGAATGTAGTAGGTGTGGTTACTTCAGGAACCATGTCACCAACCCGTAAGATCGGAATAGGATTAGGTTATGTAGATCCCTCATTAGCTGTTTTAGATACTGAAATCTATGTAAAAATGAGGAATCGACTCTTAAAGGCTAAGGTCGTAAAGCCACCCTTTAGAAAATAAAAGTGTAAATACTGTTTTTTACGAAAAGGAGAGATATGTATGTAAAGAATCTCTCCTTTTTATGTTTATATCTTACTTATAAGACTAATTAGTCCATGGATATTTTAACGCATGCCCTGTCAGGTACAGCAGTAGCTTCTTGTACCTCTGCTTTTATAAAGACCACACCGTTGAAAAGAGCTAAAATACTTTTTATAGGAACTCTAGGAGGAGCCTTTCCTGATATTGATGCTATAAGTATGTGGTCTCGTTTTGATTCTACAATTGGAAATCTGTTTTCTTTATCTCATAAAGGACGGGAAATCTATGGAATGAAACTCTGGTATTCACACCATGCTTTTTTTCATTCTCTCTTGGCAAGTCTGCTTTTGGGAGTTTTATTAGTCGTATTTATTTCTTTACTAAAGAAAACAACCCGTTCAAGAAGAAATAACCCATCATCCTCTTTTTCTATCCAACCTCTTATGGTTTATTTCATAACCTTTGTACTCGCTTATTGGGCTCATTTAGCAGGAGATTTACCGACGCCATCTTCAGTTTGGGGAGGCATAGCTTTGTTCTGGCCGTCGAATGTATATGTCGGTGGATATGGAGATATCTGGTGGTGGAATAATTATGATGTTTTCTTGTTGATATTGTGTAGCATTATTCTCATTTTATTAATTCCGGTATTTTCAAAAAAGATTCGGAAGAATGCCCCGTTATTTTCAGTATTCGTACTATCTGCTACTTTAATTCTCATTATAATGCAAATGAATAATAGAACATACAAGTACAACTACAAAAGAGATAGTTCCGGCTATGCTAAGATGGAAGAAAACTCTAAAAAAGAGCAGGAGCGTATTTTAGGAAAACGATTATATCGATATATGTCTTGGTTAGATAGTAAAATTCCTTTGCATTTCTAGGCTGGGATGTACAGCAGAAGGTTATTGTTTTAATTTGAAATATGGAGGGCTAGTTGTGTTAGACGTCTTTTGTAGATAGAGTTGGATTACAAGGATTAGATTGATAAAATCAGATCGGTAGTCTCAGTCTAACCCTTACACGAAATTTAGGATCGTTTTTTTATTCCACTGTTTTTTCTTCCTCTTCAAAGCCTGAAAGAGAGTCGAATTCGGGATTTTCAAAGTGTGCATAGGGATCTAAGAAGTCATCCAATTGTCTGCGCTCCTTTTTTGTCGGTCTGCCGGTTCCTCTGCTTCTATTTATGAATCCGCTAAGTCTATTCATCTCTAATATTTCATACTCTTCAGGAGGAGTGATGTTTTTCATTTTCAAAGGAACTAATTTAGCTCCAACTCTTTTGTCTAGTGCTTCAAGTACTTTGAAAGAATAGGTAACCGGAGGTTTACGTACCTGTACAACATCCCCTTCACGAATTAATCGGGAGGGTTTTGCTTCAACGCCATCTACACTTACTCTACCTATTTTACAGGCTTGAGTAGCTAAGGATCTCGTTTTATAAATACGTACGGCCCATAACCATTTGTCTATTCTTACTTCATTCATTGCTATTTATTATTATACAGATTCATGGTATTGTTTATCCCTGCCAGGCAAAAACTTTTTATGATTTCACCTGCAACATCAAGTCGTCCGTCCATCAATTCCAACTCTTCAGGGTCAAAGGGGCTTAACACATAATGTACTTGTCCGCCACGTGGAAAATCATTTCCTATTCCAAAACGTAACCTTGCATACGCTTGAGTACCCAGTATCTGTGCAATATGCCTCAATCCATTATGCCCTGCATCACTACCTTTACTCTTTAATCGCAAGGTACCAAAAGGTAAGGCTATATCATCAACAATGATCAAAAGATTTTCTAAAGGTGTTTTTTTCTTTTGCATCCAATAGCGAACCGCATTACCACTTAAGTTCATGAAAGTGGAGGGTTTCAATAGTGTGATTTGCCTCCCTCTTAAGGATGTTTCAGCAACAAAACCGTAACGGCTATCTGTAAAAACAATATTGGACGCCTTAGCAAAAGCGTCCAATACCATAAATCCTATATTGTGGCGGGTATTATGGTATTCGCTACCGATGTTGCCCAAGCCAACAACTAAATATTTCATTGAAATCTAATTATTCTTCAGCAGATGTTTCTTCTTCACCTTCTTCAGTTTCCTCTTCCTCATCAAGTAGATCGTCTGCATCTGCAGTTGCCATAGAACGAGCTGCATTAACTGAACAAACAACCTTTTCCTTAGGTTCTATGATGGAGTATCCTTCAGTTTCAATATCACCCACATGGATTGAGTCTCCAACCAACATACCTGAAATATCGACGTTGATTTTTTCGGGAATGTTTTTATAAAAACCTTTTACCATTAAGCGACGTGATTGGAAATTTAATTTACCACCTAAGCGAACTCCTTCAGCAAGACCTTCCAATGCTACAGGGATTCTTACCTGAATTGGTCTGTCTTCGTTGATTTCATAAAAGTCAACATGTAGAATGTTGTCAGTTACCGGGTGGAATTGTATCGCTTTCATGATGGAGTTTACAGTTTCTTTTCCATCAATATTGATATCAACTACATATACAAGTGGTGTGTAAACAATTTGTCTTAGTTCACTTACCGGAATAGTTAAATGGTATACTTCTTTACCTCCGTAAAGTACGCAAGGAACTAAATCCTGTTTACGTAATTCTTTTAATGCTTTTCCTCTTTGTGAAGAAAGTTCCGGTACTACACGAGTACTTCCTTTAATCGTTACTGTTTTCATTTTAATTTTTTTTGTGTTACTCTACAATTAAGTTTCTTGCTTAATTCACCATCACACGATACGATGTATTAAAAACAATCACATCAATCAATAATGTTGTCTTAAAGCGGATGCAAAAATACAGTTTCTTTTTTTATTAATCAAACGATAACTCATTAAAAATCAAGATCAATTTCTATTTCTCCATCCAATGTATCACTTGAAAGGTCATCGATTGCTTCCTGTTGAGGAACATAAGCCCCCTCTTTTTCATAAATAAAATTGATGGTTTCATTCATTCCTTGCATGAATTTCTCAAAATCTTCCTTATACAAAAAGATTTTGTGTTTCTCAAAACGCACTTTACTTTCATCCCCTTCACCTGTAATTACCTTTTTACTTTCGGTGACAGCTAGAAAAAGGTCTCCTTTTCGATTTTCTTTTACATCTAAATAATAGATGCGTTTACCGGCTTTAACAGTTTTTGAAAATAAAATATCCCTGTTAATCACTCCCTTTTCCATTTCACTCTTCATTTTCGTTTCTTCCATTTTGTCTGTCTTTTTTTGTAAACGTTGTCAAAAATCGATATTTTTTTTTAACTCACAAAAAAAAAGAAATGAAAAGCTTCGTATTTATTAAATAAACCTATAAAAACTGTGTGGACTAATGAAAAATATCTATTTTTGTGAGCTGAAAGAAACAATATTTCAAATCTGTATTTCGATTATAAAAGTATATTAGAGTATATATGATAAATAGAATCCTTATTCGTCTTAAAGTCTTGCAAATTCTTTACGCTTATTATCAAAACAGAATATCCGATTTGGATTTTGATGACGAAACAAAAAAACTACTGATTGAAGAGCTTGAACAAACCTTACCAAGAAACTTAGGAGAAAATGAACGAGCAAAATTATTAACTGAAGAGGTAATAAATAAAAAATACAAAGACTATCTTTTACAAAAGGCCGAACAGGAATTAATATTTAGTTTATCCAAAGCGTACGATCTATACAACTATCTTCTTTTATTAATTGTGGAGATAACACATTATGCCGACTTACGTTTGGATCTAGCCAAGAATAAATATCTTCCAACTAAAGAAGAGCTAAATCCCAATATGAAGTTTGTAAATAATCGTTTTGTTGCTCAACTAGCTGCAAATGAAGATTTGAAGGAATATGTAAAGACTCAAAAGAGAAGTTGGAACAATGATCAGGATTTTATAAAAGAACTATATACTAACATTGTAGAATCCGATATATACAAGGAGTATATGAAATCTGAAGAAGATTCTTATGAGGCCGATCGTGAAGTATGGAGAAAGCTTTATAAGGAGTTCATTTGTTATAATGAATCGTTAGATGAATTATTAGAGGACCAGAGCCTTTATTGGAATGATGATAAAGAAATTGTTGATACATTTGTGTTAAAGACGATAAAGCGATTTAGAGAACGATATGGTGAAATTCAACCTTTACTCCCTCAGTATAATGATGCAGATGATGAACAGTTTGCTTGTGATTTGTTACGAGCAGCTATAATGAACGATGACTATTATCAAGTTTTAATTACCGAAAATACCAAGAACTGGGATTTTGATCGCATTGCCCTTATGGATGTGGTCATTATGCAATGTGCCTTAGCTGAAATCCTTAACTTTCCGGATATTCCTGTGAGCGTATCTCTTAATGAATACGTAGAAATATCCAAGGCTTATAGCACAAATAAAAGCAGTTCTTTCATAAATGGTGCTTTAGATGGTATTGTAAAACAATTAATGAGAGAAAATAAGATTTGTAAGGAGAAAAAAGAAAAATAAATTCTATCTTTAAGGAGAGAATAAAAG
>FZPS01000201.1_pt120 | contig 30737 bp, 30 predicted proteins | sample 1817821 | NCBI WGS metagenome assembly FZPS01 (sample SAMEA104158645, study PRJEB21678) | metagenome | place: Germany | collected 2015-04-21
ATTTGAGAACTAGGTTCTCATTACTGTTGTTTGGAAATATCTCATTGCTGAGATAGTTCGCTGAAAATCTTATAAAGAATTTTCAGGGATGGTTTATTGTTTAGTTGTCAATGTACAGTTTGTTTTGTGTTGTTGTCTCAAGCGACAGCCTATGTAATATATCATATCGTCTAGTGCCTTGTCAACAACTTTTTTAACTTTTTTTAAATCTTTCGATTTAAAATTTTCACCGGTTTTATGCGGTGGACTTTCATAATAACATCTTCTGATGTGTTTGTCAACAATTTTCTACACTTTTTTAATAATACTTGTATTATCTTTACTGCGTAAAAAATCACCAGATGTTCGCCAGCTGGTGAAAATCTTGTTATTGTGAAAGTAACGGAGAAAGAGGGATTTGAACCCTCGCGCCGCGTTAACGACCTACACCCTTAGCAGGGGCGCCTCTTCAGCCTCTTGAGTATTCCTCCTGAAGTAGATTGCCTTCCAATTATGATGGTCACTTTCGTGACGCACAAGTTATTATACTTGAAAGACAACTGTTTGTCAATTATATTTTATATCTTTCTATAGCTGTTTCATATAGGTTATTTCCCTCTGAATCTATGACAACTATTACGGGAAAATTGGAAACCTTCAATTTTCTTATTGCCTCTGTTCCAAGCTCATCATATGCTATTACTTCACTCTCTTCGATGCACTTTGATAATATAGCTCCTGCTCCACCAACTGCCGCAAAGTATACTGCTCCATTTCTTTTTATTGCATCTATAACTTCAACCGAACGCTTTCCCTTTCCAATCATCCCTTTTAATCCAAGGTCTAATAATGATGGCGTATATCTATCCATGCGACTTGCCGTTGTTGGCCCTGCAGATCCTATTGTTCTTCCTTCTCTTGCTGGAGATGGCCCCATGTAATATATTATGTTGTTGGACATATCTATAGGAAGATTCTCTTTTTTGTCTAACACTTCTGACATCTTTTTGTGTGCTGCATCTCTAGCTGTATATATAATTCCAGATATGTATACGTAATCTCCTGCTCTAAGAGATTTAGCATCCTCATTGCTAATTGGTGAATTTATATATTTATCCATATTTCATCTCTTCCTTCTATAATTATATTCTTTTACTACTTTATTATTCTTCATTTTGGGTACAAAACTTTTTGCTTTGTTTTTCTAGACCTGGCTATCTAAAGCCATAATATTCTGAGTAGTTTCTATATTACTCTGTGCGCATGTCTATTTACATGACAACATATATTTACTGCCACCGGCATTCCTGCAATATGTGTTGGATATGTTTCAATGTTTACTGCAAGTGCTGTCTGTGTTCCTCCTAATCCCCCTGGCCCTATTCCTAAAGCATTTATTTTATCAAGCATTTCTATCTCTAAATCTTTTACCCATGATATTTGTGAATGTACACCGACTTCTCTTGTTAATGCTTTTTTTGATAATACCGCGCATTTATCAAATGTTCCTCCTACACACACACCCACCACCATTGGAGGACATGCATTGGGACCAGCGTCCTTTACTGTGTTTATTATAGCTTCTTTTACTCCATTTATTCCATCTGCAGGTTTTAACATATGTATTTTACTCATATTTTCACTACCGAAGCCTTTTGGAGCAAATGTAATATCCACTTTATCACCTTCAACAATATTATAATATATAACTGCTGGTGTATTGTCTTTTGTATTATTTCTAATAATAGGATCATCTACTACAGATTTACGTAAATATCCATCTATATATCCTCTTCTTACACCTTCATTTATGGCATCTTCCAAGTTTCCATCCTCAAAATGTACCTCTTGACCAACATTTATGAATATCACTGCCATACCGGTATCCTGACAAATAGGAATCATTTCCTTCTCTGCTATATCTAGATTTTCTTGGAGTTGTTCCAATATTTGTTTCCCTAGAGGAGACTCTTCTTTTTCTTTAGCTTTGCTAAGTGATTCCTTCATATCTGATGATAGAAAATGTGTTGCTTCTATACACATGTCTTTTACTGCATCTGTAATTTCTTTAACATTTATAATTCTCATTTTGCCTCCTGGTACTTTTCTTTAAAAATTTCCCACGCCTTTTTACGTGGGAAATCCTTTTATTATTCTTCTTCGCTATTCACATCATTTTCTTCAACAACATTACTTTCGCTGTCATCATCCATTATGTTTTCGTCAATGCCATCGTCATCAATATCATCTACGTCTGCAATATCTACTGCTTCCTCATCTGATACTACTTCTGGTGTTTCTCTCACCTTTGCCACTGCAACTACACTGATATTTTTTTCAGAGTCAATTCTAATAAGTTTAACACCTGATGTATCTCTTCCAACTACAGATATATCATCTACTGGAATTTGGATAATGATTCCTTCCGAAGTTATCATCATAATTTCACTGTCGTCATTTACTGCCTTAACTCCAACTAATTGTCCTGTTTTTTCATTTACTTTATAGCATTTGAGACCTTTACCGCCTCTACGCTGAACTCCAAATTCTCCAACAAGAGTTCTCTTACCCATACCTTTTTCAGATATGAATAATAATGCCTCTCCTTGTCGTTCTAACTGCATTCCTACAATTTCATCCTTAGAAGCAAGATTTATACCCCTAACACCAATAGAATTTCTTCCTGTTCTCCTAACATCTGTGAGGGCAAATTTAATACATTTTCCATTCTTTGTTACCATCAAAATTTTATCTGTATTATCAGCTGTCTTTACCTCAACCAATTCATCATCTTCTCTAAGAGATATGGCTATAATTCCTGACTTTCTAATATTTTGATATTCTGAGAGTGGTGTTTTCTTTATAATGCCTTTCTTTGTACACATTATTAGGAAACGCTCATCCTTATATTCCTTTATTGGAATAACCGCCTGTATTTGTTCACCTGGAAGAAGATTTATAAGATTTACAATTGCTGTTCCTCTCGCGGTTCTTCCTGCTTCTGGAATTTTGTATGCTTTTATCCTATATGCTCTTCCCATATTTGTTACAAACATTAAGTAGTGGTGTGTTGAAGTCATAAGTAGGTCAACAATATAATCATCATTGATTATTTGCATTCCTTTAATTCCTTTACCACCTCTATGTTGGGCTTTGAAATTATCTACTGTCATTCTCTTAATATATCCAAGAGATGTTCTTGCAATAACTACGTTTTCAAGAGGAATAAGGTCTTCATCTGTGAATTCATCATCAAAACCTATTACTGTTCTTCTTTCATCTCTGTACTTATCACCTATAACTGTGATTTCATCTCTAATAACGCCAAGAAGTTTTTTCTCGTCTGCTAATAATGATTTTAAATAATCTATTGTAGCCATAAGTTCTTCGTATTCTTTTTCAATATCTTCTCTTGCAAGTCCTGTAAGAGTACGGAGTCTCATATCGACAATGGCCTGAGCCTGAACTTCTGACAATCCAAATCTTTCCATTAAGCCATTCTTGGCATCTTGTGTAGTCCTTGATCCTCTAACAATTTTTATTACTTCGTCAATATTGTCTAATGCAATAAGTAATCCCTTTAAAATATGAGCTCTTTCTTCCGCCTTGTTTAACTCAAATCTCGTTCTTCTTGTAACTACATCCTTTTGATGTAGTATGTAATAGTTCAACATATCACAGATGTTTAGAACCTTTGGTTCATTATTAACTAATGCTAGCATAATTACACCAAATGTATCCTGTAACTGAGTATGTTTGTATAAATGGTTAAGCAGAACATTGGCATTTACATCTCTACGAAGTTCAATGACAATTCTCATACCGTCCTTATTAGATTCATCTCTTAAATCTGTTATACCATCTATTTTTTTCTCTTTAACTAAATCTGCAATTTTTTCAATAAGTCTTGCCTTGTTTACCATATATGGAAGTTCTGTGACAATAATTCTGTTCTTTCCATTGTCCATTACTTCAATATTTGAAATAGCTCTAACTCTAATTTTTCCTCTACCTGTCCTAAAGGCTTCATTAATACCACGAGTACCAAGAATCATTCCTCCTGTTGGGAAGTCTGGTCCTTTGATAATACTCATAATTTCATCTATGTCTGCTACTGCATCTTCCTCGATGTTTTTATTTATTATATGGATAATAGCATCTATAACTTCTCCAATATTGTGAGGAGGAATGTTTGTTGCCATACCTACTGCAATACCACTTGTGCCGTTTACAAGAAGATTTGGTATTCTTGATGGTAATACTACTGGTTCTTTTTCTGTTTCATCAAAGTTAGGTGCAAAATCTACTGTATCTTTATTGATATCAGCTAACATCTCCATTGATATTTTACTAAGTCTGGCTTCTGTGTAACGCATCGCAGCAGCACCATCACCATCTACAGAACCAAAGTTTCCATGACCATCTACTAATGGATATCTTGTTGACCATTCTTGGGCAAGATTAACTAAAGCCCCGTAAATAGAACTATCACCGTGTGGATGGTATTTACCCATTGTATCTCCGACGATACGAGCACACTTACGATGTGGCTTATCTGGTCCATTATTCAATTCTATCATTGAGTATAAAATTCTTCTCTGTACTGGCTTAAGACCATCTCTTACATCTGGTAATGCTCTTGATGCGATTACGCTCATTGCATATTCGATGTAAGATTTTTCCATGGTTTCTTTTAAGTCTACATCATGAACTTTATCAAAAATATTTTCATCCATCTAAATTACCCTCCTATATGTCAATATTTTTGACATATCTTGCATTTGTCTCTATGAATTCACGTCTAGGCTCAACTTGATCTCCCATAAGTGTTGTAAATGTAATATCTAATTCAGATAATTTTTCTTCATCATAAAGAACTTTCTTTAGTATTCGGGTTTGCGGATTCATTGTTGTATCCCATAACTGCTGAGCATCCATTTCTCCTAGACCTTTGTATCGCTGGATTTTATTATTTCCATCTCTTCCCACTTCTACCAAAATATCGTTTAATTCTACATCCGAATATGCATACCAATTTTTCTTATTTTTGGTTATCTGATAAAGAGGAGGTGTTGCTAAATATACATATCCATCCTTTATAAGCTGCGGCATAAACCTGTAGAAGAATGTCAATAGTAATGTTGCAATATGTGCTCCATCAACATCGGCATCAGTCATAATAATAATCTTGTGATATCTTAACTTGTTAATGTCAAAATCTTCATGAATTCCTGTTCCAAATGCGGTAATCATGGTTCTAATCTCTGTATTACCAAGAATTCTATCAAGTCTAGCTTTTTCTACATTCAAAATTTTACCACGCAAAGGAAGTATTGCTTGTGTAGATCTATCTCTCGCTGTTTTCGCAGATCCACCAGCCGAATCTCCCTCGACTATATAAATCTCGCAATTAGCTGGATTTTTGTCTGAACAGTCTGCTAATTTTCCAGGTAATCCATTTCCATCAAGAGCTGTTTTTGCTTTTCTAGTTAATTCTCTCGCTTTTCTTGCGGCATCCCTAGCCCTTTGGGCAACTATAGATTTTTCACAGATTAATTTTGCTACATTAGGATTTTGTTCTAAAAAGTATGTAAGTTGCTCTGTTACAACACTTTCAACTGCATTTCTTGCATCAGAATTTCCTAATTTTTGTTTGGTCTGACCTTCAAACTGAGGGTCTGCAATTTTAATACTTATAATTGCAGTCATACCTTCTCTTATGTCTTCACCTGCAAGATTTTGTTCATTTTCTCTAATTATTTTATTAGCACGACCATATTCATTAAATGTCTTTGTAATTGCTCTCTTAAATCCTTCTAGATGTGTTCCTCCTTCAGGAGTTATGATGTTATTTACAAAACTATATATATTTTCTGTATAAGAATCATTATGTTGTAGTGCTACTTCAACATAAATATCACTTTTTGTACCTTCACAGTAAATAACTTGGCTAAACAAAGGAGATTTTCCCTTGTTTAAATAATTTATAAATTCCTGAATTCCACCTTCATAATGGAAAACTATTTCTTTCTTTTCTTCCCTGTCATCTTTTAATATAATTCTTAAATTTTTAGTTAAGAATGCTGTTTCTCTAAGTCTAGTCTTTAATATATCGAAATCATATACTGTTTCTTCAAAAATATCTGCATCAGGCAAGAATGTAACTTCAGTACCGGTAAATGATTCATCACAACTACCTACTATTGTCATCTCATTCATTACATGACCCTTTTCATATCTTTGGCTATATATATTTCCATCTCTATACACCTTAACTTCAAGCCATTTTGAAAGAGCATTAACTACAGATGCGCCTACTCCATGGAGTCCACCAGATACTTTGTATCCTCCGCCTCCGAATTTACCACCTGCGTGTAATACGGTAAATACTAATTCTACTGCCGGCCTTCCTGTTTTTGTATTAGTATCTACAGGAATACCTCTACCATTATCTTTCACTGTAATAGAATTATCACTATTGATTTGTACCTCAATAGTACTACAATATCCTGCCAGAGCTTCATCTACAGAATTATCAACAATCTCATATACTAAATGATGTAGACCTTTTGATGATGTACTTCCTATGTACATACCTGGTCTCTTTCTTACAGCTTCCAGACCTTCTAAGATTTGAATCTGATCTCCGCCATAATTGTTGTTGTTGTTACTCATTGTTGCTCCTTTCTACTGTTCCTTCTACTACTTTGAAAATACTATCAATATTAAACCTGTTTTGAACAAATTCATCTAAGCCCGTACAGGTAATAATAGTCTGAACATTATGTAAACTGCTTAATAAGTGTCTTTGTCTATTACTATCCAATTCAGATAAAACATCATCAAGAAGCAAAACTGGCATATCCTTGATAATATTTTTTACTAGTTCTATTTCTGAAAGTTTAAGGGACAATGCAGCTGTTCTTTGCTGACCTTGACTTCCATATCTTCTAATATCCACTTCTTTATTATAAAAACTAATATCATCCCTATGTGGTCCAACAGATGTAGTTTTATATTTTATATCCTTTTCTCTATTATGACAAAGCTGATCATATAGATTATTGCCCACAATATTTGGCTCATACTTTATCATTATATCTTCTTTACCATTGGTTATATTACGATGTATTCCATAAATAATTTCATTTATTTCATCTATAAACTGAGTTCTTCTAGTAATTATCTTAGATCCATAATCTGCTAACTGAATATCCCATACATCTAAAGTATTATACAAATCTTTATCATAATAGTAATTTAAGTCTTTTAAAAGTTTATTACGTTGATTCACTATTTTGTTATAATTCATAATATTAAAAACATATACCTTATCTAACTGGCACAGTTCCAAATCGATGAATCTTCTTCTCTCAGCAGGCCCATTTTTTATAATGGCAAGATCCTCTGGTGAAAAAAACACAACATTCAAAATTCCAAACAACTCATTGACTTTCTTTATTGGAATACCATTTACTGCTATACCCTTTGCTCTGTTTTTTTTGAGATGCATATCTATTCTTACAGGTACGTTATTTTTAACAACTGTAATTTTTATGTGAGATTCATCACAACCAAATTTTATCATATCTCTATCTTTGATTCCCCGATGGGATTTGCTGGTACTACATAGATAGATGGACTCCATAATATTTGTTTTTCCCTGAGCATTATTACCATAAAGGATATTAGTGCCTTTTTCAAAACCTATATTCAGATTATCGTAATTTCTAAAATTATTTAATTCTAATGACTGAACATACATTTAGATACCAACTTTACTATTTTAAAATTTTGACTGTTTCTCCTTGGAACTCAACCTCATCTCCATCTACTAGTTTTTTTCCACGCTGAGTTTGTATCTCACCATTTACTTTTACTAGTCCATCTTGAATGGCAAACTTAGCTTCAACACCAGAGCCTACAAGATTAGCAGCTTTTAACGCTTGACCAAGTTTTATGTAATCTTCTCTTAATTTGATTTCTTCCATCATAATCCTTTCTAGTTAGCTGTAGTAAAATTAACTGGAAGTATTAAGTATGTATATTTATTCTCATCATCTCTAATAAAACAAGGAGCCTTTGGATTAACCATATATATATTAACTTCCTCTTCATCAATTACTTTTAACGCATCAATAAGGAATTTAGGATTAAATCCAATCATTATATCTTTTCCTTCTTTGGCGATATCAATATTTTCATTCATTGAACCAACCACAGAATTGATTTTTAATTCCATGTCACCATCAGTTATATTTATAATAATAGGCTTCTTATCTCCTTCTTTAACTAAAAGAGTAGCTCTATCAATACAATCTAAAAATTCTCTTTTGTTGATTGAGAATTTTGTTTCATAATCACTTGATAACATCTGATCAATTTTAAAATACTCGCCTTCAATTAATCTTGACACAACAACAGTATTATCAAACTCAAAAACAATATGATTATTTGTGAAGAAGATTCTTACTTCATCATCAACACCACCTGATAAAATCTTACTAATCTCTATAAGTGTTTTACCTGGCACAATAACTTTTATATCATCGAAAGAATCTTTAAGATCTACTTTACGAATAGATATTCTATGTCCATCTAATGAAACTACTTTTAATTCATTTCCCTTTATTTCAAATAGTTCACCAGTCATTAGTTTATTATTGTCATTATCTGAAATTGAAAAAATAGTTTGTCTTATAATCTCTTTAAGAGTAAATTGAGAAAGATAAATGAATTTATTTTTTTCAATTACAGGCAGATAAGAAAAGTCTTCACCTGATTTACCAGCAATAGTAAATACTGCTTTCTCACAAGTAATAGTAGTTCTGTAATCATCATCTGTTTCAATAACAACTTCATTGTCAGGAAGTTTTCTAACTATTTCAGAAAATATCTTAGCATCTACTGCTACCATTCCTTTATTTACAATATCACCTTCTATAATTGTTTCAATACCTAATTCCATATCATTAGCTGTAAACTTTATCTCATGTGTATTAGCATCAATAAGAATACATTCTAATATTGACATAGTTGTTTTTGATGGTACTGCCTTAAGTACAATACTTACTCCTTGTAAGAGATTTGATTTTGAACATATAAGTTTCATTTTTAATATAACTCCTTTCGCGTTGTCATATATAAATATATAATTTATTTTATAATCGTCGTATTATTATAGGGTGTAGAAATGTATATAAGCCTTGAAACCCTTAAAATTACTGGTTTCAAGCAAATTAAAACTTTGTTAAGAAATAAAATTAATATTCACAAAATTAAAAAGTAATACACAAATCATAAAAATTGAAAAATGATAATCCACATTAAATAAACATTATTACATGCGTATATGTTAATAAATTGTGAAAAACAAAAGGCTTAAAGTGTATAAATTAAATAATGAAAAAATGAGTTTCTTCCTATTATAATACATATTTAGTTAGGATTTATTTTTTTCTTGATAACTTCCACTGTATTACGAGTTGAATCATTTGTTTCAATCTCATTTTGAACTTTATTTATAGAATGCATTACTGTTGTATGATCCTTTTTACCTAGTAGATGCCCTACTGATTGTAGTGAACATTCAGTTAACTGTCTACATAAGAACATGGCAATTTGTCGTGGAAAAACAATATCCTGGCTTTTTTTCTTAGAGGAAATATCAGATACTGAAATTCCAAAGTGATCAGCAACAGTTTCTATAATAAGTTCAGGGGTTATTACCTTATTATTATCAGGAGATATTATATCTTTAAGAACTTCCTTTGCTATATATAAATCAATAGGCATCCTAGAAACTCTTGAAAAAGCAACTATTTTAGTTAAAGCACCTTCTAATTCACGGACATTTGATTTGATATTTTCCGCAATATATTCAAATATCTCATCGTCAATGTTATATCCTTCATTTTCAGCTTTTTTCTTTATAATGGCCATTCTTGTTTCATAATCAGGAGATGAAATATCAACCGTTAATCCCATTTCAAATCTCGATCTAAATCTACCTTCTAATGTAGTCATTGATTTTGGTGGTTTATCGGATGAAATAACAATCTGTTTGTTTGATTCTTTAAGAGTATTAAAAGTATGGAAGAATTCTTCCTGACTTCTCTCTTTTCCTATGATGAATTGAATATCATCTATAAGAAGTACATCTAAGTTTCTATACTTATTTCTAAATTCCATAATAGAGGATTGGCTTTCACTTCTGATGGCGCTAATTACTTCATTTGTAAAAACTTCAGAAGTTACACATCTAACTTTGGCATTAGGATTTCTATCCAATATGAAATTGCCAATGGAATGCATAAGATGTGTTTTACCAAGACCAACACCACCATAAATAAATAAGGGATTGTATACTTCAGCAGGAGATTCTGCAACTGCTAATGCATAGGCCTGGGCAAAATTATTGTTTGCACCAATGACAAAATTATCAAATGTATAGTTAGGGTTGAGTTTGGCCTCAAGTTTCTTCTCAGTATTATCATCAATATGCTTTATATCAGGAGAATTTTCCAAAGAAGATGGCTTTAGAGACTTTTGTCTAATCTCACTAGGGTGTAAAAACTCCAAATCAAGATTTTCGCAAGTAACTTCCTGAATAACAACCTTAAGTGGTAAATAATACTTTTTATGAAGATAACTAGTCGTAATATTTTCATCCGGAACTAGTAGTGTAATTATATTGTTTTCTACTGAATATATTTCTAATGGTTTAATCCAAGTATTAAATGAAACATCCATGATATCATGTTCTTCTTTTAATATCTTAAGAATTTCATCCCATTTAGATTTAACTAAATTGTACATATTACTCCTTTATGCCTAGGGCAAATTATTTCATTAAATAGGGTATTTTCTGCACCAAAGGGCAGATAACCACATATACGTCTATTCTATATCATTTTGGTTTTTTTTTCAATTAAAACTTATAATAGGAAGAAAAAGATATTGTGGAAAGAAAAGTGAAAAAAATGGGGAAATAATGAGGGAGGCTATCTATTACTAGAATGGAATAAAAATTAGTTTTAATGTGGAAATGTTTATAACTTTAAAAAAAAAAAAAATTAAAGCTATTATTATTACTTTTTCCATAACGAGGGAAATATTAAAACTAACAAAACTACACTTAAAAACTGGGTATTTTAAGTTAAAATCAAAGGGTTTTTAACTACTTATCCACATGTTATACACATTTTGTGGATAAGATTATGTAAATCAATTAAAATTATTATGTAAAGTGGAAAAAAATTTTTATAAATTTGATATAATGCTTGACGTTCTTTGACTAACACTATATAATCGGTATGGTGTCTTATTTTAAGAAAATACGTTAACCATATATAAATAAAAGGTTATAAAGGAGGTGCTGTAAGATGAAGATGACATTTCAGCCAAAAAAGAAATCTAGAGCTAGAGTTCATGGTTTCAGAGCAAGAATGAGTTCTGTAGGCGGTAGAAGAGTTCTAGCTGCTAGAAGAGCAAAAGGAAGAAAGAAGTTATCAGCTTAAGACCGCATTTATGTGGTCTTTTCTTTTTCAGCGGAAAATAAAATAGTAGTTTTTATTGAAAGCGAGGAAGATAATATTGGCAAGCAAGGAGATTACATGAGAAACATTAATTCTTTAAAAAATAGTGAATTTCAAACTGTATATAAGTTAGGTAAGTCGTTTGCCAATAAGTATTTAGTTATGTATATTTCAGCTAATGAAAATAATGAGAGTAAACTGGGAATTTCAGTTAGTAAAAAAGTGGGTAATAGTATTGTAAGACATCGACTCACAAGGCTTATTAGAGAAAGTTACAGGTTAAATACAAATATGTTTAATAGTGGTTTAAACATTATAGTGATAGCACGAAATACTGCTAAAGAAAAAAGTTTTAAGGAAATTGAAAGTGCATTTTTACATTTATTAAAATTGCACCACGTTTTGAAAGAAAGAGAAGTATCTGGAAATGAAAATACTCAAAATAATATCTAATTTTTTTAATATGATATTAATTTTGCTTGTAAAGTTTTATCGTGTATGTATTTCCCCTTATAAGGGAAGCGCACATTGTAGGTATACACCTACATGCTCACAATATGCTTTAGAAGCATTAAGAAAGTATGGTCCAATCAAGGGTACATTCTTATCCATTAAACGAATATTAAGATGCAATCCATTTTCAAAAGGTGGATATGATCCCGTTCCATAAGGAGGAAATAAATGACAAGTATATTAATGGCAGGCTGCTATGATTTCTTTATTATAAGATGGATAGCTCAGATTCTAGGTGTGATAATGAGTGCCTTATATAGCTTATTTAGTTTTGTTGGAATATATAACATTGGTTTATGTATCGTTGCATTTACAATTATAGTTAAAATGTTAATGTTCCCAATGACATTAAAACAACAGAAGTTTACAAAGGTATCTTCTGTAATGCAACCAGAATTACAGGCTATTCAAAAGAAGTATCAAAACAAAAAAGATAATGATTCAATGATTCGTATGCAGCAGGAAACAAAGGCTGTTTACGCTAAATATGGTACTTCCCCAACAGGTAGCTGTTTACCATTACTTATTCAAATGCCGATTTTATTAGCATTGTATGCTGTAATTATATCTATACCAACTTATGTTCCAGCAGTTTCAAATTTATATGAAAACATTGGTACAGAAATTGTTTCAGTAATGGATGATTTCAATGAAATAAATACAGTTAATACTATTGTAACAAATAAAAAAAATGAAGAATTATCAACTATTATAAAAAATAATTACAAAGAAGAGTATTATACTTCAGAAGCACTTGATATTAAAGATACTGTTATATATGATAATTTAAGTGATATGTATGCTACAGTAAAGCCATTGAATGATTTTAATGATGGTTATGATATAGCAAGTACTTTGATAAAAGATTTGAAAAATACCTCTGATGCGGATTGGAAAAAAGCAATCGAAGAGGAAAATAAAAAAGAAAAACCAAGTCAGTATAAAGTTGATTTGCTTACTAAATATAGCGAATTTACAGATACTCAGTGGAATTCATTAGAGGATGAATTTGCAGTTGCTAAGGCAAATATTGAAAAAGAAGAAGAAGAAATATCTAGTATCTACTCTTTTGCTTTTATAGATTTAAGTAAATCACCTAGTGAAGGTGAATGGTATGCACTTATTATTCCATTACTAGCATTTTTAACACAGTTTCTAAGTGTTAAGATTAGTCAGTCGACACAGCCAAGTATGGAAGGAAATCCAATGGCTTCTTCTATGAAGATGATGACATTGATTATGCCTCTTATTTCAGCATTCTTCTGTTACTCATTGCCAGCAGGTCTTGGTTTGTATTGGGTAATGAACGCTGTAGTCCAGATTTTGCAGCAGTTATTTATTAATCATCATTTTAAAAGTATGGATGTTAATGAAATCATTGCTGAAAATGTTGCCAAGAAGGCGAAAAAGGCTGAAAAGCGTGGTATTACAACAACAGCTACAGATAAACATTTATCTTCGGCTGCTACTATGAATGCGAAAAATATTAAAGTTGACAGTAAATATAAAAATGATGCAGTTGAAGTGAGTGAATCTAACAATGCTGAGGAATCAGGTAATACTTCTAGTAAAAAGATGGGAAGTATTGCATCAAGAGCTAATATGGTTCAGTCTTTCAATGAAAAGAACAATAACAAATAACGGAGGAAATTAAAATGGAATATCAAATTTTTACCGGTAAAACAGTGGATGATGCAGTAACAAATGCACTAGTTAAATTTGAAACAACAAGTGATAATATAGAATTTGAAATTTTAGAAAAAGGCAGTAATGGTTTCCTTGGAATGGGTAGCAAACCTGCAAAAATACAGGCTAGAATTAAAGAAAAAGAGATTTCTTCAAAATCTATAGAAGATACAACAGTAGAATTTTTAGGTAAAGTATTTGAAGCTATGAATCTTACTGTTAAAGTAAATGTTGTTATCAGTGCAGAAGAAGTAAATGTAGATCTCATCGGGGACGAAATGGGTATACTCATTGGTAAAAGAGGACAAACTCTAGATTCTCTTCAATATCTTTTAAGCTTAGTTATTAACAAAAATACAGATAATTACTTAAGAGTAAAACTTGATACAGAGAACTATAGAGAGAGAAGAAAAGAAACTCTTGAAAATCTCGCTAAAAATATTGCGTTTAAGGTTAAGAGAACAAAGAGACCTGTAGCTTTGGAACCAATGAATCCATATGAAAGAAGAATTATTCATTCAGCTTTACAAAATGATAGATATGTTACTACAAAGAGTGAAGGCGAAGAGCCATACAGACATGTAGTGGTTGTCTTGAAGAAAAACTATTAATTATATTTGAACTATTAATTATAAACGGCGCGAAAATTTTCGCGTCGTTGACAATATAAGGCATTTGGTGGAATATGATTGAATCGGATACAATAGCAGCTATTGCAACAGCGATGGACAATTCAGGAATCGGAATAATTAGAATCAGTGGAGATGAAGCCATTGATATTACAGATAAAATATTTAAATCTGTGAAAAACAAGAAATTAAAAGAAGTAAAATCTCATACAATTCATTTTGGACATATTGTTCAAAATAATGAAATACTTGATGAAGTACTTGTATCTGTTATGAAAGCACCTAACAGTTATACTAAGGAAAATGTTGTGGAAATTAATTGCCACGGTGGCGTGGTAGTTTTAAATAAAGTATTGGAAACTGTTTTTAAGGCAGGCGCAAGACCGGCAGAGCCAGGAGAATTTACAAAAAGGGCATTTTTAAATGGAAGAATTGATTTAACTCAGGCAGAAGCAGTTATAGATATTATTAATTCTAAAAACGAATATGCACTTACAAATTCTGTAAGACAGCTCAAGGGTAGCGTATCTGTTAAGGTAAAGGAAATTAGAGAAAATATATTAAATCAGATTGCTTTTATAGAGGCTGCATTAGATGATCCAGAGCATATTAGTCTTGAGAATTATAATGAAGAACTTATCAATATAACTACTCTCATATTGAGCGAATTAAGAAAATTATTGGATTCAGCAGACAATGGGAGAGTTATTTCTGGTGGAATTAGAACAGTTATTTTGGGAAAGCCAAATGCTGGAAAGTCATCATTTTTAAATACTCTAATTGGTGAGGAAAGAGCGATTGTAACAGAAATTGAAGGTACCACTAGAGATGCTCTCGAGGAAAATATTAGGATACATGGTATTTCCTTAAATATTGCTGATACGGCGGGTATTAGAGAGACCGAAGATGTTGTTGAAAAGATTGGTGTTAAAAAATCAAGAACTTTAGCTGAAGAGGCAGACTTAGTTTTATTTATTGTTGATGCTTCAAGACCTCTTAATGAAAATGATTATGAAATTATTGATATTATAAAGGATAAGAAGTATCTTGTATTAATGAATAAGTCTGATTTAGAGACAGTTGTAAAGCCTTCGGATATTGTTGGAATAGATGAAAGTAGAATTATAAACATTTCTGCAAAACAAAATATTGGAATTGATATTTTTGAAGATAAAATAAAGGAAATGTTTTTCGGTGGTGAAATCAACTTTGATAGTGAATTATTTATTACTAACGAAAGGCAAAAAAATGATATAAGAAATGCCTATGATAGCATCCTTCTCGTAGAAAACAGTATTAAGAATAGGATGCCGGAGGACTTTTTCTCTATAGATTTAATGAATGCTTACGAGTCATTAGGAAAAGTAATTGGAGAAACCATAGAGGATGACCTTGTAAACCAAATATTTAGCAAATTTTGTATGGGCAAATAAACTGCTTTGGAGGAAGACAAATGTCTGGTTATGTAGAAGAAAAATATGATGTACTAGTAGTTGGTGCAGGACATGCAGGTTGTGAAGCAGCCCTTGCATCCGCAAGATTAGGATTAAATACCATTATGTTTACAGTTAGTGTGGATAGTATTGCTTTAATGCCTTGTAATCCTAATATTGGAGGAAGCTCAAAGGGTCATTTAGTTAGGGAAATAGATGCTCTTGGTGGAGAGATGGGCAAGAATATTGATAAGACATTCATTCAATCAAAGATGTTGAATCTTTCAAAAGGGCCAGCGGTTCATTCCTTAAGAGCTCAAGCGGATAAGAAAGATTATTCAACTCAGATGCGAATAACCCTTGAAAATACAGACAATCTCACAATTAGACAGGCTGAAATTACGGATTTGATAGTGGATGATGGTAAAATCGTGGGTGCTAAGACGTATTCAGGGGCAACTTATTATGTAAAAGCTGTGATTCTTTGTACCGGTACATACTTAAAGGCAAGATGTATTTATGGTGATGTAAGTAATCCAACAGGCCCAAATGGTTTACAGGCGGCAAATCATTTGACAGATTCCCTTAAGAGACTTGGAATCGAAATGTATAGATTTAAAACAGGAACCCCAGCTAGAGTAGATAAGAGAAGTATTGATTTTACAAAGATGGAGGAGCAAAAGGGTGACGAAATTGTTATTCCATTTTCCTTCTCAACAGATAAGGATTCTATTCAAAAGGATCAAATTTCATGCTGGCTGACCTATACAAACGAAGATACACACAAGATTATAAAGGATAATATTGACAGAAGTCCGTTGTTTTCGGGTATGATAGAGGGAACTGGCCCTAGATATTGTCCATCAATAGAAGACAAGGTTATAAAATTTGCAGATAAGAACAAACACCAGGTTTTTATTGAACCTGAAGGACTAGACACTAATGAGATGTATTTAGGGGGTATGTCTTCATCCCTACCTGAAGATGTTCAGTATGCTATGTACAAAACCGTTCAGGGATTGGAAAATGTTAAAATTGTAAGGAATGCATATGCAATAGAATATGACTGTATTAATCCAAGGCAATTATTACCAACGTTGGAATTCAAGGGAATTAAAGGTCTGTTTTGTGGAGGACAGTTTAATGGAAGTTCAGGATATGAAGAAGCAGCAGCTCAAGGTATTATTGCTGGTATAAATGCTGCCCTAGAAGTGCTTGGAAAGGAACAAATTGTAATAGATCGTTCCCAGGGATATATTGGAGTTTTGATTGATGATTTAGTTACAAAAGAAAACCACGAGCCATATAGAATGATGACTTCACGTGCGGAGTATCGTCTGCTATTAAGACAGGATAATGCTGATTTAAGACTTACGCATATTGGACATAAAGCAGGTCTTGTAAGTGATGAGGTTTTTGAGCGAGTAGAAAAGAAACGCAAACTAATAGATAAAGAGATAGAACGTCTTGAGAATACTCCAATAGGTGCAAACCAAGAGGTTCAAGATTTTCTTGTTAAATATGAAAGCGCACCATTAAAAACCGGAAGTAATTTGGCAGAGCTGATTCGTAGACCTGAATTAGATTATGAAAAATTGAAGGAAATTGATGTTGATAGACCATTACTAGAGTCAGATATTGTTGAGCAGGTTAATATTAATATAAAATATGACGGATATATTAAGAGACAATTAAAGCAGGTGGAGCAGTTTAAAAAACTGGAAGGAAAGAAACTAGATGCAGATTTTGATTATGCAACCGTTTCTGGATTACGAAGGGAAGCAATGCAGAAGCTGAATTTGTATAAACCATTGTCACTAGGACAAGCATCCAGAATTACTGGTGTTTCACCCGCAGATATTTCAGTGTTACTTGTTTATTTAAGTACAAAGAAGCATAATAGTTAGGTAAGATGGAGGTTTCATGGAAAAATATATACAAGCCGAAACACTAATAAAAGATAGTTTAGCACAATTAGATATAGAGATTTCATCAAAACAGGTGGAGCAGTTATTTATGTTCTATGATATGCTTATTGAAAAAAATAAAGTTATGAATTTGACGGGTATTACAGAAATTAGGGATGTTGTTTTAAAACATTTCGTAGATAGTGTTTCTATAGTAAAAGTAATTGACAAAAGTAAATTTCAGGAAGGAATATCTATTATAGATGTTGGAACAGGTGCAGGGTTTCCTGGAATTCCTCTAAAGATTATATTTCCCAATATTAATATAGTACTTTTAGACTCGTTAAATAAAAGACTTGTTTTTATAAACGAAGTTATCGAAAAACTCTCATTAAACGGAATTACTACAATTCACGGCAGAAGTGAGGACATAGCAAGGAAGAAAGAATACAGAGATGAATTTGATTTGTGTGTATCTAGAGCAGTAGCAAATCTGTCAACTTTGTGCGAACTTTGCCTTCCTTTTGTAAAGGTAAATGGGCACTTTATTTCCTATAAGGCAGGAAATCCCACCCAGGAGATTGAGGAGGCAACATTTGCTATAGAAAAATTGGGAGGAAAGAGAGAATCTGTTGTGAGTTTTGTTCTCCCAGATAGTGATATTAATCGTGTTTTTGTAAATATAAAAAAATGTAAATCAACATCTAAAGCATACCCAAGAAAAGCTGGGACACCAGCAAAGGAGCCTCTAGTTAGGAATAATAAGTAAAGAGTAAGAAATGGAATAAAAATAACCCCATCGGGAAGATTTGATTTGTATGTTACCTGACTAATAAAAATCAAAGCTTTACGATGGGGTTTTTGATACATAGATAAAAGGTAATTGAAGAACCTTAACCTAGGAAAATGCTTAATTCCTTTACGAAATCCTTAGGTTTTTCCAATTGTGGAAGGTGTTTACATCCTTGGATAACAACGGATTCTACTGAAGGATTGAATGCTTTATATTCTGCAATTGTTTCGTTTATACAGGACTCTTCAGCCCCAGCAATAATGATAATGGAATTATCAATTTCCTTTATTGCATGTGCAATATTAATCTCTGTATAATTGGCCTCAATACTTGCAAAGAAGTACTTTGAAGTCATAGTACCGTAATGAGCAGCATCATAGTAATTCTTTATTAATGTTCTATTAATAGAATTCGAGGCAGAGAAGTATTTCTGATGAAATATTTTTCTATAATTTGCATATGAATTTTTAATATTAAAAATAGTAGTACCAATGATAGGCATTTCAATTAATAGCTTAGTTAAGCGTTTGTTAGTAGAAATCTTTTGGGAGTTGATTACTATTGATTCAGGGTTGATCATCGCAATCTTATCAAAAAGTGTATTGTCATTAAAACAAGCCATTACTACAAATTGAGAAGAGGTGCCTGTACAAACTATGTCAACTCTATGTTTAATTACATTTTTCACAAAATCGGAAATCATCTGAACATATAGATAATTCGTATATGTTAATGCAGGTTTATCTGATCTGCCGCAACCTAATAAATCTATGGTATAAACTGTGTGGGTTTCAGCGTAAGAATTGACGATCTTCTTCCATTCTAAATCGCTACTACCACAAGTTAATTCATGGACTAATAAAATAGGCTTTCCTTGGCCTTGTACTGTATAAAAAATATCTCCGAAACGCCATTCGTATTTTTGGGCATGGGTATTCGTAAGTGATGCCTTTGCATTTGCTAAAAGGTTAATTGATCGATTTATCGCATACATTGTACCCGCTGTTATTGATGCTAGTACAGCTACCGAAATTAGTCTATTCTTCTTCATATAAACTCACCTTTCATTCATAATAAGATATTCTTATTATACTGTATATTTGTATTTTTTAAAAGAAATATTTAATTCAAAGATTATTATTTATTTGTCAGTTTATTTGGGAAATTAGTACTGTTAATATCAGTTTAGGTATGATATACTTTTAGTATATTGACTGAATTTTGAACGAAGGATTTTTATGAGAGAAATGACAAAGGCAGAAGGTTATTTATGCGACCGTTTAGATTTATTATCTGATGAGAAGGTTATGATAATAACCAAAATAAACAATATTGAAATAGAAATCGAGGAGGTTTCGTCAAAGATGGCTGAGATTAGTGGCGATGTTGATGAAACTTTTGAGTTTTTTTCGCCCAGAGATAAGAAAAACGACTTTATTCGAGATGAAATTACAAAACTTAGTGAGTATCGTGATAAATTAAAGGAAGAACTTAAAAGTTTGCAAATTCAGTCGGATATAGTAGATGAAGATATTTCATTAATTAAAGATGCATTAGGCGAAGAAATATTGGAAGATGTGGAGATTGATGATATTCATCAAAATAAAGAGAGATGTGAGCTTGACAGTTTTGATTTATCAGGAATTCGTGTCCTTGAACAGCAAGAAGTTGAACGACAAAGAATTGCCAGGGACCTGCATGACACAACAGTACAGGTGCTCACAAATCTAGTACATAAATGCGAAATTTGCTCTAAAATCATGGAAATTGATACTGTTAGAGCAAAATTGGAGCTTGAAATAATGTCCAAAACATTAAGAGAGACAATAAGTGATATGCGAAATATTATTTATGATTTGCGTCCGATGGCTCTTGATGATTTGGGATTGGAAACTACAATTAGACGAGCAGTGGATATTATTGATAGGAATACGGATATGAAAGTTTCACTTAATATTTCGGGTGAACCGATTGATCTCAAGGCGGTATATGCATTAACCATTTTGCGTATAGTGCAAGAAGCTTCTAATAATAGTATAAAGCATTCTAAAGGAAAACATCTCGATATAAAATTTATATATGATACGGATAAAATACTATTATGTATTGAGGATGATGGAATTGGTTTTGATATTGATAACGTTCCACGCCCTGAAAAGAATATGAATAATGGTTTCGGTATTTCGATGATGAAAGAAAGGGTTTTGTTACTTTCGGGAAATATAGCAATAGACAGTAGAAAAGATTTTGGAACCAGAATTTCAGTAGAAGTCCCTATTCAGTAATGGAGGTAGTTTTATGAGTATCAGTTTGCTTATAGCTGATGATCATTCTCTTGTAAGAGAAGGATTGAAGCAATTGATAGAGCTTGAAGATGATATGGTAGTTGTCGGACAAGCGGCAGATGGAGTCGAGGCACTTGAAAGAATTAAAAAACTCAAACCGGATGTTGTTTTGCTAGATATTAACATGCCAGTTATGAATGGCATGGAAACATTAAAGAGAATTAAGACTTTAAATTATAAAGTCAAAGTGATTATGTTGACAATACATAATGAAGTAGAGTATCTTGTGAAAGCTGTGGATATAGGATGTGATGGATATGTATTAAAGGATGCTAGTTCAGCTCTTTTAAAGGAGGCGATATACGCGGTTTATAATGGAGAGAATTTTATCCAACCAGCACTTGCGCCTACACTTAATTCTAGATTGGCAGCAAAGTCGACTTCAAGTGAGAAGTTAGCTGACTTAACAAGAAGGGAACTACAGGTTTTAAAACTTGTAGCGGATGGTCTGTTTAATAAAGAAATTGCATCTCGATTAAAAATAAGCGAAAGAACGGTTAAGAATCACATTTCTAGTATTTTTAAAAAGATTGGTGTATCGGATAGGACACAGGCAGCTGTGTTCGCAATAAAGAATGATGTTGTTGATATTTAATAACCTACATAGAAGGAAGAGAATGTTTCACGTGAAACATTCTCTTTTTGTTGTTTTTGGTGGGAGTTAGAAAAAATGAAGTTAGATGCGCAAAATGTATGGATGGAAAATGGTAAAGGCGATAAGATTGAAATGATAAGTACAGTATATGTATTGAGATGATAAAATGTTTCACGTGAAACATTAACTTTTTTGATTTGAGAAACAGTGAATTTTAGTATAACTGGCATTGGAGGTACTAAGGAATTTGTTTTAGGATATAAACAATAGGTGTTTTAAATAGAATGAAGATAGGAGCAATGAAGGTGTGGATAAAAAAGGATGAGGATGAAGACGTCGAAGTGATGAGAAACGTGTGTATAAGAAAACAAGAGAATGTTTCACGTGAAACATTATGGTTTTTGTAGCAAAAAAAACATAATGTGATATAATTAGAATAATAAAATATACGAAAGGCGATAGAATGGGAAGAATTATAGCAATAGCAAATCAAAAGGGTGGAGTTGGAAAAACAACCACATCTACTAATTTGTCGGCTTGCTTGGCTGAAATGAATAAAAAAGTACTTCTTGTAGACATTGATCCACAGGGAAATGCAACAAGCGGTGTTGGAATAGACAAAAGCAGTTTGGAGAAAACTGTTTATGATATGATTATAGGAAGATGTACACTTGAAGAGTGTCTTATAGAGAACGCACTTGAAAACCTGAGCGTTTTACCATCAAATGTAAACTTGTCAGGTGCAGAAATTGACTTGATTGGCGTAGAAAATAGGGAATACATTTTAAAAGGAAGCATCGATAGGGTTAAGGATAATTATGACTATATAATTATTGATTGCCCTCCATCATTGAATATGCTTACTGTAAACGCAATGACCACAGCCAATACAGTTATTGTTCCGATACAATGTGAATATTATGCATTAGAGGGCTTATCACAGCTAATACATACAATAAATTTAGTGAAGGAAAGATTAAATCCCGACTTGGAAATGGAAGGGGTTGTCTTTACCATGTATGATGCCAGGACAAATCTGTCACTGGAGGTAGTGGAAAATGTAAAGAATAATTTGAAACAATCCATCTACAAGACTATTATACCTAGAAATGTTAGACTTGCCGAGGCTCCTAGCCATGGATTGCCAATTAATTTATATGATTCAAAATCAGTAGGTGCAGAAAGTTATAGATTGCTCGCTGAAGAAGTGATTGAAAGAACAGAAAATGAGTAATAGAGGAAGGTAGAATAGAATGGCTAAAAGATCAGGATTAGGAAAGGGTTTAGATACGCTTATCCCAGTAAATACAGCTGTTAAGGCAAAAGAAAAAGTGGTTGAAAAGATTGTGGAGAAGGTTATAGAGAAGCCTATCGAAGCAAAGTTGAAATTGACAGAGATTGAACCTAATAAATCACAGCCACGTAAGAATTTCGATGAGGAAAGTTTAATGGAATTGGCAGATTCAATTAAACAATTTGGAATAATACAACCGATAGTAGTTCAAAAGAGAAATGGATATTACGAAATTATTGCAGGTGAACGTCGCTGGAGAGCTGCGAAGCTGGCAAAAATCAAAGAAGTCCCAGTAATCATCAAGGAGTACTCTGACGAAGAAATAATGGAAATCGCTTTGATTGAGAATATCCAGAGAGAGGAACTTAACCCAATAGAAGAGGCCATAGCTTATAAGAGGCTTCTACAAGAATTCAATTTAAAACAGGAAGAGGTGGCTGAAAAGGTAAGTAAGAGTAGAACAGCAATAACCAATTCTATGAGACTGTTGAAACTTTCTGATGAAGTACAAAATATGGTCATTACAGAAGAGATATCTAGTGGTCATGCAAGGACACTGCTGGCTATTGAGGATAAAGATAAGCAGTTAGAGCTTGCAAAGAAAATTGCTGAGGAAAAATTAAGTGTTAGAGAAACTGAGAAACTTGTAAAACAGGTTCTTAACCCTAAAGAAAAACCGGAACGGGTTAAATACAACGACGAATTTGTATATAAGGCATTGGAAGCAGATATGAAAACGAAAATAGGATCTAATGTTACTATAAACAGAAGAAGTAAGGAGAAAGGGAAAATAGAAATAGAATATTTTTCCACAGCAGAGTTAGAAAGAATTGCGGAACTTATAAATAAACTTAAATAGAAGATACAGATTAATAAAATTGGAGATAATAAAATGAACAGTAACATTTTTGATAAAATTGGCTTAACAAATATAGATCCAGCAATATTTATTATTGTTTTATTGGTGCTTGCTATTATGTCTATAGCGTATAGTATAGTATTAACTAGTAAATTAAAGAAGATTGATAAAAGATATAACGAGTTTATGCTAGGCAAAGACGGAAAATCGCTAGAAGAAGAATTTACTAAGAAATTTAAGGAAGTAGATGAACTAAACAAAAAAAATAAAATTAAAACAGCAGCTATTAATAAAATAAATGAAAATCTCAACATTGCAGTACAAAAATGTGGAATAGTTAAGTATGATGCATTCCATGAAATGGGCGGAAAACTTAGCTTTGCACTTGTTCTTCTTGATAAGGAAAACAATGGTTTTGTAGTGAATGCTATGCATAGTCGAGAAGGTTGTTATACATATATTAAGGAAATTATCAATGGAGAATCATTTATTGCATTGGGTAAAGAAGAGAAACTTGCACTCGATAAAGCAATGGGGAACAATGGTCTATGATTAAAGTAAAAGTAAACAAACTAAAAGGACATGAAATTTTAGCGAAACATATTGTTTCGGAAAGTGGATTTGAACTCATATCGACTGGAACAATGTTGAAAAAAGAATACATTGAGCGACTCAAAGAATTGGGTATCGAGGAAGCCTATGTAATGGAATCGGAAGAGCCAAGTAAAGAAGACGAAACCTTTGACATTATAAAGGAAGAAGTTAGAGAAGAAAGCAAAAAAGTCGTTAAAAATGTACTGGAAAAACATATTTATAAGAATACAGCTGATTTAACAGAATTGTGTGATGTTGCAGATAATATTATTAACGAAATTATGTCTGAAGAAGAGGTAATGGAACAAATAACTAACATTAGACAGTCAACTACATCTGATGTGTATTCTCACTCCATAAACGTATGTGCACTTTCAACAGTACTTGCGTTAAAGGCAGGTATGTCTAGAAGTATTGTTTCAGACATTGCAAAGGGAAGTATTCTCCATGATATCGGCTTGAGATACATCGTGGTACCGTACGAAAATGCGGATATTATCGAATTACCTCTAAAAGACCAGATAGAATACAAAAAACATGTTGTTTATGGTTTTGATTCCATAAAAAATGTAGATTGGCTATCTGACCTAAGTAAAAATATCGTTTTGTTGCATCATGAAAGAAATAATGGAAGTGGTTATCCGTTTAAAAATCACGGAAGTTCTATAAGCGAGCCTATAAAAATTGTTGCGGTGTGTGATGAATTTGACAGCCTTATTGGAGGAATTGGTCATAAGCAATTTAAAATGCACGAAGCAGTGGAATATATGAGAGCGCTTTCGGTAAATGCACTAGATGGAACTTATGTAGACTTATTATTGCAAATGGTAGCTATGTATCCAGTAGGAACAAAAGTAATGACAAACGAAGGTGAAATCGGTGTTGTTACTAGACAGAACAAGGGATATATTGATCGTCCTATAATAAAAATCATTAAGGACAAGGACGGAAAAGAACCAACTGAGGAATTAATTAAAGACATGACAAAGATTTTAACAATTTTTATTGTTAAAGTTTTTGAGGATTAGTTGTATCTTAGTTTGAATGAATTACCAAATAACTATTACTAAGTAAGTATTATTAAATAAGAATTTTTATATAGGCAATATTAGATGTCTGTGATATAAAAAAGAAGTATTAGATTGCATTGCGCCAACTTGTGAAAATCAATTCATAGGTTGGTGGGATACAATTAATACTTCTTTTTATTTGATTGTACATTAAGGTGCTTATATATTGGTATATTTCTATATTAGGGTGTTTATATTTTAGTGCAGTTATATATTAGGATGGTTAAATTTTAAGGTGGTTATTGCTTAAGGTAGGTATACTTTTATTTATTTACAGATTTATTTTTAACTGTTTTATCTATTAATTCTACAATCATTTTAACCGCATCGGATGTTGGTGCTTCAGACATAGCATCAATATATTTTTGCCTATTATCATATAGGTCGCGAATAGCATCAATAAGATTTTTAGTAGTAACATTTTCTTCGGCCATAACCATACTAAATCCTTGGTGCTCAAAAGATGCAGCATTAAGGATTTGGTCACCTCTACTTGCAGCAGCAGATAAAGGAATTAGTAAATTAGGTTTCTTTAATGCCTGAATTTCACTTATAGCATTAGCTCCTGCTCTTGATACCACTAAATCCACCATTGCAAAGAGATCTTTCATTTCATTTTCAATATATTCAAATTGCTTATAACCTGGTGTAGAAGTAAGTTTTTCATCTAACTTGCCTTTGCCACATAAATGGACAATTTGGAAATGCTTTAAGAGTTCTGGTAGGGCATCTCTGACAGCATTATTAATGGCGGCAGACCCTAAGCTTCCACCTACAATCATAATTATTGGCTTGTTAGCAGTAAAACCACACAAGTCCAACCCAGCGATTTTGTTGCCATGTCTTAATTCCTTACGGATGGGGGAACCAGTTAATATTGACTTTCCCTCTGGAAGGTACTGAGCTGTTTCTGGGAAGTTGTGGCATATATATGACGCATAAGGAATGGAAATCTTATTGGCTAGACCTGGTGTCATATCAGATTCATGTATTACAATAGGTATCTTATACTTTTTCGCAGCTAAAATAACAGGAACGCTGACAAATCCACCCTTTGAAAATACAATATCCGGTTTATAGGACTTGATGAATTTTTTCGCCTCACCGTAACCCTTTATAACTCTAAAGGGATCAGAAAAGTTTTTTGCCGACATATATCGTCGTAATTTTCCAGATGAAATCCCAGTATATGGAATACCTTGTTCTTCAATAAGTCTTTTTTCGATACCATTATAGGTGCCTATGTATTGTATTTCATAACCCATTTCTCTAAGAGAAGGAATAAGTGCAATATTAGGGGTGACATGACCAGCTGTACCACCACCAGTTAATAAAATCTTTTTCATTGTAGAATCCTCTTTACTTTTTTATTCTTTCAGATATCTTTTTTGCTGTTTGTTCGGCAGTTGATTTGTCTAATTCAGTAGGATTCCAGGTGAGTTTGACATCATCGCCCTTATATCTTGGAATAAGATGAATATGAAAGTGAAATACAGCTTGACCAGCAATTTCTTCATTGTTCTGAAGAATATTGAAACCGTCACACTCAAGTTCTTCTGTCATGGCTGTGACCACCTTTTTAGCAATTATTAATGCCTTTGCAGCATATTCATCACTAAGGCTAAAAATATTCTTAAAATGTTCTTTAGGAAGTACCAAGGCGTGACCTTTGGAAGCTGGTCCTAAATCAAAAATTACTCGAAACATATTATCTTCATATATAGTATATGATGGAATTTCTCCATTTGCGATTTTACAAAAAATACAATTTGAATCTTTCAAATTTTACACATCCTTTCATAATTATGTGCTAATATTTATTATAATCAAAAACACTAAAATTATAGCACATAAAAAACAGAATGTAACCAAAAAACGGGATTAAAATGTGGTTTTCACAAAAAGTTCATTTTACGAGGAGAGTAGAAAATGTTTAGAAAAATGAAAAGTAAAGAATATCCTGATGTTATGCAATCGGAGTATTATCAGTTTATACAAGAAAATCAACTAAGAATGAAGCATATAGTCAGCAATGTAAGACAATATAAGAATATAAAAAACTGTGTCAGAGTAAAATAAAAGCTGTATCTGATGGAACAACAGGTACAGCTTTTGAGATAACTTTGAAAAAGATAAGATTAAGGCATCAAAGTAATACTGAGTTATAAATCAATATTCAATATTTAACAATAAAAGCTTGAAAATTAACTAAAAGGGAAGAGCTGGTCAAGCATTCTAAGCGTTTTAAAATTGCCTTTTGCAGTCATTTCACCAGTCATAAAAGCCTTTTGGAAAGTGAGCCTTCCATGGACAATGTTATCTAAAACCTGATGAGTTAGTTTGCCAAGTACATCAGCGGAGTCCTGCTTCTCATATTTGATATATAGATTGTCATTTTCTACGCTGATAAATAGTGTTTTGTTTTTATCCTGAATCATAAGCAAGTAAGTTGCCTTGAAATTCTCCTGAGGAGTAAAACATGTGGTGAGAGGCTTGATAAATTCGGTTTCCACATCTGTGCCGGTTTCACTGAGTTTTCCTTTGAAGAATGAAGCTAGCTGCTCAATATCCTCTTTTTGTTGTTTTACGTAAATATCATCAGATACATACTTTGACAATTGTTCGCTCTCTTGAGGCGTCAGTTGCATAGAGGTCTTTATAAGATTTTGCTTAATGGCATAACTGCTTGAAGGTAGTGCCTTTACTTTTTGGGAAATAGTTCTGTAAATATTTTCAGCTTTCTTCTCTATATAAGCAGCGTATTCGCTGTTTAATTCAAAATCAACAGTATCCTCTACATAGGCACAAATACCTGAGCCGAGAGGGCCACCCAGTAATTCCCATGCATTTTTTATATTTAGCAGAGCCTCTTTTTCGCCATAGGTAGTAGATATCACAACTGGAATCATATATAGTGAAGCAATCTTAGCCTTGTCACCATAAAGCCAACATGCGTCTAAGAATTGTTGCATGTAACCACCAAATCCCATCCATTCTACACTGCAAGCAAGTATAACACCATCTGCATCCTTTAGGGTTTGAGGGAGCGTAGTTATAGAATTTTTCATATCATAAAGGTTATATCTTGTATAGGAAACCCTAATGTCATCAAAAACAGTTTCGATTGTTTTTAGTACATATAATGTGGGATCTTCTATAATGCCACGCCCACCATAATATATGTTAATATGCATATATTGCTCCTTTCTAGGAAATCAAATATTATCAATATTTCTTAGGCTATTTTAATATAAATTTATGAAGGTTGCAAGATATATAAATAAAAAGGGGTTGATCATAATAGTTATAATACAATTGCAGGAAACGATGAATCTACTTAAAAATGTATGTGAGATGGGAAAAAGTAATATGATCTCCGCGACATAATATCTTTTTTTCATTCGGTTCGAGTAGTTGTCCATTTAGTTTTGTTCCATTCGAAGAGTTGAGATCTTCGATATAGTGGATTCCATTTTCAAAGGTTATGGAACTGTGAATACGGCTAATTAAAGGGTTGTTAATAATCATATCTACAGAAGAGGCAAGCTTTCCGACAGTAAAGGGAAAAGAAGATATGGGGATGTCGCTTGTAAAGTCAGTTCCAGTATAAATAAGATGGGGTTCTTCTATTTCGTTCTTAATACTTAAAATAACAGTATTTCCAAAAACATCTGCATTATTATCTGTGGTATTTGATTTGGGAATGTGTAAATCTTTAGAAAAACCATTTGACATTGTGGACGAACATGGCGTAGGTAAATGCTCCGCCTGTGGTAATGAAAGCGAGGAAATCTTAGAATTTATGTGAAGTGAAGGGGAGATGGTGTCGACAGAATTTGGTGATTCGAAAGAAGGGGATTCAGGATGAGATGCAGAGAAAGGATTCCCAATATCGAAAGATTTTTTAGGTGGAATCAGTTTTTTTTCTGATGGTAAAGGAATCCTTGCTTCGTCATAAATACTAAGGAAATACCGAATGCAACCAATACTGATAGCACCTACTACAATAAATAAGAAAATAGAGAGTTTGGTTGAAATTGTTTGAGACAAGACACCAATAATGATAAATACTATTGATGTGAGAAGAACGAGGGAAAGACTTAGTACTTTGCACATAAAAGATTTGTTTGGGGTGTGGAGATTAAATAAATTAGAGGGAAATGGGGGATTGGTTGGTGAGGATAAAGAATCTGGAGGCATGGATATTTTACGTTGTTGTGGGATTTCTATAGAATCAGATTTATTTATTGTGAAAGCATTGTCATTTGACTTTAAATAGAGTATATTGCGCAACATACCTACATTAAATCCCGATTTTTTTGATTCGATTGATATAGAATATGCAAGTAATACACATTTATCATCGCTATGGTCGATTCTTTTTAAAATGTAATCAAACAATGTGGATAACTGTTGCTGAATATCGATATTTACAGCTGGACATATAATAAATTCACATCGGAAAGTTTCTGGATCAAGATAGATAAACTCAGGATCAAGAAGTAAAAAGTTAGAATCGATAAGAAAATCATTAATGGTAGAAATCATATCTGACAAGCATAAAATCAAGGTTTTAAGTGCCGAATAATTTATTTGTGAATTTGCGAACAACGACGTAAAGGATTGATGAGAGGTGATATCGTAAAGAAAAGAAGGAAATTCATTTGTTATTTCTATTGAGGATGTAAGCGCACCAGGAATAACATTATCCTTGATCATTCTTAACTTGAAGTCCTCCTTAAAATCATAGTCGTTAAAGTCATTTAGAACGATATAGTTTTTATTATTATTCTTTTTGTATGATACTTTCATAAGAACTCCTTTAATTAGATTGGGATTTTGTAAAATCAAGTAAAACAGAATATTTTCTTATTGCTTCGCAACGACTAAAGTTTGTCACAGAAACACCCGCGATTTCATAAAGACAATTTACATCAAGGCTGTTTTGGGAATCATCGTATTGAACTGATAAGGTAATGGATCTGAGGGTAGAGGTTGAAATATTGGAGGCCATATCATTTTCTGATGGATTGGCTGAGGCATTATCATCTTTTTGATTGAAAGAGCAGTATAACGCTTGTCGATAGGTGGTAGAATGAATAGAAATTTTGTCATGTAAGTAAAAAGCAAACAAAATAGTAGCGGCCATTATAAGAAAGGTTAATGGGTAAAAAAAAGAAGATTCTATCGTAATGGAAGCAGGCAGATGAAGATATTTTGTAAGGTGAGATAATTTGGAAATATAATACTTCTTGTTCATAGCGACTCCTTTTATAGATTTATTAGTAGGGTTAAAGTATATCCACATAGTATGAATGGAGCTAAAGGGAAGGAACTTTTTAGATTTCGTTTCTTGATAAAAATAATAAAAGAAAAAATTAGATAATTGCGAAACTCGTACCTAATTAGATAGTAGAGTTACCCAATTTCTAGAAACTTGTAAGTTTTTAAATTTCAAATTTATTTTCTAATTGCATTTTACAGAATATAAAAACAGAAGCAC
>FZPS01000153.1_pt41 | contig 30679 bp, 28 predicted proteins | sample 1817821 | NCBI WGS metagenome assembly FZPS01 (sample SAMEA104158645, study PRJEB21678) | metagenome | place: Germany | collected 2015-04-21
ATAAAAGAATGAGCCCTAAATATGATATGATACTTCCAAAGTAGACAGTCTAATTAATTAAAATTAGACTATCTACTTGGAGGTATTTTTTTATGGGGAGAAAAGCAAAGTATAGTAAAGAAGTAAAAATTAAAGCTTGTAAAGATTATGAAAATGGAAAGAGTAGTTTTGGTGGTATTGCTGATGAGATTGGAACCACAAAGGAAGTAGTTCGTAGGTGGTATCTAGCGTATAAAGAACATGGACCTAGTGTATTTGAAACATCAAGCAAAAATCGCTCATATAGCAAGGAATTTAAACTGTCGGTAATAGAAGAGTATAAATCAGGTAAATATTCACAACCTGACTTATCTGCGAAACATAATATCAGCACTGGGGTAATTAGTAAATGGGTTAATAAATGGTATAATGGTATAGAAATAGAGGATTATGATCCCAAAGGAGATGTCTATACCATGAAATCTAGAGAAACTACATTTCAAGAGAGATTAGAAATAGTTAAATGGGTTATTGAAAATGATATGAGCTATAAAGATGCAGCTGATAAGTACACTATCAACTATGCACTCGTATACAGATGGACTAAAGCATATATAGATAAAGGACCTGAAGCACTAGAATATCAAAAGCGTGGTCCAAAACCAAAATCAGAAATTGATGAAAGCCATTTAACTGAAGTTGAGAAGCTGAAACTTGAGCTTGAAAAAGAAAGGGCCATTCGAAAAAAAAGGAATTTGAACTAGAAGTTCTTAAAAAAAAAGAAGAGTTCGAAAAAAAACTTCACTTTCGAAAGTAAGGCAGGAAGCAGAATATAAGACAGTAGATTTTTTTAAAGATAAGGGCTATCCGATAACTCAAATATGTGAGGTTCTGGACATTTCAAGAAGTGGATACTACAAACATAAAAACAGAGTAAAGCCACAAAAAGAAAAGCAAGATGAATTACTGTGTTCACTAATTAAAGAATATCATTTAACCTTTGATGGAATTTTAGGATATAGAAGGATGACAATGTTTATTAACAAGTTAAATCATAAATCATTCTCAGAAGGATACATTCATAGACTCATGAATGTTTTAGGCATTTCTGCCAGGATTAGAAGAAAGAAAGTTAACCGTAAGAAGATAAAACCAGAATATACAAAGGAGAACATTTTATCAAGGAATTTTACAGCTAGTACGCCTAATGAGAAGTGGTTAACGGATGTAACTGAATTCTCAATCCCCGGAGATAGCAGGAAACTTTATCTAAGCCCAATTATGGATCTTTATGATAATAGTATCATTGAATACAAGTTATCCTTTAAAAACAATAATAAACTTGTATTTAGTATGTTTGATGAAGCAATTAAAAAACATCCTGATGCTCAACCCATATTTCATAGTGACCGGGGATTTCAATATACAGGGAATGTTTTTAAAAATAAGGTTGAAAAAGCTGGAATGACTCAGAGCATGTCTAGAGTTGGTAAGTGCATTGATAATGGACCAATGGAAGGATTTTTTGGCACTTTAAAAACTGAGATGTTTTATGGAAAGAAATTTAAAACACTTGAAGAACTTAGAGGGAAAATAGTTAAATACATTGAGTTCTACAACGAAAAAAGGTTTCAAAAAAACTTAGGATGCATGGCTCCTTTAGAATATCGCAACCATGCATCCTAATATATATAATATTTTAATTAAATTTACTGTCTACTTGACAAAGGTCAGTTCAATAGGGCTCATTTTATTTTAAATATTCTTTTTTAAGTTCCATCCTCATGGTCATGTTGGGGTCTACTATCTGACAAACCCTCAAATCTCCCACCAAGGATAGCAGCATACCTGCCTGATGCAGATTGAGATTGGTCTTCTTAACGATTAAGTCAACCATATTATTTATGGCTAGGTCACTAGCCTCCTCCATGGTCTCCCTAGAAGCTAGGGTCATCCACTTGTCTTCCGTTTCAATTAGGGGAAGTTTATAGTTAAAGTCCTTAAGGATTTCGACCTCTACAGTTACTTCACCAGCTATCTCCAGGCCAGCCCCCATGATTTCACCATCCCCCATGGCAGCGTGTAAATCTCCTATAGCTAGTAGGGCACCTTCCACATTAACAGGAAGATATAGGCTAGCACCTTCCTTGATCATCTTACAGTCCATATTTCCACCATGGTCATGGGGTACACCAGTAGGAACTCCTACTCCAGCTGGAGCAGTACCAATTACACCTATCATCTTATTTAGGGGTATCTTCAAGCCCTTATAAATGGCATAGTCCCCTTCAATAGGACAGATTGCAGTCTCTTCCCCTGTGATTTTATCGCTTAGTCTTCCTAAGCCTGGTGCAGTAACAGTCGCCCCTTGGCTATTGACCTTTATCTCCTTGATCTTCACCTTAAGGACATCTCCCACTTCTGCCCCCTCTATATATAGGGGACCTGTAGCTGGGTTTACCCTGTTAAAGTCGATACCACTTACCAAATCTTCATTAGTCTTAATGACATCAGAAAAACAGTCACAGGTTTCAAAGATCACTTCATCCCCACTTTTGGCCCTAAGTACTGGTTCATTATTCTTGTCCATGATAAAAATAGTCTTATCTCTACTTATTCTCACTTCCATCCCTCCTAGACTCATTATAGCATATATTTTAGCAGGATAAAGCAAATTAAGATTTTTCTGCCAATTTCCAATCTTAATGATATAATACACTTAAGGATTAAACCTTGATATATGCAATTTAAAATCATATTACTTATATATAGGGTGGGATGACGATGAATATGTATGATATTATCTTGAAAAAAAGAAATGGCCATGCCTTGACCAAGGAAGAAATAGGCTACTTTGTTAAGGGCTTTACCCATGGAACTATACCTGACTATCAGGCCTCAGCCCTGATGATGGCCATCTACTTTCAAAAGATGAACAAGGAGGAAACCATCTACCTAACAGAGGCCATAATGAATTCTGGAGATGTCCTTGATCTATCTGAGATAGAGGGCATCAAGGTAGACAAACATAGTACAGGAGGTGTGGGGGATACCACCACCCTGGTCTTAGGTGCCATGGTTGCAGCTGTGGGAGCACCTGTGGCCAAGATGTCAGGCAGGGGACTAGGGCATACGGGGGGCACCTTGGATAAACTGGAATCCATCTCAGGCTTTTCTGTTGAAATGACCAAGGAGGACTTTATTAGGAATGTCAATGATATAAAACTTGCTGTAAGCGGTCAAACTGGGGACCTGGCACCTGCAGACAAGAAGATCTATGCCCTAAGGGATGTGACAGCCACCATTGATAATATGTCCCTAATAGCCAGCTCTATCATGAGCAAGAAGCTAGCATCAGGGGCGGACGCCATAGTCTTAGATGTAAAGACCGGTAGTGGTGCCTTTATGAAAAACCTAGACGACGCCTTTGCCTTGGCCAGGAGTATGGTGGAGATAGGCAATGGCATGGGTAGGGATACTGTTGCCCTCATCACCAATATGGACCAACCCCTGGGCTGGGCTGTAGGTAATGCCCTAGAGGTTAGGGAGGCCATAGAGACCCTTCAAGGTAGGGGACCAGAGGACTTGTATGAGCTCTGCCTCCATTTGGGAGCCCAGATGCTCCTCTTATCCGGGCTGGTCAAGGATAAGGAAGAGGCTAGAGAGAAACTAGTTGAGGTTGTTGATAATGGTCTAGCCTTCAAGAAGTTCAAGGAATTTGTTGCTAGGCAGGGTGGCAGGCTAGAGGAGATAGATAATCCAGACCTCCTACCCAAGGCCCAGTATATTATAGATGTAAAGTCTGACCAAAGGGGTTATATCCAACATATAGAGGCAGACGAGGTGGGTATGAGTGCCCTAGAACTAGGAGCTGGTAGGAAAACCAAGGACAGCATAATAGATTTGGCTGTTGGAATAGAATTAGTTAAAAAAGTTGGTGACAGGGTTGAAGTTGGAGATATCATTGCAAAAATCCACAGTAATGATATGATAAGGGCTAAGAATGCTAAGGAAAGGCTTCTGAAAGCCTATACTTTCACAGATAAGGAAGTTTCTCCTTCACAATTGATCTATGGACTGGTAGACAAGGAAGGGGAGTACAGGTACTAGTCTTGGTAGATAAATATAAATAATAATGGATGGGTGACTTTGATGAAGGCTAAGTTAAATGTTTTAATTGCTATGGTTACATTTGGAACAGTGTCTATCTTTGTAAAGAATATACCTCTTTCCACTGGAGAGATCTCCCTCTATAGGGCCAGTATAGGTTTTCTTGTAATCCTTTTATATCAACTCTTCAGTGGGAATAGGATAAAAATATCTGAAATCAAGCAGGACCTACCCCTCCTATTCATATCGGGTATATGTATTGGGTTTGGCTGGGTATTGCTCTTCCAGGCCTTCAAGTATACCACTGTTTCCCTGGCAACCTTGAGTCATTACTTTGCGCCAGTGCTTCTCATCATCCTAAGTGTAATAATCTTTAAGGAAAAACTATCCATTAAGCAGTTATTCTGCTTTGTCATGGCAACCCTAGGACTAATCATTATAATTACCAGTGAGGGCTTGGAGATTACCAACACAACCACTATAGGAGTTCTTTATGGTTTGGCATCGGCAGTACTATATGCCACTGTTCTAGTAATAAACAAGCGGATCAAAAATGTTACAGGCATAGACAGGACCCTAATCCAATTTTTTGCTGGTACCTTGGTACTTACTCCTTATGTCCTGGCTACATCGGGGATCAATATCCTGAGCCTAGAGCCCAAGGCTCTTATTAGTGTCCTGATCCTAGGAGGTTTTCATACAGGTTTTATGTATTTTCTTTTCTTCTCCTCCATCAAGGATCTAAGTGGGCAGGAGGTAGCTATCTTGAGCTATGCAGAACCCCTGGTATCCATAATAGTATCCCTCTTAGTCTTTAGGGAGCCCTTAACTCTCATGCAGATAATTGGGGGAGCCATGATACTTGGATTTACCCTGCTTAATGAGCTTAACATAAGTATCTTCAATGATTCTGAGGTAATTTCCAAATCAAAGATCGAAAATTTTGAAGAAAATTAAAAAAAGTATAAAAAAACCCTTGACAAATTATACTAATGGGCATAAAATAAATAACAATATATCAATTCGACACTTTAATGCGATGAAGAAAATAGTAATCAGTCCTTATCTTTTTAGAGAGCAAATGGTCGGTGGGAATTTGCAGGTAAGCTGATGAATCCGTTTCAGAGCATTTTACGAAATAAGTAAGACGTATACCCTGCGATAAAGGGTCTCGAGTGAACAGATACTTTGTCTGTTAATTAGGGTGGCAACGCGGGTAACTCTCGTCCCTTGTATTTTCGGGACGGGAGTTTTTTATGACCTAACAACTTTATATATCCACTATGAAGAAAAGTAGTAATCAATCCTTATCCTTTCAGAGAGCAAATGGTTGGTGAGAATTTGCAGATAAGCTGATGAATCCGTTTCTGAGTATCTTACGAAACAAGTAAGACGTATACCCTGCGATAAAGGGACTTGAGTGAACAGAATTTTGTCTGTTAATTAGGGTGGCAACGCGGGTAATCTCCCGTCCCTTGTATTTATAGGGACGGGAGTTTTGTTATCTATATATTCATAATTTAAGGAGGAATCATGATGCATACTAAACTATTTATACCAGGACCAGTAGATGTCAGAGAGGACGTACTAGAAAAGATGTCCACACCACAAATTGGTCATAGGACCAAGGACGCTTCTAACCTACAAAGAGGCATTTCAGAGAAGATGCAAAAACTATTATATACCAAGGAAATGGTTCTACTATCAACCTCATCAGGAAGTGGCCTGATGGAGGGAGCCATTAGATCCTGTACCCTAAAGAGGGCTGCAGTCTTTTCAATAGGGGCCTTCGGTAAGAAATGGTATAACATAGGGATCAGTAATGGTGTTCAAGTAGACTTATATGAGAGAGAAATGGGTCAGGCCATGGACCCAAACATGATAGATGAAGCCCTTAAGACTGGCAAGTATGACTTAATTACAGTCACCCACAACGAAACCTCAACAGGAGTAGCCAATCCTTTAGAGGAAATAGCGGAAGTTGTGAAAAACTACCCAGATGTAATCTTTTGCGTAGACATGGTTAGCTCAGCTGGTGGCCACAAGATCAAGGTAGATGAATTAGGCATAGACATAGCTATCACCTCAGCCCAAAAATGTCTGGGCCTACCTGCAGGTATAGCAGTATGTACCTTCTCACAAAAGGCCATAGAAAGGGCAGAAAAGGTAGAGAATAGGGGTTATTATTTCGATTTACTCAATCTCTACAAGTGCATCCTTAAGAGGGATTACCAATATCCTTCAACCCCAACCCTACCACATATGTTTGCCCTAGATTATCAACTGGACTATATCCTAAATGTTGAGGGCTTAGAGAATAGGTTCGAAAGACACCTTCAAATGGCCAATATCGTAAGGAACTGGGCAGAGGATAAGTTTGAGCTCTTTGCAGACAAGAACCATCTATCAAGAACAGTTACAACCATCAAGAACACCAGAAATATAAGCGTAGCTGACTTGAATAATGAACTTAAGAAGCGTGGGATGATGATATCCAATGGCTACGGGGACTTGAAGGAGAAGACATTTAGGATAGCCCACATGGCCGACAAGCAACCACAAGAGATAGAGGAGTTATTGGACAATATTAATGATATCTTAAAAATCTAAGGAATGGAGGTAAGTAGAATGAGAATACTAGCAAATGATGGCTTAGATAGGGTAGCAATAGATGCCTTTGAGGAGCGTAATTTTGAAGTAGTAACCGAGCACTATGAAAAGGATAGGCTAATCAAGGAAATTAAGGATTTTGATGTGCTAATAGTAAGATCAGCCACCAAGGTGGATAGGGAGCTTATAGATGTAGCTAAGGGTACTAGGCTCAAGCTGGTGATCAGGGCAGGGGTTGGCCTGGACAATATAGATGTTGACTATGCTAAGGACAATGGGATAGATGTTACCAATACCCCATTAGCCAGCAGCGATTCTGTTGCTGAGTTGGTATTAGGTCATATGTTGGCCCTAGCCAGGTTTATCGCAATCTCAAATGTAACCATGCGCCAAGGAGCCTGGAATAAAAAGCTCTATAAAGGAGTAGAGTTGGCTGGCAAGACCCTGGGTATCATAGGTTTTGGTAGGATAGGCAGAGCCCTGGCAAGAAAGGCAGGTGCCCTAGGAATGAAGATTGTTTACTTTGACAAGTTCGTCAAGGAAAACCATGAATATAAGTACCTGGAGCTGGAAGATCTTTTGAAGGAGGCGGACTTCATTTCCCTCCATACACCAGCGACAGGCAAACCACTCATAGGCAAGGAAGAAATTCAACTTATGAAGGATGGAGTTTTCATAATCAACGCAGCCAGGGGAGGAGTCCTAGACGAGGCAGCCATCCTTGAAGCCTTAAATACTGATAAGATAGCAGGAGTGGGACTAGACGTATTTGAAAACGAGCCAAAACCCAATCCTGAACTTCTAAACCATCCCAAGGTGTCCTGCACTCCCCATATAGGGGCAGCTACCAAGGAGGCTCAAAGGAGAATAGGTGAAGAGATAAGAGATATAGTGTTGAATCTAGATGAAGATATAAGAAAAGTTACTGTATAGGGGGATGACAATGATAAATATTAGACCATTTAGGGGACTGAGACCCAAGGAAGGCTTAGAGGACAAGATGGCCTGCAAACCCTATGATGTTATAAACCATGAAGAAGCCTTGGAACTAGGAGGGGATAATCCCTACTCCTTTGTCCATGTTACCAGGCCTGAGATAGACCTACCTCCTGGCACCGACCCATATTCAGATCAGGTATATAAGAAGGCTAAGGAGGCCTTGGACGACTTCATTCAAAAAGGCTACCTCATAGAGGAGGACAAGAAGGTATTCTATATCTATAGGCAGATCATGAAGGGCAGGGCCCAGAATGGAATCGTAGGCTGCACCTCCATAGATGACTATGGTGAAGGTAGGATCAAACGCCATGAGTTTACCAGGTTTGATAAGGAGGAGGATAGGATTAACCACTTCTATGCAGCAGATGCCAATACGGAGCCAGTATTTCTCTTTTATAAGAGAAATGCGGATTTGAAGAAGCTAATAGAAGACTGGACTAACAAACATGAGCCTGTATATGACTTTAGCTCCGAAGATGGGGTCAGGCAGATGCTCTGGATTGTGGATGGAGATGAGACTATTGAGAAAATCCAGCATCTCTTCCTGGACCTAGATAGTCTATATATAGCAGATGGCCATCATAGGACAGCTTCATCCTATAAGGTGGGTTTGAAAAAGAGGGAGGAAAATCCTGGCTACACTGGCGAAGAGGAGTTCAATTTCTTCATGTCTGTAATCTTCCCAGAAGACGAGCTCTATATAATGCCCTACAATAGGATGGTCAAGGACCTAAATGGGAATACAGAAGTAGAATTCCTGGATAAGGTTGGGGAGAAATTCCATATCCAGGCCATGGATACCATCGAAGAGCCAGAAAAGAAATACCAAATTACCATGATTCTGGGTGATAGGGTCTATAGACTGACTCCTAAGGAGGGGCTGGTAGACGAGGATGATAAGATAGCATGCCTAGATGTATCCATCCTCCAGGACAATCTTTTAGCCCCAATCCTGGGGATAGAGGACCCCAGAACGGATACCCGGATAGAATTCGTTGGTGGTGAAGATATGCTAGACACCATCAAGGAAAGGCTAAAGAAGGATATAAAGGTAGCCTTCCTACTCTATCCAACCCAGATAGGGGACGTAAGGGCAGTAAGTGATATAGGGGAAGTCATGCCTCCTAAGTCAACCTGGTTTGAACCCAAGCTATTGAGTGGATTATTTGTCCATAGGTTTAAATAAAGTGAATAAAAATATAGGATAATGAAAATACCCAGCTCTTATAATGAGAGCTGGATATTTTTTGCTTTAATTTTGCTTGTATATCGTATATTATATACTTATATGATTTATTTTCATAACGAGATCTATTTTCATGAATATAAGCCTTTATAGCCAAGGTTGAAATTTTCTTACCAATATAAGGAGCAGACTCCTTTAATATCCCCACAAGGAGTTATTTAAACTATCTATGCTTCTACCTTCCTTAGGCTAAGGAATCCCTTGTATCATTAAGAACTGATGGTTTCCATCAGGTCATATTATTAAATAACCTAGCATATCATTAAATATATTTACATCTTCATATATCTGTGCTAGATGAGTAAATTTTGAAGCATTTTAGCTTCTAATAAGATGTCAAAATAATATACAAGTTATTTCCAAAACCATCCAAATCACTGTCAACTTTTTACACAGAAAAGTCAAATTATTCAGACCCTAATTAAGGGCTTGTATATGTAAATCAGCAGTTAAATCAATCAAGATAAAACTTGGCACTAATTTTGCAACATTATTAGATGAAGTCAAAATATTATTTAAAGGGGGGTTTTATTGTGGCGATGCCCATAGAACTGATGTATCTTTTTGTACTACTTATTACCATAATAATAGTATTTGTGTACTATAAGAGACCAATCTACGAAGCAATGTTCATTGGTTTCCTGGTTATGGTAGTCGCATTAGGACGGTTTGACAGACTCTTCCACTATATCATCAAACCATCCACTAACACATTATTTTATGCAATTGTAGCATTCTTAGCCCTAGCCTACATATTTGGCGAAACAAATGTAATCAAACATGTAATTGACTTTATCCTAGCTCTTGTCGGAAGATTTAGAGGGGGGGCTGGATGGGTGGCCTTAGCCTCTAGTACCTTTATGGCAGCCCTGTCAGGGACAGGTCCAGGAAATGTTGCGGCTACAGGTGTATTCACTATACCTGCTATGATAAAGACTAAGTTCCCTAGACATCTTGCAGCAACAACAGAGATGGCAGCATCTTCATTGGGGCCAATGATTCCTCCATCCGGAACTATACTATTGGCATTTGGTGTATTAGATGCTTTATATCCTGGGAAGTATCAGTTATCTCAGTTTTGGATGGTGGTATGGGGTGTAGGTATCTGGTTAATAGTTCAAAGAGCTCTTACTCTCTATGGACTCTGTAGATACTATAAGGTTGAGTCAGTACCAAAAGAAGAGAGACCTAGTATCAGTGAAACATTCAAAAAAGGCTGGAAATCATTGATAGTACCATTGATAATTTTCCTCCCACTATTCTTAGATTTCCAACTTAAAGATACCTTCTTTACCAGTAGACTTGGAGCCGATGGTGCAGCTGCTATGTCATCTTCAGTTATACAATTTACTCCTGGGGTTGCAGCCATATATGCTCTAATAATAAGCCGTAAAGAAATAGGCGGTTTAAGTCCAAGTAATCTATTTAAGTTCTTTAAAAAGGGTATTTCACAAATAGTTCCAGTTGCAGCTACTGTATATTTTGCCTATTGCCTATCAGAATTGTTTGGTGAGGCAAATATTGCTGAACCAATAGGTGACTATATAGCATCCTTCAATATGACTAAAACTCAATTAGCTATATTCTTCCCAGTGCTTACAACATTCTTAGGTATGTTCATAACTGGCTCTGCCCAGGTAGCTATATTTGGGTCATTAATAGTTACAGCCCTAGCAGGAGTAGGTGTGAATCCTTTATTAGTAGCAGCTATACTACCTTGTATCACAGGAGCTTTAGAAGGCATGACACCACCGTTAGCTCTAGCAATGTATACTGCAATGGGAATAGCAAAATCAGGAATGAAAGAGACGTCGATTTTGGCCTTGATCTGGGTTGGCCTGCATTTACTCTTCTCCATACTGATCATGACAGGCCTGTTACCTGTAGCATTTCTGTAAGGGGGGATTAATATGAGAGAATCCATAATGAAATTTGTCCAAAACCTATTTAGTATAGCAACTCTTATAGCTGTTTTAGGAGGAGCAGTTGTATTTACCATGTTCCTAGTAGGAATAATCATCGGTGGAGATTCAGGAACCTCCTTAGCAGTTAATGCAAAGGGAATCGTAATGCCATATTTTATTAGATGTGCAGCAGTTGCTGTCTTGGCAGGCTTAATTCACTATTATGCATCAGGAGAACATGCACTTACTATGGATGAAGGAGACTAATACTTAAGGGTAAGCAAACTGCTTACCCTTTTAAAATCTCTATCAATTAGGGTGATATAATGCAGGAGGTAGATGGAAGGGATATAAAAGCAGATATTGACCTATTAGTCGATACCATGCAGTCAATAAACAAGGCAAAGGATTTTCAAATTATATCTGATATTATATTTAAATTTATTCAGAGTTTTGTAAGCTTCAATATGATAGTTATCTATAAGTTCAATGAAAAAGAAAAGTCCTTGGATGTTGTTTCATGTTTAGGCTCTAATACCGAGCGCATGAAAAAAAGGATACCCTTTAAGATTGGGGAAGGAGCTGTTGGTCTAGCAGCAAAGGATAAAAAACCCCTCCTAATAGATGATGTCTTTAGAACACAGCACATTAAAGTAAGACAATTTTATGAAGAAGACCCCTTGATTAGATCCTTTATGGCTATTCCTTTGGTTGTAGGAGATACAATAGTAGGAATACTAAGCGTATCATGTTCCAGACCAAACCAGTATACATCCTATGATATGCAGATGATCTCTATAATAGCCTCGCAAGCAGCTGCCTTTCTTGAACTAAATGAGTATATCAGTGAAATAGAGATGGTTTCCGCCCAGATCTTAGAGAAGGTGAATAGTGGGGTTATGGTCATAGATTCGGAATATAGGATCTTGGTCTTTAATGATGCAGCTGAAAAGATAACCCAATACAAGGCTGAAGAAGTCTTAGGCAAAAATTTGCAGGATATACCATTAAAAGAAAGAGATAATCACTGGTATATACTAAAGAGTATCCAGGAAGAAAGGTGCTTTAATGAGGAAAAGGCCTATATGATTACAAAGTCGGGAGAGGTTATTAGTATTAGATTGTCCACATCCCTACTATATAAGGAGGACAATACAGTAAAGACCTGTATTTGTATTTTTAGAGATGTAACAGAGTTAGAGGAGTTACAGAGGCAGGTTATGCTGGCTGATAAACTAGCTGCACTAGGTAGATTAACAGCAGCCATAACCCATGAAATTAGAAATCCCCTGCTACCAATAAGGAATGCCAGTGAATACCTTTTGGAGAAGTTCAAGGATGATGATAAGAATTCAGATGTTTTTAAACTAGTAAATATTATTATTGAGGAAAGTGATAGGCTGAATAGGTTTTTAGTCCAATTATCTAATCTATCAAAAGATCATATCTTCATAGATGGAGTCTGTAATTTTCACCAGGTCCTAGATAATATCCTCCTACTACTTAGGTACAATATAAAAAGTAGGAAGATAGACCTAAAACTTGACATTGAGAAGAAAAAAGTTTATCTGCCCTGTAATGAGGATAACTTAAGGCAGGTACTTCTAAATCTACTACTCAATGCCATAGATTCATTTGAAGGGGAATATGGTAAGGAGAGGAGGGAAATTCAAATAAGGGGATCACTTATTGAGAGAGAACTCCATCTAGAGATAGAGGATACGGGAAAGGGTATAGGCAAAAATGAGCTAAGACACATTTTTGATCCATTTTATACAAGCAAGGATGATGGAACAGGTCTCGGGTTACCACTTTCTATGAACATAATTGATAATATAGGAGGTAAGTTAAGAATAGATAGTAGGTCAGGTGTAGGAACCAAGGTTTCATTAATCATTCCTACTTCAGATGGAGATGGTGTCTAATGGGTAAAATTAATATTTTACTAGTTGATGATGAGGCAGCTATTAGAGAAACCCTTAAGATAATATTAAAAAATGAAGGCTATGATATATATACTGCAGAAAATGGCAATGTAGCCCTTGAAATAATTAGGAATAATATTATTGATATCCTTATTACTGATTTGAAGATGCCTAAGATGAATGGAATAGAGTTAATGGAAAGAGTACTTTCTCTAGATCCAGATATAGAAACCATATTCATTTCTGCCTATGCAGATATTAAGTCAGCCATAAGGGCGGTTAAGCTAGGGGCAATAGACTATCTAGAAAAATCCTTTACAAATGAAGAATTGATATCAACCATTAAGAAGGCGGAGAAAAGAGTAAAAATTAAAAGGGAGAATACTAATCTTAGAAATAGATTATTAAGCGATGAATATGCAAACATGGGGATTATAGGTACGGGAAGTAAGATGCAAAGGCTCTTCAAGGTGGTGGATAGGATAGCTCCTAGTAAGGCAAATGTACTCTTAACAGGAGAAAGCGGGGTTGGAAAGGACGAATTTGCCAAGCTAATCCATAGGAAGAGTTTACAAAGAGATAACAACTTTATAGCCATCAACTGTGGGGCCATCCCACACAACCTAATAGAATCCGAATTATTTGGTCATGAGAAGGGAGCCTTTACAGGGGCCTACCAGCAGAAAAGGGGTAAGTTTGAACTGGCAGACAAGGGGACCCTATTTTTAGATGAGATAGGGGACCTACCCTTGGAAATGCAGGTTAAGTTCCTAAGGGTCCTCCAGGAAAGGCAATTTTTTAGGATAGGGTCTGAAAAGAGTATAAAGGTTGACGTTAGGATAATTGCAGCTACAAACAAAGACCTCATGGCTGAGGTAGAGGCAGGGAATTTCAGGGAAGATCTATACTATAGATTAAATGTGGTCAATATCCACATTCCACCCTTGAGAGAGCGAAAGGAGGATATACCAGTCCTGGCTGAAAAGTTCCTAATGGAGTTTGCCAAGGCCTATGATAAAAAGGTCAAGCACCTAGACTTTCAGACCATGGATATCCTAATGAATTATAATTGGAGGGGAAATATTAGGGAGTTAAGGAATGTAATAGAGAGATCCGTATTGGTTTGTGACCACAAGGAAGAAATCTTAGAAAAAGGACATCTGCCATATGAATTAACAGGGGTAGAGAATCCTGAGAAAGAAGCAAATGAAAATATGACCTTGAGCCAGTATGAGAAGATAATCATCAGGAACACTTTAAGAAAATATGGTGGCAATAAAACACAGACAGCCAAGGCCTTAGGTATTAGAAGGCAGACCCTTTATAATAAAATAAAGGAATATAACTTGGAGGAAAACTAAATGCGCACTTTTATTTAAATATTATCTTAGGATTTCCATCTTAATTAATAAAATTTGTATGAGCACAAGGTGGAACTGTCAAAATATATTACGAGAAAATATTAAAGATCTACCTAAAATGTATATATTATTGACGAAAGTAATATCCTTATCCATCGAAGGATTTGGATATTACTTTTTTTGTGTGGATTTTGAATGGATTAATAAATCAAAGACTTGAATTTGGCTAAATCCCAAGCTTTCCTAGTTGTCAAATCCCCATTGGCACGATAGTTGCACTATTATATTGCAACAAGTTAATTAAAGGAGGATATAGAGGGTGAAAAAGAAAGAGTTAAGAATCATTAGTCCCAATGGGCATCTAGGCTTTGCACCGACTAAGGAGGAAAGCTTTTATATTGGAGCAAAGACTAAGCCAGATTATTATTGTAGTGACTCAGGTAGTTGCGATATAGGGCCAGCCCCATTGGGAGCTGATAAATCAGCGGGACTTTATGAATGGCAAAAACATGACCTAGAGCTGATGCTTTTAGCTTCAAGGGAACAAGGAGTCCCAATGATAATAGGCTCAGCTGGAGATACTGGAACCAATAGTAGGGTTGATATGTATGTACAGATGATTAAGGACTTAGCCAGAGAGCATAAGCTCCCTAAATTCAAACTTGCCTACTTCTATTCAGAAGTTGATAAGGAATACCTAAGAAGGAAACTAGAAGATGGTGAAGTAATAGAGGGCCTGGATTCAAGACCAAATCTAACTATAGAAGAATTAGATGCAACAGAAAGGATAGTTGCTGTAGCAGGTATTCATCCATATATCAAGGCCTTAGAGATGGGCGCAGATGTTATAATAGGTGGTCGTTCCTCTGACATTGCCATATTCGCAGCACCAGCCATCTATGAAGGATTCCCAGAGGCAGAATCCTATTACCTAGGTAAGGTATTAGAATGTGCATCCTTCTGTGCTGAACCTTATGGAGCCAAGGAATCCGTTATAGGTACCATTACCCATGAAGATGTTAAGGTAGAGGCAATGGCACCATGGCAAAGATGTACTGTCGCCTCTGTTGCAGCACATGCAATGTATGAAAGAACAAATCCTTACTTCGAACACTTTGCAGGTGGCTATATTGATATGACAGATTGTGTTTATGAGCAATATGATGAAAAGACAACTAGAATAACTGGTCCAAAGTTTATCCCACATGAAGGAAGAATCAAGGTTAAATTAGAAGGATCCGCCAAGGTAGGTGAAATGTATCTAGGCATTGCTGGTGTAAGAGACCCCTATACTATTGAAAACATTGACAAGGTTTTAGAACTATCTAGGGCTTCTGTAGAGGAGAAATACGGCAAAGAAGGATATGAGCTGAATTTCATAGTCTATGGTAGAGATGGAGTAATGCAAGATTTGGAACCTGTAAAAGAAATCAAGTCCCATGAACTATGTGTTGTCGTTCAAGGTGTGCATCCAGTTAAAGAGATAGCAGAAGAAATAGCCATGACTGGATTGAGAGGAATCTTCTATGCTAGGCTTCCTGAGGTTAAGGGTACAGCGGGAACAGCAGCATTCATAGTGGATGAAGTTCTCCATGCTACACCCGCATATAGATGGTCTTTAAATCATACAATTGAAGTTGATGATCCTTTAGAATTATTCGATGTAAAAATGATAGAAATAGGGGGCTAGGACTATGAAAACCATGAAGTTAATAGATTTAGCAAAAACAATAAGGAGTAAAAACGCAGGTCCAGACAGGGTTACCTTTGACATCATATTTACAGAAAAAGAAAAATATGACCTAGTTAAGGAGTCAAAGGTGCTTAACAAGGAGTTTATAGCAGAACTATTTGATATTGAAATGGATAGAATAACTGACTTTGTAGAGTTTGATCCAGCCTATGCAATAAAATTTACTATTCAAAACAAACAGCCTGCTGGCTCACCAGGACATTCAGATGTGTTTGGATGCCAACAATATCCTCCACTACTGGATGTTGAAATACCATTTAATTAATATTAATACAACCGCAGCTTAAGGCTGCGGTTTGGTATAGGAGGAATCAGAATGAATTTGCAATTACTTATTATATTGCTCTATTTTGGAGTAACAATTGCTGTTGGAGTATACGCAAAGAAAAAATCTGATAGCTCCAGCTCCTTTCATGGGGCAGGATTAGGTGTAATGATGTGTGTAGCTGCAGGGACAGGAGAGTGGCTAGGGGGGACTGCAACCACAGGTGTATCTGAATATGGCTACCTATTTGGAATATCAGGCTCTTGGTATACTATATCCAATGCCTTGGGACTAATGGTTCTTGCCATCCTCTTTGCCAAATTGTATAGGAGTCTCAATGAAGTTACTGTCCCCGGTGTGCTAGGAAACTTTCTGGGTGAGAAGGCCAGAACGGTATCTTCCATACTATTAATCTTTATAATGATTGCAGTTGGTACATCCCAAATAATAGCTGCAGGTACCCTAGGAGTATCAGTAATGGGATTAGATTACACAACTTCAGTTATCGTTTTAGGGATTGGATTTATTATCTATACCCTAGCTGGGGGGATGGTGTCTGTAGGCTATACAAATATTCTCCATCTAGTAGCCATGTATGGGGGTATACTACTAGCTATTGTCTTGACAATGACTGATATAGGAGGCCTAGGAGGCCTTAGAAGTTCCCTACCTGTAGAGCACTTTAGTATGACCAGTATTGGAATGCCTAGGGTATCTTCATGGATAATAGCTTCAGTCCTAGGGGCATGTACAGCCCAAGCGGGAATCCAGCCAATCTTAGCTGCTAAAGATGTACATGTAGCCAAGAAATCAGCAATTATTACTGCATTTGCTGTAGCACCCTTTGGAGTCTTTACAGCCCTTCTAGGAATGACTGCTAGAGTTAAATACCCAGCCCTAGCCAATGCTAAACTAGCCCTACCAACCCTAATGATGGATTTAGAACCCTTAGCAGGGGGGATAGTCTTAGCATCAATAATGGCAGCTATACTTTCTACAGTATCCCCAATAATCCTGGCAGCTGGAACCATGGCAACCAAGGACATCTACCAGAAATTCATCAATAAGGATGCAGATGATGAAAAGCTCCTTAGAATATCCAGACTAACAACAGGATTATCAGGAATCCTATGTATGGTTTTGGCCCTAATCATGTATGGAAGTACCAGGGTCCTTGACATAGTATACTTTGCCTACACCTTACGAGGGGCCATATTTGTAGTCCTCCTATTTGGAATCTACTGGAAGAGGGCATCCTCTAAGGCTGCAGTAAAGTCAATGATCCTAACTACCATAGTGGGATTTGTTTGGGTAGCATATCATTCAGTCACAGGCAGATACCCAATCCATGCCAGCATTACAGAGACCTATGCATCTGTTATAACAGCCTTTATTAGTATGTTGACCCTAAGCCTAATATCCAAGGATAGCAAACAAGAGCTTGAAAGCTTGTAGGACTCTCTAAGGAGAGTTCTTTTTTATAAGAAAAGTAATTGAATTCTAGCTACATAAACAGTAAAAACCAGCTATGGGCCTGGGGATTTGTGATATAATAAACAAAAGAGGTGAGAACGGTGGAATACTTAGTAACTAGTAATGAGATGAAGGCCTGTGATTACAATACCATAAACAAGATTGGTATCCCATCCATGGTCTTGGTGGAAAGGGCGGCCCTAGGAGCCTTGGAAGAATTAGTGGACCATGGTTTTGACTTAAGTAGGGTCCTTGTAGTCTGTGGCAGGGGGAACAATGGGGCAGATGGTTTTGCCCTGGCCAGGCTCCTTCATTTAAAGGGAGTTTCAGTAGATATCCTCTTTATAGATAGGGACAAGAAGTCTACTCCTGAGACCAGCCAGCAGATAAGTATAGTTCAAAACTACGGGATAGGCATCTTGGACCAGGTGGATTTTACTGCCTATACCACCATAGTAGATGGCCTGCTAGGAGTGGGCTTATCTAGGGATGTGGAAGGAGCCTATGCTGACATCATAGAGGGAATAAATCAATCCCAGGCCAGGGTATTAGCCCTTGATATACCATCTGGGATATCAGCTGATGATGGCAAGGTTATGGGGAAGGCTGTCTTGGCTGATAAAACTGTTACCTTCGGCTTTAAGAAGCTGGGTCTGGTCCTATATCCTGGAGCTAGGTATGCAGGAGAGTTAGTAGTAAAGGACATAGGGCTTACTGAGATTGGCTTTGAAGGTAAGCTCCCCAAGGTATCCTCCCATACCCCAGAGGATATGGAAATGTTACCAGTCAGACAGCCCTATTCAAACAAAGGGACCTTTGGCAGGGTATTAGTAGTAGCAGGATCCACCAATATGAGTGGGGCAGCCTATCTATCAGCCAAGGCCGCCTATAGGATGGGGGTGGGACTGGTAAATATCTACACAGTAGAGGAGAATCGGGAAATCCTACAGACTCAATTACCTGAGGCCATCTTGACCACCTATGATTCCCAGAATCCAGACCTAGGTGATTTGATAGCTAAAATCCAAGAGGCCAGGGTTATCGTAGTGGGACCAGGTATGGGTAGGAGTCTATCTACTAGGATAATTCTAGAGACAGTCCTAAAGGTTTCAGAAGTACCTCTAGTTATAGACGCTGATGCTGTCAACATTCTGGCTGAAAATCCTGACCTCCTTGAAGACCACAGGCAGGATATCATCCTGACCCCCCATCTGGGAGAGATGGGCAGGTTGATAAAAAAGAATACCAGGCAAATATCGGAGAATATAATAGCTGAAGCGGAAGATTTTGCTAGGAAAAAGGGACTGAACTGTGTCCTTAAGGATACCAGGACAGTTATAGCCAGGAGGGACGGGCAAGTCTTCCTCAACCAATCAGGTAATGATGGTATGGCAACGGCTGGTTCTGGAGATGTCCTAACGGGCATAATAGCAGGACTTATAGCCCAGGGGCTTGGCTCCATGGAGGCTGCTAGCTTGGGAGTCTACATCCATGGCCTGGCAGGAGATAGGGCGGCGGAAAAACTGGGTAGGCATGCCCTGATGGCAGGGGATATCATAGACAGCCTACACTATATCCTTAGATGACGCTGGATTTATATGCTTACAGGAGGAGATTCTTAGTTTTCTTAGGGTCTACAAGAAGAATGGAGGGATTGTATGGACAAGGGCTATGTACATGTATATACAGGAAACGGGAAAGGCAAAACTACTGCTGCCCTAGGCCTGGCAGTTAGAGCAGTATGTGCTGGTAAGAAGGTCTATTTTGCTCAGTTTATCAAGGGAATGGAGTATAGTGAGCTTAAATGCGTGAACTACCTACCCAACCTTGAAATCCATCAATTTGGCAGGGATTGCTTCATAGTCAATGAACCCACCCAGAAAGACATAGACATTGCTAAGGAAGGCTTGGAGGTCTGCGCCCAGGTCCTAGCAGAAGGTAAATATGATCTGGTGGTCCTAGATGAATTAAATATAGCCACCCTTTATAAACTCTTTACAGTGGAAGAAGTTTTAGAAATTCTTGATAACCGGGCCCCCCATGTAGAGGTAGTGGTTACCGGAAGGTATGCGTCTCCAAGATTAATCGAATATGCCGATCTAGTAACTGAGATGAAGGAAGTCAAGCACTACTATCAAAAAGGAGTTCCTGCAAGGGAAGGTATTGAAAGATAGCTAGATATCCTAGGATATTTAGCTATCTTTCATATTAGGGCAAAGAATATTAGGCTATAAAAGGTTAATAATATATTATAAAAGATTAAAAAAATATTTGACAAAAATCCTTTTTGGTGGTATTATGTAAACATAGAATTAGCACTCAACGACAGAGAGTGCTAACAAACTAAAACAAAACTTTACAAATAGAAAAGGAGTGTTGTAGATGGCTGGATTGATACCATTCAATAGAAGGAACAGTATCTTAAGCAGGGAATTTGGAAACTTCTACAACATGATAGACGACTTTTTCAATAGTAACTGGCCATATGAGAGAAGTTTCCTACAAGGATCCTTTAGGATGGACGTTAGAGAAGATGACAAGGAGTATTTAATCGAAGCAGAGCTTCCAGGAATAGACAAGAAGGATATTTCCCTTGAAGTTAATGAGGGAAGGGTGACTATCTCCGTTGATAGAAAAGAAGAATTCAGCGAAGAAAAGGATAACTACATCCACAGGGAGAGAAGGCATTCTTCCATGTGCAGAAGCGTATATCTTGCTGATGCAGAAGATGAGGGAATCAAGGCCAACCTAGACAATGGTATCTTGAAGATATCAGTTCCTAAGAAGGATAGCGGTAGGAAGGCCCGAAGAATAGAAATCGAATAAGGCATCTTAATCCCTAAGGACTGGGCTAGAGAAATCTAGTCTGGTCCTTTTTCTTCTTTAAATCTTCCTAAATCTGTGGATTATAGGTCCCTTTAAGTATATAATTTTAATATATAGGAGAAAAGGGAGGGTTTCTTATGTGGATTTACATAATAATGGCAGCTACTTTCATCTTCTTAGGCCTGGCTGTCCATGTATTTAAATGGTATTTTTTGATAGCAGGATATAACACTATGCCCAAGGAGAGAAAGGCCAATGTGGATACAGCGGGACTTGGTCGGGCCATGGGGATTTATTCCTATGCCAATGGGGCAGTTTATCTTTTAGGAGGAATTCTACATAGCCTGGGTATTGAATGGTCAATGGCTCCTGCAGTCATCTTTACCATGGTTTCTTCTCTAGTCCTAGTAATCAGAATCCAAAAATATGATAGGAACATTTATAATGACCGAAGCAGGGGTTGGAGAAGGGGACGAAGGGAAGGCCTAGTAGGCATTGTTATAACGGTCCTGTCCTTGATTTTCGTACTAGTACTTATGGTTATTTCGATGAGGCCTACCAGGGTGGGCATTTTAGATGAGGGCTTGAAAATCTATGGCATGTATGGGGACACCTATACATGGGAGGAGATTGAGGAAGCTAAAACCTTGGAAGAGCTACCTACTATCAAGCGAAGGACCAATGGTGCATCAGTAGGCCCCCATTTAAAGGGTAACTTTACCACTGAGGAAATGGGTCCAGTCAGGCTCCATGTCAAAAAGGGCAATCTACCCTATATCTATATAAAAACCGATAAAAGAGTCATAATATTCAACCTGGATGATTCCCAGGAAGCACTAAAGGTCATTGAAGAGATCCAAGCCCAAATCCAATAAATTTGAAACAAATTCTTGCAATATTATGCTGGAATTTATATAATATATTTAGACAATTATCTAAATGTCTAAATTTATTTGAAAGAGGTGGGATGGATGTCCTTTAATAATTTGTTTAAAGCCTTATCAGATGCCAACAGGAGGAAGATCTTGAATCTTCTGAAGGAAAAAGATATGACTGCTGGTGAGATTGCTGGGCATTTTGATATAAGTAAAGCAAGTATATCCCATCATTTGAATATCCTAAAACATGCTGACTTAATCAGCGATTTAAGACAAGGCCAATATATTCTTTATTCCTTGAATACCTCTGTATTTGAGGAGGTTATAGGTTGGTTTATGTCTTTTTCAAATAGTCCAGATAAGGGAGGAGGACCTGATGTTTAAGAAGAAAATAAATATCTATAGCTTGATTTTAATTGTGCTTGTACTTACCATGACTATAATCTTCTATGATAAACTTCCTGAAGAGATTCCCATACATTGGAACCTAAAAGGCGAGGTGGATAATTATGTAAGCAAGCCCTTTGGAGCCTTTCTATCCCCTCTATTGATGGTAGCAATCTGGCTGGGTATGAAGTTTTTACCTAATATAGACCCCAGAAGGCATAATTATAAGAAATTTGAATCCAGTTATGAAATCGCTATTGGGGTCCTGGTTACCTTTGCCTTTGTGCTTCAGATGGCCATCATTTTGTCTTCACTTGGCTATGACATTTCCATGGATAGAATTATCATGGTAATGGCAGGAGTCATGTTTGTAGTTATAGGTAACTACCTACCCAAGGCCAAAAGCAACTTCTTTTATGGTATAAAAACCCCCTGGACCCTTTCCAGTGAGATATCTTGGAAGAAGACCCACCGCCTAGGAGGAAGGCTCTTTGTAGTATCCGGCTTAGCAATTATTTTATCAAGCCTACTCTTCAATGAAACAGTAAGGGTAGTTGTAATGATTCTTACCTTGCTTGCAGTAGCTATTGTACCCATCTGGGCTAGCTACTTCTACGCAAAGGAAGACTAAATTACACATCAATATTTAGGAGGAATGCTTGTGCTAGAAATCAGAAACTTTTCAAAGTCTTATAAGCAAGGGAAAAAGGCAGTGGACAATATCTCTCTCAAGGTAGAGGCAGGCCATATCTATGGTTTTATAGGCCACAATGGAGCTGGCAAGACCACCACCATCAAGGCCATAGCTGGCATCCTGGATTTCCAGGAAGGGGAGATCCTGATAGACGGAGTCTCCATCAAGGATGACCCCATAGGATGCAAGAGGAAGATTGCTTATATCCCTGATAATCCCAATCTTTATGAGTCCCTGACTGGTATCCAGTACCTAAGCTTTATTGCAGACATTTTTGGGATTGAAGAGGGTGAAAGGGAGGCGCTAATTAAAAAGTATGGTGATCTATTGGAACTGACCAGGTATCTGGGTGACTTGATATCATCATACTCCCGGGGTATGAAGCAAAAGCTGGTAATCATCTCAGCCCTAATCCATAAGCCCAAACTCTTAGTTCTGGATGAGCCCTTTGTTGGTTTGGACCCCAGGGCATCCCATGCCCTTAAGCAGGTTATGAAGGAGCTTTGTAAGGAGGGTTCAGCCATATTTTTCTCCACCCATGTATTGGAAGTGGCAGAGAAATTCTGCGACAGGATAGCCATTATCAAGCAGGGAAGGATAGCTGCAGAAGGCATTACCAGTGAAATCATCGGCGATAGCTCACTGGAAGACTTGTTTATGGAGTTGACGGAAAATGATTAATCTGAGAAATTTATTAAAGGCAAGCTTAATCAACGACTATGGGTTAAATGCTTTTTCAAGGAAGCTAGGCTCTAGCAAGGAGAAGAGGAAGGCCTTGCTTGCGTCAGGTATAGTATTATTGGGTATCTCAGCCCTAGCCTATACCATTACCCTATACTTCCAAATCATGGCAGATGCCCTAGAGCAGATTGGTTATTTGGAAATGATTATAATCATGGCCATCATGGCCAGTACCGTCATGGTCTTCTTTACATCTATATATAAGGCCCAGGGCAGCCTCTTTACTTCCAGGGACTATGATTTACTCCTGTCCCTCCCCATCAAGGATTCTACTATCCTGATAAGCAAAATAATCAACCTCCTATCCTTGAACTGGGTATTTTCGGCCTTTATCCTGATACCCACATCAATTATATATTTTACTAGGGTAGGGGATTTGTCCTGGACTTATTTTCTAGTCTTAAGTTTTGGTGTCCTTTTGATACCCTTGATACCGGTTATATTGGCTTCAATACTAGCCTTCTTTATCTCCTACTTTGCATCAAGATTTAGGTATAAGAACATCACCATTATCCTAGGTTCTATCCTATTAACCCTGGGTTTTATGGTTAGCTCCTACTATACCCAGGATATTATAGAAAGAATAGTCCTAAATAGCCCCTCCATAATGGATATGATATCCAAAATCTATCCGCCGGCGGCCTATTTAACTAAGGCCTTGGTTGATTTAAGCCTAGTGGACCTCTTAATCTTTATAGTACTTTCCCTACTACCTTTTATGGCCTTCATCCTGGTCTTTAGTAGGTCCTTTAAGCAGATTATATCCAGGCTGGGAGAGAGCTATAGGAGGGCTGACTATGAAGTGGGGACCCTAAAGGCAGAGACCCCCATAAGTGCCCTGGCCAAGAAGGAGATAAGGAGATATATTTCAATCCCAATTTATATTCTTAACACCTTTATCGGGATGATCCTACTTATGGTGGCAGCGGTAGCAACCCTCTTCATAAGTGGAGAGACCCTGGCCATGTATATGGATATACCCTATGTAGCGGATATCTTTCCCTTAGCCATATTAGCCATGATGGGATTCTGTATAGGTATGTCATCTACCACCAGTTCCTCCATCTCCCTGGAGGGGAAGAGCCTCTGGATTATGAAGTCCCTGCCCCTTAGGACCCAGGATATCTTCCTAGGAAAGATTATACTCAGCCTTTTAGTAACCCTACCCATAACCATACTGGCTAATATAATTTTCTACCTAGGCTTAGACTTTGATTTGTCAAGCCTCATATGGAACCTGGCTATATCCAGCCTTTACTGCCTGGTAGCTGCCTACACTGGTCTATTGATTAACCTTTACTTTCCCAAGCTGGATTGGACTTCACCTACAACTGTGGTAAAGCAGAGTGCCAGTGTCTTGGTATCCTTGGTAGTTACCCTGGTAACCATAGGCATACCTATCGCAGCCTTTATCCTCTTGGAGGTAACTAAAATCAATATCTTCCTAGGCCTAGTCCTAGTAGGCTTGATTATAAACCTACTGTTAGTGAGGCTAATACTCAACAGTAAGGGTGTAGAAAAATTTATGGAGCTTTAGGAGGAATTATGGAGAATTATTAGGTTTCTATTTCTTAATTCAGGGTATATAAGGGTATAAATAAAACAAGGCAATTCAAACTAGTGCAGGAGGGATGATGATGTATAGAATTGTGAACGACTTCCCTAATGAATTATTTAAGGCGACAGAAGGGCCCTTTATATCCTTGTATCAACCCACCCACAGACATAGCCCAGAAAAGAACCAAGATGTCATCAGGTTTAAGAACCTGGTCAAGGAAGTGGAGAGATTACTGGAGCTAAAGTATCCCAAGAAGGAAATCAGCACTATAATGGAGGATTTTATCAGGCTAAGCGAGGACAAGCAGTTTTGGATAAATACTTATGATGGTTTAGGTATCCTCCACGCAGAGGGTCAGACCATAATCTATAAGTTAAGTAGGCCGGTGAAGGAGCTGGTGGTTGTGGGAGATAACTTCTACATCAAGCCCCTAATAAGAAACTTCCAGTCTGCAGACCGATACCATGTCCTAGGCCTTAACCGTCATGGCTTTACCCTCTTTGAGGGGAATAGGTATGGTTTTGATGAGGTAGACCTAGATGAGGATATCCCCAACAACATCAGGGATGTCTTAGGTGATGAATTCACCTCCTCTTATATCACAGGCAGGTATGGGGCAGCAGGAGGTCCAGCCGTCTTCCATGGTTCTGGTAGTAGGAAGGACGAAATTGAAAAGGATACAGAAAAATTCTTCAGGTTTGTTGATAGGGTGGTCTTAGAAAACTATTCTAAGCCAACTCAACTACCCCTTGTCCTAGTAGCCCTACCAGAATACCACACCCTATTCAGGAAGATAAGTCACAATCCTTATCTTTTAGAAGAAGGGGTTAAGACCAACTACGATATTTTGACCGTTGATAAATTAAAGGATACCTTCTGGGAAGTAATCGAACCTTCCTACCTAAGGAAGACAGAGGCGCTTATACAGAAATTTGAAACATCTAGATCCCAACACCTAGGCTCAGATGACATAGCCCAAATAGCTAGGGCATGTGTCGAAAACAGAATTGATACGGTACTATTGGAGGCGGATAGGCTGATTCCAGGTAGAGTTAATCGTGAGACCGGACAATTGGAAGAAGGGGAGTCGGGTGCCGAATATGGTGATATCTTAAATGACATTGCAGAAATAGTAATCAGTAACGGAGGCAATGTAGTAATCCTGCCGAAGGATAGGATGCCCTCCACCACCGGAGCAGCAGCAAGCTACAGGTTCTAAATAAAAATGACTAGGCTACCGCTAAGCGGTAGCCTTTAATATTTCAAGTGTTATGACAATTCTGATTTGGGTAATTATATATTGTTGACTAAATTATGAGTTCATAAATGAAGAAGGAGGTTACAGTGGGTTTAATAGTAGAAGAAGCTTTAGAATTGGATTGCCTTAGAAATACTAAGGTTCTGGCAGGACTTGGAGGCTTACATAAGGAAGTAAGATTTGCTAATGTGATGGAGGTTCCAGATATATCGGATTGGATCCATGAGCATGAGCTGTTATTAACTACAGCCTATCCCTTCCAAAATATGGAAGGTAGCCTAGAAGAATTTATGCTATCTATTAATGAGAAAAAGGTTTCTGCCTTAGGAATCAAGACCAGATATATAGAAAAAATTCCTATGGAAATTATTAGACTAGGAAATGAGCTCAATATTCCAATCTTGGAATTACCTCCTGATGCAAAGTTTGATTTAATTTTAAGAGATGTTTTAAGTGAAATAACTAATAGGGATTATGTTACCATAAAAAAGTCTGAGGAAATACACAGACTTTTTACTAATATAATCTTGACTGGAGGAGAGATAAGAGGGATAGCTGAAACTCTAGCAAAACTAACATCTTCTAAGGTGAAAATATTGGATAAGGATAACAAGCTTTTAGAGGAAGCGGAATATGACGGGGCTTCCGATAACCTAGGGTTTGGAGAGATAGAGTCTATAATAGAGACAAAGCCAATCCATATTAATGATGTGTTGGTAGCACATATTAACATGATTAAACCAAGAGAAAAGTTTGAAGAAGAAGACATGATTGCCATGGAAAGAGCTGTTGAGGCCCTAGCAATGATCTTTTTAAAAAGATTTGCCTCAGAGGCAATTGAAAAAAAGTACAAGTATGATTTTCTAAATGACCTAATCAAAGGTGATGTTCAAACAAGGGAGGCGGTACTTGAAAGGGGAAAGTTTTTTGGCATGGACCTTAGTAGGGAATACTTACTTTTCCTATTAGATGTTGATTCATTTGAAGAGGTCTTCTTACAAAGATTAAAAAAGGATGAAAGAGAGTCTCACCTTCTCCTGTCAAGATTATTTGAGTTTGTTTTTAGAACCTTTTTTTCCAAGGCTGGAGATAGTATCGTCTGGGCTCAAAGCGATAGTATTTATGTCCTCTATCCAATTTCAAAAGATATACAACAGGATAAGAATTGTATAAGAAAAGTAGCAACGGATTTAGCAAATCAAATAAAGGAAATAGTAGGTAAAAATTTAAAGGAATTTACCTTTACCATTGGTTTAGGGAATTTCTATCCAGATATATTGCAGGTAAGTAGAAGCTATTATGAAGCTAAGGAGGCCATTAGACTCGGAAAACTAATCTGGGGCCATGATGGGGTCTATCATTACGATGATTTAGAAACCTATAATATATTGATGCAATGTAGCAATGAGAAAAACCTTAAGAGATTTGTAAGTAGGAAGCTAGGAGAATTGATTAAACACGATAGGTTAAATAAGTCTAATTTAGTTGAGACATTAAAGGTTTACTTGGAGATGGATTGTAATATCAAGGCAACTGCGGATGAGCTCTTTATCCACCCAAAGACTGTTGTCTACCGTAGGAATCAAATAGAAGAAATCTTAAATGTTTCCTTATCGGATGTTGAGGCAAAGTTTTCACTGTTTATGGCATTAAAGATTAAAGATATTCATGGTTTTAAGTCTATAGATGATGAATAAATGGTTCTAAGACTTAAAGAAAGAGAAGAAAATTCTTAGGAATCGGTTTAAATTGAAGCAAGATCCTAAGAGTTTTCTTTTTTTTATTATACTTAGTCTATGAATCGCCATAACTATTAACTATCTCCAGTGGATATTTATTATCCCTATAATCTATCTCTTTAGGATAATGAATTAGAGCAGCAAATAAAATAGAATATTATATAAGTAGGAGATTTTTTTGAACGTGATTTAAAGGTTAAGGAATACTAGTATCTTATTGAAGTATAAAACAGGGGGGAGGTTTTATTATTGAGTGAATCGAATAATCAACTGAATTTACTGTATGGACCAGATGATAAACCAAGATCCTTAAGGGATACCATAGTATATTCCATCCAGTGGGTACTTATTATGTTCTATCCAGTTGTATGGGGGTATGCCATTGTAGGTCGAGGATTGGGATTCTCTGGTGATGTTTTGGCAGGTTACATGGCTAGGGTAGTTCTTGTAATAGGTTTATCTACCTTGTTACAAGCTGTCATGGGGCATGGTCTATCCATGATTTCCGGACCCAATATTATACCATCCTTGGCAATTGTCGCAGCTTTTGCAGTAGGAGGAGAAGAATATGCCCTACAATCTTTCAATGCCTATATAATTGCTGGAATCATTGTCGCTATCTTGGGTGGCCTTGGAATCATAAGTATTATTGGAAGGGTTTGGACTCCATTGGTTCTAGGTTCGATGGTTATGATGGTAGGATTAACTACGAGTTTTACAGGTATGGAGCTTATAGCATCCTACAACACATCTTGGCCATATTATGCAGGGATTTTTTTAGCCTTGCTCTGTGGTTACCTTTCTATTAAAGGCAAGGGGATCTTGGCCAATATTCCAGTTTTAATAACCATATTACTTGGTTATACGGTCTTTATGGTTGGTGGGAAATTCGACTGGGAATTAGTACGGGCTATGCCAACTTTTGCCCTACCAAAGCTATTTCCTTATGGCTTGGATATGCCTCCTCTTGACCTCATAATTACTATGGTCATTGTAAATATTTTTTCTGCCATAAATGTTTATGGGAATGTCCAGGGCTATACTGGAATTCTTGGTGAAAAGCTACCAACTACAACTGAGAAAAGATACTTCACTGTATTTGGGCTTGTGGAAGGTGTTTTAGCCAGTATTTTTGGTGTACCCAGTAATGCCCCTTATGGCGAAAATCTAGGTTTATTACTCCTTACCAAGGTAGCATCAAGGACCTTCATTATAATAGCTAGTTTAATATTCATAGTATTAAGCTTCTTTGGTAAAATTGGTGGAATTATGGCTGCTATGCCTGAACCAGTAGCTGGAGCAGTTTTATTAGGTGTGGCTTCAACCTTAATAGGTATTGGGGCTGATTCTATGAAACAGTCTAAGAAATTTGGGACCAGAGAGATATTTATAGTAGGTTTCTCTGTGTTTTTCGCTCAAGGTACAGCAATGTTGCCAGCAGGATTTTATGATGGATTACCTAGATTAGTTGGGACCTTATTAGGTAATTCGGTAATATTAGTCATAATTTTAGTAATAATTATGGAGCAAATTATATTCAGGGAAAGAATACCTGAAAAGGAAAGTAGTATAACTAGTTAAATCTTATTAAGAAGGGGGATTATTAAATGACTAAGAAAGTAAGGAAGTATGAAGAATTCCTAGTTGGTGGTAGGGAGGAGTTCTTGAAGAGAGTTGAAGAGGGCTATAGGATTTTCCAAGAGACCAGGACTTACGCTTACCCAACATGGCAATATGGAGAGCCAAAAGGAAAACTATTTAAAGTAGAAGTAGAAGATAGCCCAAGATTTGGAGAAACTGCCTATGTTGAACTTGACTCTGCTCGAACAGCATTTGTAGCAATTGATATGCAGACAGATTTTTGCGGCAAAAATGGTTATGTTGATGTAATGGGATATGATTTATCACTAACAGCTGCTGCAATCAAACCCATCAAAAACGTATTAGATGCTGTCAGAGGAACGGATATAAAGGTATTCCACACTAGAGAAGGTCATGAACCAGATCTTTCAGATGCTCCATACAACAAGGTATTAAGGTCCAAGATTATAGGCGATGGTGTTGGAATCGGTGAAAAACCAGAAGGTGGATTAGGACGACTCTTAACCAGAGGAGAGGAAAACTGGGATATAATTGATGAGCTCTATCCAATCCCAGGAGAAGTTGTCATCGATAAGGCTGGAAAGGGAGCCTTTACAACAAGTAATATGCATCTAATGCTTAAGAATGCTGGAATAACTCACCTGGTAATTACTGGAATTACAACAGATGTTTGTGTTCATACAATTATGAGAGAGGCAAACGATTTCGGATATTGGTGTATAGTTCTGAAGGACTGTGTCGGCGCAACTGACTATGGCAACCATGAGGCAGCTTTAAAGTCCATTAAGATGCAAGGTGGAGTGTTTGGTAATGTAAGTGATTCTGAAAGATTTATAAAGGCTGTAAAAGAGGCTGGACTAAAATAATTGGTCAGGAATTTAATAGTTTCATATAGATAAACATATAGGGGATTTTCCCTTATATGTTTATTTTTTCAAAAAATATGAGTGTGATAGACCATAAAATAGAAAGGATGTCATTACATGGAGAGACAAGATATAACAAATACAAATCTGGAAAATAGCATGGTTGACACTAGTGATAGGATTATGGGTATCGGTGATTTTATATGGCTTTGGTTGGGAATGACAGCCCAAATGGGAGTTTTCTTGTTGGGGGCTTCATTTACAGGCAGGATATCCTATCTCCAAGCCCTAATAGCCATGATAGTTGGTAATTTAATAGTATCAGTTATTTTGATTCTAAATGGAGATGTTGGTACTAAATATGGACTAAATTTTTCCCTGTATTTAAGGGCACCATTTGGAGAACATGGGAGAAAGATACCTACATTTATGAGGGCATTAACTGGGATATTTTGGTTTGGAATCCAGACCTACTATGGGGCCTTGGCCATAGATATTGCAATAG
>FZPS01000174.1_pt62 | contig 30669 bp, 32 predicted proteins | sample 1817821 | NCBI WGS metagenome assembly FZPS01 (sample SAMEA104158645, study PRJEB21678) | metagenome | place: Germany | collected 2015-04-21
TGCTTTTTATCGTTATGGCGATCACTTTTCCTTTTATAAAACAAAATTCATTATACGGTATCCGCACCCGCAACACGTTTGAATCGAAAGAGGTATGGCGTAAAGTTCACAACACAATTGCTATTTTAATAATACCTTTCGCCATTGCTTTATTCGCGATATTGTTTATTAAGGATACGATTGTCGAGACGATATTGCTGGTTATTATTGTATTCTTTTCTTTTGTAATGTTTGGAATTGTTGACCATATCTTTGGAAGAAAGTATTTTCGGGAAAAAGAGAAAAAAGAAAAACGCGAATTGGAAATGCGGAAAAAGATCGAATCCGGCTGGAGATAGCTGATAGAATAAAATTAATGCCTGGGTGGATGTTTATTATTCAAATCAGGATAAATAACAAAGTAATTATTCGTCCCTGGGAAAGAATCGGCATGAAGAAAAAACTTTTGGAAATGACAAAAGAAGAACTGAGGCGCTTGTTTCCCATATTTCTTGTACCGCATAAAAAAGAATGGCGGGACGTTTTCGCCGAGGAAAAAGGCGTATTAACTAGCTTTTTAAAGGATATCAAACTTTTAAGAATTGAACATATCGGGAGCACCGCGATTCCTGATATTTATGCGAAAGACATCGTCTATGTGGAAGAGAAAGATTTCGTCAGGGCTGAATCGATTCTTAAAGAAAATGGTTATATATTGATGTATCAAAAAGAAACAACGGCCGCGTTTAACAAGGGATATACCGAAGATGGTTTTGCTGAAAAAGTATTTCACGTTCATTTGCGCACGAGAGGCGATATCGACGAGCTATATTTCCGGGATTATTTTTTGGAGTTTCTCGATGTCGCGAAAGAATATGAATCGCTGAAGTTAAAACTGTGGAAACAATAAGAATATAACCGGGATGGTTATACCGACGCTAAAACGAAGTTCATAGGTGAGATTACTTCCAAAGCCAAAGAGTTTTATAATGGCAAATATTAATGATTAAAAACATCTCCGAGTCACGCCAGTGCCAGGAGATGTATTTTTTTATCAGCCATATAAACGTCGCTTGAAAATTAAACGATCTATTTATTTTTTTATATGTCGAAGCATAATAAATTGCATTTCCGCAAATAAATTAACGCTAATTTTCATATTATTTATATGACGGTTTTCATAAGAAATTTGATGTTGAAGGATTCATATTAGAAAAAAACATCTCCAAGTTGTATATGTCAATTTGCTGATTCCTTACTACATCCAGTTAACATTATCAACAATAAATATCATACTTATACAATTACTCCTTATCCAACATATTCAGTTCTAGATCTCTAATGGTCATTACTCATAATCCAACCATTTTTTAAGATTCTTAACTTTTTTCTCTTTCACTTTTCGTCTAAACTTCTTGTCTTTATACTGCATTTTTCTTTTCATACTGCACTCCTCTCACTAATTTGCTTTTCAACTTATCTAATTCACCCAACTCATATTACTTATAATTACATTTCTAAGGATCCAGCATTAAAATCAATTTGTGAAGAAGCTTTATACGCGGTAGAAACGATAACAAAAAGAGTCGTGGAAAGTTGGGAAAAACAGTATGTCAAAAAAGGCGGATATGCAAAGTGTCCCGATCCGGAAGATTTTATATACAAGGCATACGACGAGGAAGTAAACTGTTACCGAGAATTCAAAGGGTTTTTTACCGATATTTCCTGCTGTGAACGGTTTGATTTTGACAAACCGATAACAAAAGATACTGTCATTTACGTAAGGTTTGAGACCGATTTTTCGGCGTAAAACAAAGCAAAAAGCCGCGTTTTAAGCGGTCTTTTTAATTTTTAGATGTCTTTACGGTGTTACCTGATTACCATCTTGATATACAAATTAACGTCAACTTATTTTTCACCTTGAAAGAAATCCCTTTTCGTGTTATTATTATCAAGGAAGAATAAGACGGAAAGAGGTTGTTTTACGCATGAATATTTTATTGATGCTTATACCGAAAAACAAAGTCGCATACATTTTTGAGGACTCGACGGTCCGGCAGGCTCTTGAGAAAATGGAATACCACCGCTACACCGCGGTCCCCATCCTTAATAGGGAAGGGGGTTATGTTGGCACTTTAACCGAGGGAGATTTACTATGGGCGATAAAAAATAAATATGATTTAAATCTAAAAGCCGCGGAGAATCTCCCCGTGTCATCGATTCCCCGCAATCGTGACAACTTACCGGTAACAATCGAAGTATCGTTTGCGGAGCTGGTTCGGAAGGCCGTGGAACAGAACTTTGTCCCGGTCCTTGACGGCAAATTCTCGTTTATCGGTATCATCACAAGAAAAGATATTATCCAATATTGCTATAAAAAAATGTGCGCGAAAGAAGAACGTTAATCCCCGGATTATCGCTCTTTTTTTATTATGAAATTTGCTTTATTTTTGCTAATTTATGTTATAATATAAGAGAGCGTTTTCATTATGAAAACAGAAAGGAAGAGTATGAACAAATTTGATTACATGGAAAAACACGGTTTCGAACAGTTGGTTTATTTCTACGATAAAACAACTGGCTTGAAAGGCATCACGTGTATTCACGATACGACTTTGGGACCAGCATTGGGAGGGACGCGATTATGGAATTACAAGAACGAAGACGAGGCGACTCTCGACGTGATGCGGTTAGCGCGGGGGATGACGTTAAAAAGCGCGGCCGCGGGACTAAATCTGGGCGGCGGGAAAACCGTTTTGATCGGTGACGCCGAAACATGCAAGTCGGAAGCTTATTTTAGGGCTTTGGGGCGTTTTGTTCAGAGTTTAAACGGCCGTTACATTACCGCCGAGGACGTCAACACGACGACTCGCGATATGGAGTATGTCAACATGGAAACCGATTATGTCGTCGGTTTGGAGGGGAAATCGGGCAATCCGTCGCCCTTTACCGCGTTAGGGGCTTTTTACGGTATTAAAGCGGCTCTTTATTACCGTTTTGGCACCGATGACGTCACAAAATTTAGTTTTGCCGTGCAGGGAGCTGGACAAACGGGATATTACTTGATCAAATACCTTTTAGAACATAAAGCGAAAAAAATATATTTTTCGGAAATTAATCCCAAGCATATCGAGCGGATGAACCGCGAGCATCCGGAAGTGGAATTCGTTGATCCCGACGGGATTTACAATCTCGATATCGACGTGTTCTCGCCTTGCGCTTTGGGCGCCGTTCTTAATGACGAGACAATCCCAAAGTTAAAGGCGAAAGTCATCGCCGGGACGGCCAATAACCAGCTCCTGGACGAGGTAAAACACGGGGAAGCGGTCAAAAGCCGCGGCATTCTCTACGCTCCCGATTTCGTCATCAACGCCGGCGGCGTGATTAACGTTCATCACGAGATACGGGGGTATAACCGGGACAACGTTATCCGGGACGTAAAGAAAATATACGATCGTCTGCTGGAAATATTTAAAATTAGCGATAAAGAAGGCATTGCCACGCAACAAGCGGCGAAGATCTTCGCCATGAAGCGGATCGAAACCATCGGCAGGATTCGCTCCAACTTCATCCCCTAAGATTAAGGAGCATCGTCATGAAGAGAATTACTTTTATCACCGGTCACTACGGCAGCGGTAAATCGGAGTTCGCCGTGAATCTCGCCATTAGCGAAGGCGCGAACATGATAGTCGACCTTGATATTATCAACCCGTATTTCCGTTCCCGCGAGCTGGCGAGACTTTTGGAGGAAAAAAACGTCAGCCTCGTGTCCTCGCCCTTAAAAGACGCCGCGGGAAGCGATTTGCCGTATATCGCGAAAGAGGCATACCAACCTTTTTCCGCGCCGGACATCCGCGCGATTTATGATTTGGGCGGTGACCGGGCCGGCGCCCGCCTGATGCGCCAGTTCAAAGATCTTATGAACATCGCAGAGGTCGATTTATTGTTATGCGTGAACGTCTACCGGGAACTCACCTCCTCGCCCGAGAAAATAACCGACATAATCCGGCAGATCGAGGAAAGCGCGGGCTTCCGGGTAACAGGGTTGATAAACAACAGTAATTTTCTTCGCGACACGACTTACGATGACCTGCTTTACGGGGAGACGGTTTTAAAGGAAGTGGAAAAACGGACGCGTCTTGCGATCGTTTACACCGGGGTCTACGAAGACCTTGCGAAAAAGTGCGGCCCGCTTGCGGGGCAAGTTATACCGCTTAAGCTTTATTTACGGAAGAAGTGGCTATAAAAAATTTAACGGAGGATTAATGGCGAAAGGGAAAATTTCTTTTGATTACGATTATTGCAAAGGCTGCCGTCTTTGCGTCGAGTTTTGTCCGCCGAAGATTTTGGCGATGGATACGAGCAAAATGAATGAAAAGGGATATAATTTGGTCAAAGTAGTCGAACCGGAGAAATGCATCGGCTGCGCTTTTTGCGCGATCATGTGCCCGGATTCGGTGATTACCGTAGAGAGGATTTCCGCTCATGGCTAAAGTGTTGATGAAAGGTAACGAGGCGATCGCGGTCGCGTCCCTGAAGGGCGGTTGCGAGGCTTTCTTTGGTTACCCAATCACCCCGCAAAACGAGATCCCCGAGTATTTGTCCCGGGCGATGAAAGAGGCGGGGAAGATATTTGTCCAGGCGGAATCGGAAGTCGCCTCGATTAACATGGTCTACGGCGCCGCCGGCGCCGGAATCAGGGCGATGACGTCCTCCTCTTCTCCGGGAATCGCCCTGATGCAGGAAGGAATATCTTATCTCGCGGGCGCCGAGCTTCCGTGTGTGATCGTAAACGTCATGCGCGGCGGACCCGGGTTGGGCGGAATCCAGCCTTCGCAGTCCGATTATTTCCAGATAACCCGCGGTGGCGGGAACGGCGATTACCGCGTGATTGCTTTCGCGCCGGAAACATTGCAGGAGACGATGATGATTGTCGCCGAGGCGTTTGAGATCGCCGACTATTACCGGAACCCCGTGATGATCGCGGTCGATGGCTTGATCGGCCAGATGATGGAATCGGTCGATCCCGATTTCGAGGTCCCGAGAAGAGAGTTTCCGCCCAAGGATTGGGCAACGACGGGAGAGCCCGGAAAACACCGGGTCATCAATTCGCTTTACTTGGATCCAAAGGATTTGGAAAGGCACAACCTTAAGCTTGAGGAAAAGTATAAAAAAGCCCGCGAAAACGAGCAACGCCACGAGCTTATATCAACTGACGACGCGGAGATACTCATCGTCGCCTACGGGACGATGGCGCGCATTTGCCGGTCGGCGATCGAGACGCTCCGGGAGGACGGCGTCAAAGCCGGGATTATCCGGCCGGTGTCGATTTGGCCGTTTCCCGAAAAGGCCTTCGCCGCCCTTCCCGCGACGGTCAAAGGGATACTTTGTTGCGAGTTAAGCGCCGGGCAAATGATTGACGACGTTAAAATCGCCGTCGCCGGGCGGCTGCCGGTCAAGTTTTTCGGTCGCTCCGGCGGGATGATCCCCGAACCGGAGGAGATTGTCGGCGCCGCGAAAAAATTTCTCGCGGAGGTCGGAAATGAATAAAATCATCTATCGGAAAAGCGCGATGTTGACGGACGCGCCGCTCACCTACTGCCCCGGCTGCGCGCACGGGATAATTCACAAGCTCACGGCCGAGGCCCTGGAGGAGTTCGGTCCCCGCCCGGTCATCGGCGTCGCGAGCGTCGGCTGCTCCGTTTTCGCATATAATTTCTTTAATTGCGATATGCAGCAAGCGGCTCACGGCCGCGCCTGCGCGGTCGCGACCGGGATTAAAAGAGCGCGACCCGAGGCTTTGGTTTTTACATACCAGGGCGACGGGGACTTGGCTTCAATCGGAATCGCGGAGACGATTCACGCCGCCAACCGCGGCGAGAATATCACCGTCATCTTCATCAATAACGCGATTTACGGGATGACGGGCGGGCAAATGGCGCCCACGACCTTAATCGGACAAAAAACGACGACTTCGCCTTTCGGGAGGAATGAAGCCGAGCACGGGATGCCGATTCGAATCGCGGAGATATTTGCGCAGATTCCGAAGGCGGCTTACGTCGCCCGCGTCTCCGTCCATAACCCGCAGGCGGTAAGGAAAGCCAAAGCCGCCCTGAAGAGAGCTTTTACGTATCAGATAGAAAAAAGAGGTTTTTCGATTGTCGAGTTTTTGTCGTCGTGCCCGGTCAACTGGGGCATGACGCCGCGCGAGGCCTTGAAATGGATTGAGGAAAATATGACCGCCTATTACCCATTGGGCGTATATAAGGACGCGGGTGAAGTCGATGAATAAAACGGTAAGGTTCACAATCGCCGGCTTCGGCGGCCAGGGCGTGATGTTGCTCGGACAGCTTATCGCTCACGCCGGCGCGAGAGTAAATCTTAACAGCCTTTGGTTCCCGTCCTACGGGCCGGAAACGCGTGGCGGGACCGCGAATTGCGCCGTGACCGTCTCGCCCGCGCCGATTAACTCGCCGGTTTACTCCCGCGCGGACGTCTTAATCGCGCTCAATAAACCGTCATACGAGCGCTTTAAGGAGAAAGTCGCGCCCGGGGGAATAATCCTTTATAACTCGTCGCTTTTCGAGCCGGAAGATGTTCCGGAAAACGTCAAAATATACGGCGTTCCCGTTAATGACATCGCGAAAGAATTGGGAAATATTCGCGTCGCCAACATGGTGATGCTCGGAGCGTATCTCGCGCTTTCACCGCTATTTGAAGACGAGGTAATCCATTCAGTCCTCAGCGACCTTTTGGGCGCGAAAAAGGAAAGCATGCTCGCTCTTAATGTCGAAGCGGTCGAGGCGGGAAAACGCTATATCGCGGGGGGCGGGAAATGATTACCGACTTTAACGCCCTCCTTAACAAATGCAAAGCTCTCCCCCGCAAGCGGCTTGTCGTCTGCGGGGGCGAGGACGAGGCGGCGCAGCTTGCTGTAAAGCGCGCCGCCGATATCGGACTCGTGAGCCCGATTCTTGTCGGCTCCGCGGGAAAGATTAAAGAAATAATGACCGTTACCGGCCTTTCGGCCGACGTGATCGGGACCGAAACGCCGGAAGAAGCGTCCGCGGCGGCGGTAAGGCTCGTCCGCGAGGGCGAAGGCGATATTTTGATGAAAGGGATGATCGACACCGGGGCGTTATTGAAGGCGGTGGTGAACCGCGAGACCGGCATCCGCCTTTCTTCGCTTCTTTCGCATGTGACCGTCTTTTCCGTTCCCACGCTTGATAAGTTGCTTCTCGCAACCGATTGCGCGATGGTAATCGCGCCGGATTTTGCTGATAAAATCGGGATAATCGAGAATGCTGCGATTGTTGCCCGGGTCTTGGGAATCGCCGTCCCGAAGGTCGCCGTTCTGTCGGCCTCCGAAAAAGTTAACCCGAAAATGCTCTCGTCCGAGGAAGCGGCGGCGCTCGCGCGGCATTTCGCCGGGCGGGAAGATTTGATCGTCGCCGGACCATACGCACTTGACAACGTGATTTCGGAAGAAGCGGCGCGCCGGAAAGGCATAGCGGGCGGGGCGGCGGGGTCTGCCGACGTTATCGTTTTCCCGGGAATCGAGGCGGGGAACGTCTTTTACAAGACCGCGGTTTATCTCGCCGGGGCGACGCCCGCCGGGGTCGTTATCGGCGCCCGCGCGCCAATCGCGCTCACGAGCCGGGCCGATTCTGAACAGGCGAAATTTTACTCGATCGCGCTCGCGATGGTGGTGGAAAATGAAACCGATAATTCTCGCGATTAACCCCGGGTCTTCCTCAACGAAGATCGCTCTGTACCGGGACATTGCGCCCTTGGCGGAGGCGAACATCCGTCACGATTTAAGCGTCGTAGCCCGGTTTCCGTCGGTCATGGCGCAGAAGGATTTTCGGCTTGATTTGATCGTCAAGTTCGTCGTGGACAACGGCTATTCCCTTGACGACATCGACATCTTCGTCGGCCGCGGCGGTCTGTTACGGCCGCTTGCTTCCGGGGGAGCCTATATCGTAAACGAGCGAATGATCGCGGACCTTGAAAGCGGGCGGTATGGCAGCCACGCTTCCAACCTCGGCGCGGCGCTAGCTTATGAGCTCGCAAATCCGCGCGGGAAGCCCGCTTATATCGTCGACCCCGTGATTATTGACGAACTTGACGACATCGCCCGCGCGAGCGGTTTTTCCCTCATCCCGCGCCGGAGCGTCTTTCACGCTTTAAATCAGAAAGCGATGGCGGTCCGTTACTCCGAAGAGATTAACCGGTCTTACCGCGATTTAAATTTGATTGTCGCGCATCTCGGCGGCGGGATTTCCATCGGTCTTCATCGCAAGGGTCGGGTCGTCGACGTTAACGACGCCCTGGGGGGCGAAGGACCGATCAGCCCGGAACGTTCCGGCAGCCTGCCGGTGTTCCCGCTCATCGATTTGTGCTACTCCGGCCGCTACGCCAAGGAGGAACTGAAAAAACTTATCGTCGGCAAGGGCGGCCTCGCCTCTTATCTGGGGACGAGCGACGGCTTCGTAATCGCCCGCCGAATCGAAGAAGGCGACGCGGAGGCGGCCTTTTACCTTGAGGTGATGGCCTACCAAATCGTGAAGGAAATCGGCGCGCTAACCTACGCCGCTTCCGGCGATGTTGACGCGGTGATCATCACCGGCGGTTTCGCAAACAGCCGCCAGTTGATCGGTTTTATCCGCAAGTACCTTCCCGAAAGCGTTAATCTTCGCATTTATCCCGGCGAGGACGAAATCTCCGCCCTGGTGAAGGGTGTCCTCCGGGTTTATGACGGCGAGGAAGAAGCGCGCGAATATTAAACGTTAAACGGCGCCGACGGCGCCGTTTTTTTTTGCAAGTTTGTATAAACTCATGAATGAATTAATCCACATTCATTATATTACTGGCTAGAAAATTTTTGCTTTAAACAAAAGGAGAAAACGCTTGCATTAAATGGATAAGTTTGGTATAATTTAGTTGAAAGAAGAGGGGCTTGGAAACAAAAGGGGTTCATTTTAAGCGGCGTTAATGGATACTTTTTCGGACTCGTATGCATATATTTTAATTAGATACTATTTTTATTGAGAGTGTTAAGCAATTTTGTTTATAAACGACTAATAAAAATGAATTAAAAGAAAGGGGGCGAAATGATAAATGAAAAGACTGCTTAGCGCATTCGTTATCATGATGTTCTGTTACCTCTTTATCGGCTGTAATAGCAGTGATGAATTTGCGGAATACAAATCCGAAGCAAAAGCGGCGCTTCAAGCTTATGCGGAAGCCAATTGGAGCGCTAATTATGGCGATGAGAACTGGCGCGCGATACAGAAAATCGTCGACGAAGCTAAATCGGCCATCAATAATGCGAATTCAAAAACAGAAGTTGACGCGGCTCGCGCGGAGGCTGAGGCCGAGATTGACGCGGTAAACGTCAAGTTACCGGAGATTATCAGGGAAAAGAGTCGGGCATCCTGGTGGGACGGGAAAGTAGAAGTGTCGCTGGATTTTCCGCGCGAGGTTAAACAGGGCGAAACGTTTACGGTCGTGATAACCACGAAAAACATCACGGACGCGGAGATCAGGTACACGTCGGGCTCTTGCTGCCAAAACATGGGGGTCCTGATCACCATGATCAAATTGCAATCGGAAGAGAATTATACGATGAAGCATAATCATTTTTTTGCCCATAATGAAGACGTTGTCGAAACAGTAATCCCGGCAGGCGGAAGCTTGGTCGCGACATGGGAGATTACAACGACGCACCCGGAGAATTTTTCTTCAGGCGTCGCTCCCAAAGGGATTTATGATATCTATTTGTCCAACGGAGAGGTGCTCAGGAATGCGATTATTGTAATCTAACGCAAAAACAAAACCGGGGTAATTTATAGATGAACGGCGCGGTCGGCGCCCTTTTTTTATTGAATAATCGCCCGAAAAATGCTATAGTATATATAGTATTTATCGAATAATTCCCCTTTAGGAGCTGTTATGATGGCAATCAGCGTGAAAAACTTAAAAAAATACTACGGCCGATCGCGCGGCGTTGACGACGCGACTTTTGACGTCGCCCCGGGCGAGATTATGGGATTTATCGGACCGAACGGCGCGGGAAAAACGACGGTAATCCGCGTCCTTGCCGGACTTTTAAACAAAACGGCCGGGACGGCGGAAGTATTGGGATTGTCTCCCGGACATGAGGCCAACCGGCATGTCGGTTACATGCCGGGGGAGATGTCATTTTACGGCGAGCTTACCGTCCGTGATCAATTGCTTTATTTGGCCCGGGTCCGCGGCGTTCCCGAAGAAAACGTCGAGCGGCTGGCGCGGCGGCTTGATTTGGATTTGAAGCGGCGCGTCCGCGATCTTTCGACCGGTAATCGCAAGAAAATCGGCATTGTCGTGGCGCTCATGCATTCGCCGCGGGTTTTGATTTTTGACGAGCCGACTTCCGGGCTCGACCCTTTGATTCAAAAAGAGTTTTTTGATTTGTTGCGCGAGGAAAAAAGCAAGGGCGCGGCGATCCTCCTTTCGAGCCATGTTCTCTCCGAAGTCGAGAAAGCCTGCGACCGGATTTGCCTGATCAGGGATGGGCGCACGCTTTTCACGGAAACCCTTGCCGACCTTAAAAGGGAAAAATACAAACGGGTCTTCGTCACGCCCGGATTTGCCGATATGAATCTATCGGGGCTCAAACTCGCTTCGAAAGATAGCAACCAGGCCGTCTATCACTACCGGGGCGATATCAACCCCCTGCTTGAGGCCTTGTCGTATTATCGCTTGGCGGACGTGAAGATTGAGGATTTGGATTTGGAGGAAATCTTCATCCATTATTACCGGAAGGAGGAAGGCAATGATTAACGGTCATGTTTGGAAAATGGAGTTTCGCCGATCGCTGAAAAGCGTCGTAATCTGGGGGCTGGTGTTCGGCGGCTATCTCTTGCTCACCGTCGTGTTGTATCCGCTCGTTAAAGATATGTACGCGTCGATGCCGGAAGAGATGCTTAAATATATGGAGATGATCGGCGGGATTCCCGAGAACATTATCGAATACTACGCCGCCGAGGGTTCGATGCTGATGCAACTGGGCGGCGCGATATTCGTTACCGTGACGGGTTATTCGCTTCTCGGCCACGACGAGCGGGAAAAGACCGTCGACGCCGTTTATTCCCTTCCCGTTTCCCGTTCGACGCATTTTATCACGCGCCTTTCCGTGCTGTGGACGGAGATTATTATCTTTTCCGCGGTCTTTCTCGTTTTCTTCTCGTTCGCGGGAATCGTCGCGATCGAGCGGGGAACGAACTTTACGACTTTTTTCCGTTTTCATCTTCTTAACACGGTATTGTTTTTGGTGTTCGGCTCGATCGGATTTTCTCTGGCGGCGCTCTTAAAGCGGGCCGTCAAGCCGGGACTTGCGGTCTTCGTCCCTTTGCCTTTATATATCATCCTGCTCGTTTCGCAGCTTACCGATAATAAGTTCTTAAAAAACCTAAAATATATTACCCCCTATAGTTTCGCCGACCCGATTACAATTATGAAGCCCGCGCTCGCGGAGAAAATCCCGGTATGGACGCTTATCGGTTTTCTCTTTTTGGCGGCGGCGCTCGTCGCGATCGGTCACCGCGCTTTCCGGAAAAAAGAATTTTTCCAATAAAAACGCGCCCTTAATTGTTTATTAGGGCGAAGGAGGACAAAATATGGTCAAAGCAAAATATCTATTCGCGTTCGTATTGATGATCGCGCTCGCCGCCGTCGGATGCAACGCGTCGGCCGCCTCCGACGAGGCATATCTTACGATTGAAATCAACCCCAGCATCGAAGTCGTCGTCAATCGCCGGGACAAGGTTGTCTACGCTTCCGCCTTAAACGACGACGGGGAAGTGTTGCTCGCCGAGGCGGATCTTGAGGGCCGCGATATCGAGGCGGCGGTCGAGTTTATTATCGAGCGCGCCGTCGAATTGGGATATATCGATCCCGGCGCCGAGGAAATCACCGTGAGCGTCGCCGTTCTCGGCCGCGACAAGCCGAAGCAGGAGAAGTTGCGGGAAAAGGTGTGCGCGCGGTTTAATCAATCCTTCGCGTCCCGCGGAATGTACGGACACGCTCGGGGAAAAGAGTTTCCCGCGGAGATTGTCACCGAGGCTGAGGAATTGGGGATTTCGCCCGAACGCCTTATGGTTGTTAAACAGGCGATGATTTTCAATCCGGAACTGACCCTGGAAGAGTGCCTGGAAATGACGGTCGAGGATTTGATTAAGACGATTCGCAACCTGGGCCAAGAGATTAAGGACATCGTTTCCGAGAAGAAGAAGGAGTTTTTCGCCGCGCGCGACGAGCTCTTCGCGGAGTATGAACCGTTCCTCGAGGCGTTGAGAGCCGAAATCGCGGATTTGCGCGCCCAAATCGCTATCGCCGCCGATGAAGAGGAAAAAGCGGCGCTTCGCGCGACGCTTAAACCTCTTGAGGAGGAATTGGCGGGGTTGCGCGAGGAATTGCGCTCCAAGGTCGAGGAATTGAAGGAAGAATACAGGGAAATCTCCCGGGAAGCGAAAGAGCGCGTCCGCGACGAGTTTCATACCCGCCGGGAAGAATTTAAAGAGCGTCTGAAAAAATTCCGGGAAGAAAAACAAAATAAAGACGAAATTAAAAAAGCGGTGGAGGAATGGCAACGCCGCCGCGGTAAATAATACGAAAAAAACGGTTCGCAATTTTGAACCGTTTTTTTACTCGATCGAAATTTCTTCATCGCCGGTTTTGATGAAATATGAATAGCCGCCCGCGGACTCGCTAAACTCGCGGTAGTTGCCGACGAAGATATTCCCGGTTTCCGAAACGATTTCCCGACCGTCCCCTGGGGCGTCCCGGCGCTCTTCGATTTGATAAGTTATCAAGAACAAAGCCGGGGTCTTTCCTTTTTCAATCCGGAACTCGATGTCTTTGTTTGCATCGGAAAGGTCTTTTAAAAGCGCGTAAATGTGACCGTTGCGATAAAAAGCAAGGTTCGCCTGATGATAGACGTTATTGTTTTTTCGAAAGACAAAGCGGTATTCGTTCCGGTCAAGATCGGCGATCTTTTTGACTTTCAGGCGATATTCCTGCCCGTTCGCGCCAAGGATGAAATCCAGAACGAAATCATCGCCGCCGCTTTGCTTTTCCGCGCTGAGCTCGTATTCCTTATTATTGTGAGCGACGATAATTTCGGGTTTTTCCGGCGTGAAGTAAACGCTAAACGAATGCTCCCCGTAGTACAAATTCGCTTTTTTCTCAAATCCCGGCCGTTCGCTCTCCCGGATAAGCAGATTAGCGCGGTCCCTGTCTATTGCCATGTCAACAAACCGCAGATAAAAGTTCAGGCTGTTGATTTCCTCCATCACCATCAGTTGACCGGCGTCGTCGTAATCTTGTTCCTCGTGGTTGGCGATAAGGACGAGATTAACGGAAGCGAAGGCGTAAATTTGTTCGGCTTCCGTCACGCGGAGCTCATTGGAGTCATTATCGGGAGACTTGACGCCCCATAGCAGCGGAAAAAGCAACGCGGCGAACGCGAGTAAAAAAGCGATCGAACCGGTAAGAATCCCCGCGAGGCGGAGGCCGCGGGGTCTCATTAACGGCGTTTTCGCCGCTTCAAAATCGCGCCTTTCGATAACCGCGTTCTCGATTACGCTTTTGGCGTCGATTTCGGGAGTGGTCTCGATAATATAGTTTCTTATCAACTTGTTAATATTCTTCTTTTTGATGGCCGCTACCTCCCTTTTAGCTTTTTCACGGCTTTGCTGTAATGCCAAAGCACTGTTCCCAAAGGCATCCCCATGATATCGGCGATTTCCCGGTTTTTCAGTTGCTTCACGACCCGCATTAAATAAATGCTGCGCTCGGTTTCGCTTAAGCAATCGAGCATTTCTTTGATAAGCGCCCGTTCCTCGCCGATCGCCGGACTCGCGGGCATTAAATCGGCCGCCTCGTCAATATCGACGAGGACTTCCCGTTTATGGCGGCGATAGTAATCGATCGCCTTGTTCCGGGCGATCGTCGTTAGCCAGCTTAGAAAACGATACCGGGGTTGGTATTGGTATATTTTTTCCAACATCGTCATGTATGTTTCCTGCATAATGTCCTGGCAGGCGGCGCGATTGCGCACAATCGCGTAAATCGTCGCGTAAACGGTATGTTTGGTGTTTTCATATATATAGTTAAAAGATTCTTCGTCTTTGTTTTTTAAACCTTCGATATACTTGCTATAATTAGCCATGCGAAAAATACCTCGATTATTGCTAATTATAGCATTGATCGCGTTTTTTTTCAAATCATTTTTCGCTCGGGCGAACTTACTTTCATAAATAATACGGAAACGGCATATTAATTTATTGGAAAAAAATTATCTCCGCGCGGCGCCGATATAAAGTATAAAAACCGCGCCGGCGGAAAAAATAGAAGCGAAATCAAATTCATTGGAGGGCAAAAAATGGGTTTTAAAGACGAAAGAAACAAGTATAACGCGAAATTCGGAAACGACGCCGCATGGTCGGTAAATCAGCAGGAAAAGCGATACGACGACGAGTTTGGTCGCGAAGCGGGTCCAAGGGGTCCGAGGCGGAAAGCGTTGAAAAAGGATAAGGACGGCTATTATTACCGGGATCCGGGCGGCCGGACCGAATTCGGTCAGGAAAATTTCCCGGCGTTTGAAGAAAAAGAAAACCAAGAAAACCAAGAAAAACAAGAAGAGGGAAAGCAAAACCTGGAATGCGACGAGGAAAAATGCCCGCATTGTCATTAAACCTGATCATCCGGTTTTTTTTATTTACACTTTTTTACCTTATTTATTTGTAATTTTTTATTGCATTCTACAAACGCAAGCGTTATAATATAAATGTAAGCACTTTCATTTTGAAAGTTTACGAGGAGGAGAGATAAGCAAATGAGGAAAGTTTTTTATGTGTTGTTTGTCGCGGCGTTTGCTATTTTGATTATCGGTTGCGACGGCGATAAGAACGGGAAAAAACCCGCGCCGACCGCGATCGAAATCACCGCGCCAAAAATGGAAATCACCGTTGGGGAGCAGTTACAACTTTCTAGCGCCGTCACGCCAAAAAACGCTGAAAACAAGGCGGTTTGGACTTCGAGCGACGAAGAAATTATTAAAATCGTTAATAAGGACACCGGACTTGTCGAAGGCGTCGCCGCAGGGACGGCGGAAGTAATCGTTACTTCGAAAGCGGATTCCAAAATCCAGGACCGCGTCGAAATCAAAGTAAACCCGATTGTTTATGATGCGCCGGAGTCGGTCACCGCTTCGGTTCCGCGCGAAACGGTCAGCATCGGCAGCGTTATGCAGATTACGACCAGCGTTTTTCCCGCGACAGCCGAACAAAAAGTAGAATATAAATCAAGCAACCCGGAAGTCGCCACCGTAAGCGCCACCGGCCTCATAACCGGCGTCGCTTTAGGCGAAACCGAAATTACCGTGACGGTAGTCGCCGACAAGGAAATTTTCGCGTCTATCCGCATTTACGTCATTAGCGGGTCGATGAACGTCGAGGCCGTCGTAATCCAGGGCGAGGCGGAAATGTTCGAGGGCGGCACGCTCCAATTGTCGGCATCCGTTTTGCCGGCGGGAGTCTCGCAAAACGTCCTGTGGTCATCAAGCGATGAAACGGTCGCGACCGTTTCCGACAAAGGCGTCGTTACCGCCCTAAAACAAGGCTCGGTGACAATTACAGCCACGTCGGTTGAGGATAAAACCGTTTCCGACAGTCACGTCATCGTAATCAAACCGGAAATCCCGCCGGTGGAATACCCCAATCTTGGCGGGTATGAAATTATTATGTACGCGAGCACCGGTTACGAATGGGAGCATGACCCTTTCGAAAGCGATTATAAGTTCGCGGACAAAGTCGCGAAACAGCGCGCGTGGAATGACGTTAAGCAGTTATTTAACTGTGATATAAAAGTCGAAGCGTATCCCGAGGAAGCCGTGTGGGGCGAGCCGCGCGCGGAATGGTTAGTCCAAAAAGCGCAAACGAACGAGGCCGAGGCCGATATTGTGGTCATTACCGGTCTTTGGACGAAAACCCTGGTGGAAGGAAACGCCATTCACGACACCCTGGAATGGTATAACAAATACGGAAAACATAAGATGCCCCCGGCGGAAAAAGCGGCGGGAACTTACCGCGGCGGGCTTTATAACCTGCTCTACAGCGCAACCGACGGCATCAACGTTTATTACGGAATTTTCTATAATTACAATCTCTTGGACGATTACGGGCTTGAGTCCCCGGCTAAACTCTTTAACGACGGCCGTTGGTCCTATTCCGATTTTTTGGATTACGTCTTGCAAGCTCAAGCGCAAATGCCCGGCAAAACCGTGCTTTCCGGGAAACCGGTTCTGTACTGGGCGGGCATGGTTAACGCCGGCGGCGTCGCCCTTGCGGATTCTTTGACCTTAAGCATCAACTTCAATCATTCCTACGCCATCGCCGCTGCGCAAGTATTAAGAGAAACTTACGTTAACGATTGCTGGGGCGATCAAGGTTGGGATCACGAATCGACATCGTTCCGCGACGGGAACACCCTGTTCAGCGTCGGCGAGTTTTGGTTCATCAATTCCGACATCAGGTGGCCCGCCGATTTATGGGGGGACGACACGAGCTTCGGGTTTGTCCCGTTCCCCTATCCCGACAACTTCGACAAGGAATCGACCCGGACGGTTAACCTTGGCGGCCAGTATTACGGTTTGGGCGCCGGACGCAATTACCCGGCTGGTGTGACGGCCGAATATATTTATTGGGCTTGGACGGAAACGATCCTGTTGACCGAAAAATATTTGTCCGAGGACGTCACTTACGATCTTGACGCGGCGATCCGCAACGAAGGCTTGGCCCGTTTTGACGACCCGGACTCGGCCGAGGCGTTAATCTTTTTCAAGAAAGACAAAGTCATTTTCGACCCGTTCACCAGTTTGACGAGCTACGTGAACATTAGCAACGACGCGATTGACCCGATCATTAACGGGGGTTCCGACTACTTGCAAATGCTTACGCCTTTCGAGCCGATATATCGCAATCTTCTTACTGACATGTACGGATAAAAAAACCTGAGGGTTAAGGCAATCGCCTTAACCCTTTTTTCTTTTCGCTGGATATGTTATAATTACTTTATTCGAGGTGGAATATGGAAATCCGGTTTTCGAAATACCATGGACTGGGGAACGACTTCTTGATCGTCGATGCGCGGGACGGCGCCGATTACCAAGACCTTGCGAAAAAAATCTGCGATCGCCGTTTCGGCGTCGGCGCCGACGGGCTTATCGTCTACCGGCCTCCCCGGGAAATGCTTTTTTTCAACGCCGACGGAAGCAAGGGAACGATGTGCGGGAATGGATTGCGCTGCCTGGCTCGTTATTTGCATGAGGAAAAGCGCTTCGGTCGCGACCTGATTATCGACACCCCGGACGGGCCCAAGGGGGCCCGCGTCGGGAAGGATTTAATCGAGACCGATCTGGGCGTTCCCGATTTTTCCGGGAAACGGGCCGGCGTCGTCGGGGCGCCGGAAGTTTTTATCGACCGCGAGCTCGAGGGTTTCAAAGTGAGCGCCGTTTACACCGGCGCCGCCCATTTGATCGTTCCCGTCCCCGACCCGCGGCGGGTCGCGACGGAAAAAGCGGCCGCCCTTTCCAATCACGCCCTTTTTCCCGACCGCGTCAACGTTAATTTCACGACTCTTATCGACCGCTCGACCGCGTTTGCCCGCGTCTTCGAGCGCGGCGTCGGCTGGACGGAAGCGTGCGGCACCGGCGCGGCCGCCGTCTACGCCGTTTTTCGCCGCAAAGGGCTAATTGACGACACGCTTTCCGTAAGATTTAACGCCGGCGCGGTCGCGGTGACAGCCGCGGGCGAGCGAATACTGCTTACCGGCCCGGCGGAAAAAATCGCCGAAGGCATTTACTGGATAAAATAGAGGTATTTATTTACATATTTTTCTTGATTTATCGGCCCGCTTTTGTTAAAATTTTCATAAGGGGGCTTGTGTTATGGAATTAAAGGCTGATTATTTGTCTATTTTATCGCATGAGCTCAGAAACCCATTGAATTCAATGATCAACATTATTGAACTGGCTTTTAAATCCGTAGATGACATGGGGAAATTAATTCAGTATCTCGAAAAACTAAAATACATATCCAACTTCATGATGTCGATCAATGATTATTTTTTTGATTTCTGTAAAAACAGGCATATTATCTGTAGCGAAGAATTTGATTTAAACGAATTTGTAGAAGAAGTGCGCGCTTTATTCGAGGTGCAGATCGAACTTAAGCAGCAGAAGTTTGAAATCGTAAAGAATGGGTTTTTTGCTCATAAACTAATCGGCGATTCATTAAGATTAAAACAGGTTTTGATTAATTTGCTCGCGAACGCGAATAAGTACACGCCGTCGGGCGGAACGATAAAACTTATTTGCGATGAGAAACAGATCGGTAAAGAGGCTCTCGTCCGCTTTATCGTCCGCGACAACGGCATCGGGATGAGCCGGGAATTTATTCAGATGATGTTTCACCCCTTCACCCAGGAATCGACTAAGCATCGCAATTTCGGCCGGGGGTTGGGGCTCTACATCGTGAGGGAGATCGTTCAATCAATCGGGGGTAATATCGAAGTCGATTCCGAGATCGGCAGGGGAACGAAAATTACCGTTTCTTACCGCCTGCCTTTGTCGAAACGAAAGAACAACGTCATTACCGCCGCCGATTTGACCGGCGTCAGATTTCTCGTCGCCGATGATTGCGACATCAACTTGGAAGTGATCGGCGATATGATCCGACGTCAGGGCGGAGAAGTCGAGACCGCCGGCGATGGGGAGGAAGCCTTGCGGAAGTATTTGGCGTCGCCGGAAAATTACTACCGGATGGTGATCGTCGACATCAGGATGCCGAAATTGGACGGGATCGCCCTCGCGCATAAAATCCGTGAAGCGAAGCGCGCCGACTGGGAGCTTCCGATCATCGCAACCTCGGCGGGGTATTATCCCGGCGACGCCGCGAAAAGATGCGGGGAAATCAACGAATTCGTGAATAAACCGCTCTCGGTGAAGCGTTTTTACCAAGTGATCGGCCGGCTTTTGCATTCGTAGTTTTTATCCTAAATTGGCTCGTCGAGCCTTTTTTGTTTATTTTGTCGAAATACACGCAATAGCAGGTTATTCTGTAAAACTATTGCTTTTTAATTGAAATAATTGTATAATAATTATAACGGGAACCGTTATGACTTTTTAGTCAATTTTTTTGATAGAAGGTGGAATCATGAGTATTAAAGAGCAAGTCCGGTTGGTAAGGGAATCCTTGCGGGACTATCCGAACGTGCAAATTATCGCCGCGACGAAATACATGGATATCGAGCAAACGCAGGAATTAATCGACGCCGGCATCTATGATTTCGGCGAAAATCGCGCCGACGAATTTTTAAAAAAATACAATCATTTTAAGGATTATGAAAAAGTGCGCTGGCATTATTTCGGCGTCGTCCAAAACCGCAAAATCAAAGACCTTGCCAATCGCATAGTCTGCCTTCATTCCCTCGAGCGGCTCGCGACGGCCATTGAGTTTGAAAAAAGATTGCAAGCCCCGCTCGATTGTTTTGTCCAGGTAAATATTAGCGAGGAAGCGAATAAACAGGGGATTCCCGCCAATAAAGTCAAGACATTCATCAAGCAGCTTGAGAATTGCAAGAAAATCAGGGTTATCGGCCTGATGTGCATCGCCCCGCTCACCTTCGACGAGGAGGTGCTGCGGAAATCGTTTCAGAAGATGCAAAGGATAAAAGAAGAAATCGAAAGCATGAATATTCCTTACGCTCCCTGTCATGAACTTTCGATGGGGATGTCGAATGATTATAAAATCGCCGTTCAACACGGCGCGACCAGAATCCGGCTGGGCAGAATATTTTTAATATAAGGAGCATAACATGGGGTTTCTGAAAAAAAGAAAAAAGCGAAATAAAATCGAGTTTAGTGAATATAATAAACATAAGGCAAAAGGTGGCAAGAACGCGAGTTTGCTCACGGCCTTCGACCGTATGGAATACCAAATCGTTAACGACGACAGCAAGGAAACCCTTTTGAAAATATGCGACATCATTTTAAGCGGCCGCGCCGTTTTGGCCAATTTTGATCGGATCGACACCGACGCGGCCAACGAAATGCTCTCGTTTATATCCGGCGTCGTGTACGCAAAGGAAGGCGAGATTTATAAGTTGGACAAAAAACTGTTCCTGTTCGGCGGAAAGGAAGAATTCGAAGACGGGTCTTTATACCAATACGTAGAGGACACGAAAGATGTTTAAAACCGTTTTACTGGTTTTATATATTATCGCGCGGCTTTACCAGGTCGTTCTCGTTTTTACCATTATTCTCTCCTGGGCGCCGGGAAGCTCCGACTACGCCGTCTTTCGTTTTGTGCAAGCAGCAGGCGGTTGTTATTTGGATGTTTTTCGCGGGAAAATAGTTTTATTCGCGTTTGACTTCGGGACGATAATCGCCCTCGGGGTCTATGAGTTAATCATTAATTTTGCTTTCTTGTTATGAACCCTAAGTCAATCGGAGTTAATGCCCGGAACACATATCGCCGGCCCCGACTTCATCACCACGCAAAGAATAATATACGAATGAGGTAATATTATGGCCATATACATTCACTTTTTTCGGAAGAGCAATTTGGAGAAACTGGACTTCGCCAAAGTTCTCGAGTTTTTTGAAAACTTGCCGAACTTTAAGATTTACTACACCGACGACGAAGTTCAAATTGATTATCGCGACGATGATTTTAAGTTTTCCTATCGTTACCTGATTACGAAAAAGTCCCGGGTAAGCCAGATATACAAGCTGAGCCCGCAATTCCTGAACATCAATTTTCTTTTGGAACTGCCGGTATTGATTCCGTCGTTCCTGGTGAAGGAAATTCTCACGATCACGCAAAAAGTATGCAAGCTTTTTGACCTGCATATTTACAACAGCGCTTTTGAAGACGTTCAGCCTTTCAATCTCGCGGATGTCGTCGTTTTGTTCGAGGAAAGCCGCCGGCAGATGATCGAGGAATACGGGATGCAGGACAAGCTTCCCTACGAGAAAGAAAAACTCGACGTGATTTGCCGGTACCAGCGCTCGATCGAAAGCCTGCGCGACTTTTACCATAACGAGGTCGAGGTCAATCTTGTCGAGTTGCTCGTCAATTCCGACGCGCAGGAATATGGCGTGAGTTTCACCTGGAATGCCGGCAAACCTACCGTTTTCCCGCCGCATCTTGATTACGTTTATATTAAGGAAGAGCAGAACCTGCCTTTTCTCATGCGGCGCAATGATTTCTACGGGATTATGAATAAATATTTAATCGAGATCGTTAATTTCTTACCGGATATGTATATATTGAAGGCCAAACAGGCGAAATCCTCGCGCAAGGCGCTCGGCCGCCTGCGCAGGTTGGCGATCGCCGACGATAATTTCAAATCGGTCCGCCTGGCAAATTTGATAGACATCTAGGAGAAGCGATGAACAAATTAATCGATCATACTTTATTAAAAGCCACGGCCACGACCGCCGATATTGAAAAATTATGCGCGGAAGCGGCCGCTTACTCGTTTAAGAGCGTTTGCGTCAATCCCTGCTACGTCGCCTTAGCTAAAGAGCGGCTCGATGGCTCGGGCGTCTTAGTTTGCTCGGTCGTCGGATTTCCCCTCGGCGCCGACACCATTGAGGACAAGCGGGCCCAGACCCGCGCCGTGGTCGCGGCCGGCGCCGGCGAGATCGACATGGTAATCAATATCGGCAAGGCTCTGGAGCGCGATTATGATTATCTCGAAGAAGAGATAAAAGCGGTTGTTGAGGCGGCCGAAGGGCGCGTCGTCAAGGTGATTATCGAGACATGCTATTTGACCGACGATATTAAACGGGAGCTCGCGCGCCTCGCGGCGAGAGCCGGTGCGGGATTTTTAAAGACATCGACCGGTTTCGGGACCGGCGGGGCGACGGAAGCGGATGTCCGCCTGTTGCGCGAAGAGCTGCCGGAAAGCGTCGGCGTGAAGGCGAGCGGCGGGATAAAGACTAAGGAAGACGCGCTTAGGATGATTTCCGCCGGGGCGAACCGGATCGGGACGTCATCCGGCGTGAATTTGGTAAAAGAAGAATAAGGAGGCAAAAATGGCCACTCCCCATATCGAAGTCGATGATGTAAATTTAATCGCAAAAACCGTTTTGATGCCGGGCGACCCCTTGAGGGCGAAAGTAATCGCCGACGAGTATTTGACCGACGCCGCGTTGGTCAACCGCGTCCGGAACATGCTTGCCTATACCGGCTATTACAAAGGAAAAAAGGTCACGGTTATGGGCTCGGGGATGGGGATGCCGAGCATCGGCATATATTCCTACGAGCTTTACAGTTTTTATAACGTGGAAAACATAATCCGCGTCGGCTCCTGCGGCGCGTACGCCCCCGAGCTTAATCTCTACGACGTGATTATCGCGAAGGCGGCCTACAGCGAGTCAAGCTATGCCCTGACCGCTTTCGGTTATTCCGAGGAGATTCAGGAGGCGTCCCCGGAACTTACGGAAGCCTTGGGCGAAGCCGCGAAAGGCCTCGGATATCCGTTTGCGAGCGCCGTGATTCATTCGTCCGACGTTTTCTACCGGGCGGCGGGCGATTTCCGCGCCATTCGCGACCGTCACGGCTGCGTCGCCGTGGAAATGGAAAGTTTCGCCTTGTTCGCGAACGCCAGATACCTGAATAAGAACGCCGCCTGCATCTTGACCGTTTCCGACTCGCTCGTGACGAAACAGGAAACGTCGGCGGCGGAACGGCAGAGTTCTTTCCGCCGGATGATGGAGATAGCGCTTGAAGCTGCCAAATAGTGGGATTTCCCACTTTTTTTTAAGAATAGAAAACCGACGGCGGTAAATACTAGAAATCGGAGGAACTAATATGGAAGTTATCAGCACCGGCAGTAATAACGTGAAAACGACGTTTATCAGGACTTCTAAATTTAAAACCATTGACATCGACGTCGCCTTTATCGGCTCTTTCTCCAAGGAAAACGCCACGAAAAGGTCGCTCCTCACCCGACTTCTGACCGCCTCAACAAAAAAATACCCGAGCAAGAAAGCCCTGGCAAACAAATTATACGATCTATATAACGCGACGCTCGCGATCTCCGCCTATCCCAGTTATAAAACCAGCGTTACCGTTTTTCATTTATCAATCGTTAACCCAAAGTACGCCGGCGGCGACGCCGCCCTGCTTCCGGAAGCGCTCGCTTTTTTAAGGGAAGTGATATTTAACCCGAACGCGAAGGACGGAGCTTTTTCGGAAAAGGATTGGCGCGAACAAAAGCGGATTCTCCGGGATAACATCAAAAACATATATAACAACAAGAGCCGTTACGCCCTGAGAGAACTTTTAAGAAACATGTCGCGCGACGAGATCATTTCCGTGAGCTCGCTCGGCGCAATCGAGGATCTCGACCCGCTCACGGCGAGCGACGTTTACGCGACGTATCGCGAGATGCTGGAAAAGGAAAACGTCGTTATTTTCGTGACCGGTGATTTTGACGACAAGGAAATGCTCGGGCAATTAAAAATCCTCGGCGACTTTAAGGATAATCCCAAACCGGAAGAAACGGTTTCGGAAGAAGAGCGCGCCGTCGAGAAGGTCAAGGAAGTCGTCGAGAAGCAAAATATCAACCAGGCGAAACTCTTGATGGGCTTTCGGACCGACGTTAACACGAAAAGCGATAAATTCCCGGCCGCGCTATTGTTTAACGCCATTTTCGGCGGGACCTTTACTTCCGGTTTGATGCAAGTCGTCCGCGAAGAGCACTCGCTTGCCTATTATATCGCCTCGCAGATCATAAACGACCTCAAGATTTTGATTGTTACCGCCGGGATTGATCAAAACCAATACCAGCTGGCGAGCGATCTTGTCATTAAGCAACTGGAGTCGTATAAGGCAGGGAACATCTCAGACGACTTGATTGCGATCGGCAAGGAAAACATCGTTAACGAGTTGCTGGAAATCGGGGACAGCCCGCGCAAGCTCAACGCTTTTCATCTGCGCAACTACCTTCACGGCATGGACATCTCGATTCCGGAAATGGTTGAGAAAATCAAAAACATTGCGAAGGAAGATTTGGTGACGGTGGCGCGGGGAATCGCGCTTGACACGGTATTTTTATTGGCAGGTGAGGATTACGATGGTTAAGACATACGAGCAATTAAACGAGAAAGTATACAGCGAGATTCTCCCCAACGGCCTCAGGGTTATCGTCATTCCCAAGCCGGGTTTTAATAAAACATTTGTTTGCTTCGCCGCAAAATACGGCGCGCTCGTCAACCGTTTCGTCCCCCGCGACGGGAGCGACTACGTCGAGATGCCGCTCGGGATCGCTCACTTTCTCGAGCATAAAATGTTCGATTTGCCGTCGGGCGACGACGCGAGCACGCTTTTCGCCCGCTACGGTCTCGATTCGAACGCGATGACCAATTACACGATGACGGCCTATCTTTTTTCCGGCGCCGCCAATATTACCGACGGGATAAACCTATTGCTTGATTTCGTCCAGGATCCCTATTTTACCGACGAATCGGTCAAGAAAGAACAGGGGATTATCGTCCAGGAACTAAAAATGTATCTTGACGACCCCAACGACGCCTTGCATTTGGGACTGATGCAAAACCTTTTTCATCAGTACCCGTTAAGATATGACGTCGGCGGCACCGTCGACTCCATCATGGAAATAACGAAAGAGCATTTATATAAATGCTACCGGACGTTCTATCATCCCGCGAACATGGATTTGATTGTCGTCGGCGATCCCGACAATATCTTCGCCAATCAGAACAATAGCGTCGAGTCGGTTTTCAATCACGTCCGTAAAAACCAAGAGGGGAAAAAATTTCCGCCGGCGATAGATATCAAAAAAAGTTTTTACGTCGAGAACGAAAAAGCCTACCGCGGCTCCGGCTTAAGCAAAATGGACATCATGATGCCGAAAGTCGCGGTCGGGCTTAAGCTTCCTTATGAAAAATACGGCGAAAACGAGGCGCTCGCGACGGAATTGAAACTGAAAATCTTGATTGAGGCCGTGTTGGGCCCGACGAGCGACGCTTTCCAGGAGATGCTTGACCTGGAACTGATTAACGGCAATCTCTATTACGAGGTTTATATCGACGGTTTTTGCGGGTTTATAAAAATCCAGGCCAACAGCCATAAGCCGCGCCAGTTTATCGTCTATATCAAGGAAAAACTGCTCGCGCTTAATAAAATTACGATCGACGCGGGGCTTTTCGAGCGCTTTAAAAAGTCGGTTCTCGGCAGCTTCATAAAATCGCTAAACAATCTCGATTATCTTGGCTTCAGTTATCTTGAGTATTTATATAAACAGTCCGACATTTTCGCGGGCATTGAAGCGTTTGCCGGGTTGAAACGGGAGGAGTTAATCCCGATGGCCAAATATTTTGTTCCCGAGGCGCTTTCTGACTATGTAATTCTCCCCAAAAAATTCTCGACCAATTATTCATTATAATAAAAAAACAAAAGCTAAAAAAAGGCGCGCGGCGCCTTTTTTTATTGGAAACGGGCCCTTGAAATCGGGGCCCGTTATATCAGAAAGGTAAAGATAAATCATCCGCGCGCTTTTGTGGGTTTAAGGCGCGCGGCCGATTAAGGAATGAAGAAGCGGCGGCGGGACGTAAGCGGCCAGACCGGCGCGGTTTATGGGACAAGGATAATTACCGGGATAAATCGGGCGATTGAGCGGGCCCGAGCGACGCCGGAAAGCGGAAACCGGTCGCCGCCCGTCCCGACATTGAAAGGTTGTTTATGGAAGGAATAACAATCGCCAAAGAGATTGTCAGCCGGATATGAAATGTCAACGCGCCGGCAAATACTTCCGCGCGCCCGCCTCTCCCTCTTCATAAAATATACGAACGCGCGGGTTATTATTATTGGATAAAAATTGCGAAATATTTTTCCCGAAATAAATACATTTTTAAAATTATCGCGCGTTCCCGTCAAAAACTGGCGGATTACCGGATTAAATTCCGATGTTTTTTCCTGCTTGCGGTAAGAAAATTCCCTTGAAAAAAGTGATTTCTTGTCGGATTTCGCAGTTTTGCCTCGCGGCTGGGTTTTGGTATAATAGACCCGCCGGCAATTATCGGAAAGGAGGATTTGTTGATCAACAATACGCGCGGATGCTGAACAGCGTTATTTTGGTTGGCAGGACCGTTGAGGATTTGAAGTTGGTGACCACCGATTCCGGTCTTAAGACCACGCGGATGGTCTTGGCTTGTCAGCGCGGCTTCAAAAACCAGGAAACGGGCGAGTACGATACGGATTTCATTCCCGTTCAATTATGGCAAGTGGCGGCGGAGATGGTTTGCGAGCATTGTCGTAAGGGTTCGACGCTGGCGGTTAAAGCCCGCCTTGTTACCAGGACGATCGAGCACGAGGGGTTGAAGATAAAGACCGTCGAAGTCGTCGGCGAGAGAGTGATCTTTATTAATTTAAAAAGAGATTAACGCAAAATAATCAAGGCACGCCAACAAAAAAGATTTGTATCCGCAATGCAAATCTTTTTTGTTTTGTGTTTAATGGGTCTTAAAAATAAAAAAGGCGTTTCTCGGGAAGTGAAACGCCTTTTTTTATTAGTCTCAATGGCTTAAGTCTTACTCGCCATTTTATTCGGCTTCTTCGTCAAGAGCTTCGATCGCCGCCAAAAGCTCGGCGAGAGTTTCATAAACGGTGGTGTTGCTTTCCTCTTCGCGATGATAATCGAACTGCTCGGGTTCGATATCGACTTTCGTCTCGGCGTCGGACCCGTAGAAGTTGTGATTGATCAACGCGTTTCCGGTATTGGTCGCCTCGGTGTCGTTAGGAGCGAGTAAGTTCGCGAAGTAGAACTCAACCCCGTCGCCGTCGATGAACGCGTTATACTCGATTACCGCGAGCCAAGTTAAGCCTTTTGTTGACCAATTCGCGTAATTGGTTACGTTATCGCGCAGGCTGATATAGTTCGCGCAGTCTTCAAAATGATTGAATTTAATGTTGAAGTACGCGCTCCAAGTTTCCCCGTATCCGCGGGTCGCGATCGCGCCGATGCGAACTCTTTCCGTCGATTGCGTCGCGGCGGCGCCGCCGACGTTCTTGAATTTGTTGTTATAAATATTCGCAACGAGATCGCTCGCATACGGGCTTCCTACGTAACTCCGGAGGTAGATGCCGTTGTAAGCTATGTTTTCAAAGACGTTGTCTTCAAAAGTGAAATCGCCGTAGTTCGCGCTATATTCCAAGCGGATCGCGTCGCGATCGCCGCCCGAGAAGACGTTGCCTTTGAAAGTGACGTTGTGAACGCAGACCATGAAAACATGGGTGTCGCTTACGTTTGAGAACTTGTTGTTTATGAATTGGTAGTTATTAAGCCAAGTGTATGTCGGGTAAAGGCTGACGAACCCGGGAGCCGCCGCATCGGCGGAGGAGCTGCCGGTGGTTACATGACCGGATTCGTTCCACGCGATCGTAGCTTCCGCGGTGTCATAAACATAGTTGTTCTCAAAACGGAAATTTGAGAAACCGGCGGAAACTGTGGGGCCGTAGCTCTTCACGCGCGACGCGCCGGTGAAGGAGAAGCCTTTAATCTTGATGTTGCTCGCGTTTACGGTCCAAACGCCGGTAATCGTCGCGGCCGTATCGGAATCGGCCTTAAAGGGTTCGTCGTCAACGGCCGGGTTAATTCCCGCGTTCAGCGTTTTGAGGGATATCGCTTTATCGACAATCAAATCCTCCTCATATTCGCCCGGCAGAACGATTATCACGGCGCCGGCGGGCGCCTTTTCCAACGCGTCGGAGATGGTCGCGAATACTTTTTCGCCAAACTTTAATTCCCTGCCGAGAACTGTGACAATTTCATCGGCGTTCGTTCCTTCAAGATTCTTATTGACAAAATAAGCGTCTATGTCATCGGGATCGGTGAACGTGCCTTCCAAACTGGCGACGCGGATAAATTTCTCTTCTATCGTCGCAAGATCAAGACAATTGCCTTCGGCGTCGCCGTAGAAGTTATAATCCATATTGACGAGCGGGGGATTGGTGACGATTGATTCGTCGCCGGTATGGTTGATGTAATAATACGCGAGAGGCTCGCCAAGGAAAACATTATAATTAATTTTTCCGTCCCATTTATAAGCGCTATGGTTCGCTTCGGTGGCGTTATTCCTGAGCATGATATAGTTCGCGCATGTTTCGAAGGTATTCGAAATAACTTCGATTGTCAAACCGAATTCCTGATAACTGCTCGAACTAATCGCTCCGGAATAAACCGTCGCGGGAATACCGAGATTCTTGAAATAGTTGTTCCGTACGAACACCACGTGCGGGGATTCGGAATCCTTGGAACTGCCCAAACTGCGGAAATAGATCCCGTTATGAGCGAGATCCGGTTCCTCGCAGACAAATTCATTGCCGTCGATCACGAGATAACCGCTATTATAACCGCCGTCGACCCTTATCGCGTCGCGTTCAAAGTTATAGAACTTATTGTTCAGGATTTCCGCGTCCTCGATAACGCTGATTAATATGGCCGTGCGTTTGACGTTTTCAAAAAGGTTGTTTTCAAAACGAAGATCTTTTGCCAAAGCGCCCTGTTTCGAAAGCGCTACAATGGCTTCCAAATCGTAATTTCTCAACGCCGACCATCCGGTTGTCGGCTCGTCGGCGTCAAAGCCTCTGTTGTTAATAAAGGTAAAGCCAGTAATCTCGCCGAGACTTTTGATTTTGCCGGAACCGGTAAAGGCAAGGCCGTCAACGGTGATTTCCTTAACGCCCGCGGCTAAGTAAATCGCTCCGGCGATAACGGGCTCGTTGCTGCGAACGTACGCGTCCGTGAACGGGTTTTTACCGCTGTTTAAGGATTTTAGCGAAACCTTGTCCTTATCGATCTCAAATTCTCCCTCGTAAATCCCGGGATAGAAGAATAATTCGGCTTCTTCTTTCACCTTGACGCCGTCCAAGGAAGCGAACGCGTTAATGTCGATATAGAAAATATCGCCGCCGTCGTTCAACTCGGCGTATCTTTCCATTTCCGCGAACTCGACGTTAAAGATAATCCGGTTATGCTCGGGATCGGGAATTTTCTCCACGACTTTAATGTTGTACTCCGCGCTTACCGTGTCCAAAGCGGCCGCTTTAACGGTGATAACCGCCGTTCCCGGGGCGATACCCACGACTATTCCGTTCTCGCTAACAGTCGCCACGCTCGTATCGCTTGACTCAAACGTCACGTTTTGGTTGGCCAAATCGGGAACGACCCGCGTTGTTAACCGCAGTTCCTCCTCGACCTGGATAACCGAGTGTTTTCCTTCCACGATCACCTGCGTCGGCGACGTCTCTATTATCGTTAATTCCAAACTTCCGATAACCGTTTCCGCGACATTCGAGGTCGCCGTCACGATAACCGTTCCCGTGCGCGCCGCGTAAAGCAGGCCCGTCGATTCGCCAATGGTGGCGACGCTTTCATCGGACACGCTCCAAGTTACGCCTTGTTGGGCTTCGGCCGGGAGCACCTCCGCAATCATTTGCACGTAAGAATAAAGGAATATTTCGGTTTTCCCGTCTTCGGTGGAAACAATGATCGAGGTCGGGTCTGGCTCGATAACCAATATCGAAACGGATTTGCTGATTTCGGCGTTAACCGCGGACCGGGCGGTAATCGTTACTTGTCCGATGCCGACAAATTCGACAAGACCGTTAGCGTCGACCGTCGCGATTTCCTCGTTACTCGTACTCCAAACGACTTCCTGCGAAGCAGAATTCGGGATGACGTTGGCCGTCAATTGGACCTTTGTTCCCATTTTATGCGCGTTGGTCGCGCCAATAATAATTATGTCGGTGGGATTGATTGCGACCGCGATAATCTTAATCGTCGCGCTTTTCCCGGCGCCCTTTACCGTGATAGTCGCCTCTCCGACCGCTTTAACGTTAATCTTGCCGTTTTGGTCGACTTCCACCACGTCGTCGTCGCTCGACTCCCAAGTCAACGCTAATTGGGCGGCCGGCTCGATTACGGGCGTCAATTGTCTTTCGGAACCGACCGAGACGGTAATTTCCGCCTCCGCAAATGATATCGTTCCTTCAAATTCCGTTACCGTGATTTCGATCGTAGCCTTTGCTTTCTTTCCTTTAACGGTTACGGTAATAATCGCCTTACCGACCGCCAAACCAGTTATTTTACCCTCTCCATCTACTTTTACGATCGAATCATCGCTTGAGGACCATTCCAGCTCAATGTCCTTGCCGGAAGTTTTAACTTCCAGCGCCTTTTCCTCACCAAGAGAAATGCTGACTTCTTTTTCTAAAAACGACACTTTTGCGCCGTCGCAAGCAAATAAAAAGATTGTCATCAGAAAAAAGAAGATAAAACCGATAATTTTAAAACTTTTTTTCATTCCTCCTGCCGCAGTTTAAGCATATGCGCATATTGACCGCTTAAACTGCCGCTCCTCCTTTCGTGTTTTTGTCAATATGTTATTTTTTTTTATTAATTATATCATATATCCCTTATTTTTTCCAGATGTTTTTAAAATATTTTACATTTATAATGTAAGATTGTAAATGATATGAGACTAAAAGAATAAAAAAGAAGAAGAAAACAAAGGGGTTTAAGGGGGAATGTGTCCCCCTTATAGTATGGACGCGA
>FZPS01000045.1_pt19 | contig 30626 bp, 24 predicted proteins | sample 1817821 | NCBI WGS metagenome assembly FZPS01 (sample SAMEA104158645, study PRJEB21678) | metagenome | place: Germany | collected 2015-04-21
TTTGTAAGCTCTATATCAAAATCAAGCGTAGAATACTCCTCCGACATATGAAAGCCGACATTCACAGCGCCGAAAAGCTTCTTAGCAAGCCCCGACAGTATATGCTCGCCGCTGTGCTGAGCAGAGCTGTCCTTGCGCCTGTCTATATCTATGCCGATTTTTACGGTGTCGTTTACTTTTATGCCTGTCGCCTTGCCATCAAGCACATGAATAATCGTGCCGTCGCGTTCATAGGCGCGGAGTATTCTTAACCCGTTCATAAAACCCGTATCGGATATTTGCCCTCCGCTTTCGGGGAAAACTACCGTTTGATCGGTTATAATCTCCGTGCCTTTTTCGGTTTCGCGAACGGATATTACAGTCGCTTCACATTCGTATTGATTGGGGTTTTCAAAAAACAGCTTTTTAGTCATTCCGCATTTCCTATCTTATGATTCTTTTTGAAGGTTATCTTGTTTTCTTTGCCTCGCAAAATGCGCTTTATGTTCTCGGTATGGCGAATTATGAGCAATGCCGCCAATATTATCGATACAACTGCTGTTGCGGGGTCTATATTCGGGTAGGTGAGCGCAAAGCCTAACAAAAGCATGCCGCCCACAAGACTTCCCACAGATACCATAGAAGTAAACACAATTGAGAGCACAGCAACCACAGTTATTATCACTGCAAAAATTGGCGGTATAAGCGCCCACATAACACCTAAGGTTGTAGCTACGCCCTTTCCGCCTCTGAATCCGAAAAATACGGGGAAGTCATGCCCCAGCACCACAAAAAGCCCTGCTATAGCGCCTGCTATTACGCCATCTCCGCCTAAAAAACTGATTAGGAATTTTGCAAGCACAACCGCGAATACGCCTTTTAATAAATCGCATATAAGGGTAATAAGCCCCGCGGTTACTCCATAAACGCGCAGCATATTTGTAGAACCTGCGTTTCCGCTGCCGCGGGTTCGTATATCGGGCTTGCGCAATAGCCTTGACAGTATTATGGCTGACTGCAAATTCCCGAACAAATATCCCAGTATCGCGGCGGAACCGTAATGGAGTGCAGGCATAATACCCCCTTTCAAACTACCTTGCTTTTTGCGCTGTCGTTGCGGCTTCAATAACGTGCATAGCCAGCAGCCTTGCTGTAATACCGCCCACGCCCGCCGGAACAGGCGATATTGCGGTAACGAAAGGCTCTGCTATATCGAACGCCACATCGCCCGAAACATTTCCCTCCTCATCAACATTGAAGCCCACATCGATTATTACTTGACGGTCAGACAAGAATTCCTCATTAACAAGCCTTGCCTTGCCCGCCGCCGCTATCAGAATGTCTGCGCTGCGGCAAATCTCCGCCATGTTCTTGGTCTTTGTATGACATATTGTAACTGTCGCGTCCCTGCACAATAGCATCATTGAAAGCGGTCTGCCTACTACCAGGCTTCTCCCGATAATAACTGCTCTCTTCCCTGCTATGGGAATGTTATAGTGGTCAAGCATCTGTACGCACGCCTGAGCGGTACAGGGTGCAAAGCCCTCTCCCCTGCCTAAGAAAACGCTTGCTATTGAGGCGTCGGTAATACCGTCGATATCCTTTTGGGGTAATAGCTGTTGGCACACGAAGGTTTCGTTCATATGCTTGGGCAGCGGACGGAACATCATAATTCCGTGCACTGTATCGTCATTGTTAAGCTTATGTATAAGCTTTACTAACTCATCCTGCGAAATATCCCTCGGAAGCAAATGCTTCTCAGTAATTATATCCGCCTTGGCGCACACCCTTTCTATGTTGCGCTCATAGCTTTTGTCGTCCTCTCTGTCGCCCAAACGAATCAGCGCCATTTTCGGATGCGTGCCTGCTAATTTCAGCTTGCGGCAACGCGCCTTAACATCTTCCATTATCTTTTCATATACGGGTGCGCCTAATAATATTTCTGCCATACTCTCTCCTTATGAATTTATATCGCAGCACTCTATTTTGCTTACTCTTTTTTCGTGCCTGCCGCCCTCGAATTTCTCATTCAAAAACGCGTCAACAATAGCTTTTGCCATCTCAACGCCTATTATCCTTGCGCCCAACGCCAGCATATTTGCGTCGTTATGCTGCCTTGACAGCCTTGCGCTTACGGGTTCGGAGCACAATGCGCAGCGAATGCCCTTGACCTTATTAGCGCAAATGCTCATGCCAATTCCAGAGCCGCAAATCAGTATTCCGAACTCGTGCGAATTATCCGCAACCGCCTTTGAAGCTAAAAACGCGTAGTCGGGATAATCAACGCTGTCTGCGCTGTTCGTTCCAAAGTCTGTTACCGTGTGCCCTAACTCGATAAGATAGTCAGCAATCCTGTTTTTCAATTCATATCCGCCATGGTCGGCCGCAATCGCTATTTTCATATTCACCTCAACTTATTGTTTACGAACTCGAATGCTTCGTCTGCCATGCTCGAATACTCACGCAGCAAAGCGTCAGTTTCGGCATTCAGCTTTTCTGCTGTTTCTTTATTTTTCATTGCCTTTGTGTTTATAAATACATTCAGACTCGCCGCATACAATGCGCTTTTTGCCATTATGATTCCGCAGCCTACATCGCTTATGGCAAGCATGGAGCTTATGTCCTTTAACCTGTGGTGCAGCTTGATTACCTCCGCAATAACGCGCATTATATTAAGCGGAACCTCTGCCGCTTCCAACAGCACCTGCTCCATAACCTTGTCCCTATGCTCTATTTCCTCGGGAGTGTTTTTGGGAAGCGAATACGCCTTTGCCAATGGCTCGAACACGCGCGCGTCCTCATCGGAGAGGTGAAGAAGCTCAGCACTCAACCTTTGCGCGTCATTCAGAATAGCTGTAAGCTCGCCCTCGTATTCAGCGAATTTCTTTTTGCCAATAGTGAGATTGCACACCATGGAAGCCAATGCAGCACCAAGCGCGCCGCATACCGCCGAAGCGCCGCCGCCGCCGGGAACGGGCTCCTTTGAAGCTAATTTTTCAATGTACTCGCGAATATTCAAATCGTTAAAGCTCATATTATTTCCCTTCTGTTCAGCATACGCCAATATAGAATAATACTACCATGTATGAGGGGGTTTTGGCAAGAGAGGAGAGATATGCGTGTTATGCACGCACAATGAAGACAATGCTTCGGCATTGAATGAAGAACAACCGAATAGCGCAATGCGGCTGACATGAAACGACAGGTGCATTGTGTGCCGAAATGGCAAGGGCAAAGCCCTAAGAATCCCTCTGGTTTATACGCCGAAATAGTAAATTAAAAAAATATCTTGTTCTTTTATTACTTTTCTTACAAAGAAAAGTAAACGTGCCCTCGTGCCCCGTGCCCTCATGCCCCAAAAAAGCAAAAAGCCGCGAACGGCTTTTTGATGAAAGGAGGTTCAAAAACGAAACAATCAATCAACGCTTAGAACTAATATTCTGTCCTCGCCCAAATAGTCGGGCTCAAGCGTTGCCAAACTCTCATTCAGCCTATGTATGCGACAATTCTTTGACTGCCTCAAAAAATTATCCACGCCATCGAGCATGGGCATAAAATTCTTTGTCTTATAGTGCATGGGAATTACTACTTTCGGCTTCAATAGATTCGCAAGCTCTAATGCCTGCAACGAATTTATTGTGTATGTGCCGCCTATGGGAACCAAAAGCACATCTATCTCCCCTATATCGTTTAATGTTGACTGCGGGGGGATTGCGCCCAAATCGCCGGCGTGCAGCACCCTCATACCGTCTATATAGAATAGATACATACGGTTTTCGCCTCTAAGCGCCCCGTCCTTATCGTCGTGCTTGGTTAAAAAGCCGCGTATCCTTATTCCATTTATATTGAATTCGCCTACTTTATTCACTATTTCGGGCTTGTTCTTTATCGCATGAAGGTAGCTGTGGTCGTGATGCTCATGGGAAATAGTAACTATGTCCGCCTCAACCGGCTCTAATTCCTTGCCTATTGACGGGTCATACGGGTCGGTCAATATGCGTGTGCCGGACTTATCCGTCATCATAAAGCACGAATGCCCTAACCACTTTATATCCATACTATCATCTCCTTTCCCTAATACTAATACTTGCTTATCTGCTGTATAAACAAGTATTATAATATATATTTACATCGAATGCAACTGTTTCTATAAATTGGCTGCCGCGTGCTCTAAGCAGAGCGCGACTAACTTTGCTATATCGCCTATGTAGCCATAGTATTCCTCTCTGTCTATGGCTTCTAAGCATTTTTTTGCGGCGATTCTTAATTTTGTCGCCCTGTCGCCCATATCGTCATTGCAATGTAAGGCTAATAATACCGCCTTGAATATTTTATCGTTCAACAATGCCGCAACATTGTTAGCGGGCTTTGTGCTTAGCATATACATACGCGCTATGGCATATTCATATTCGTTCAAAACCTCAGATATTACATAATCGTCCTTCAAGGGCTTTGCCGATTTCAATACTTCTTTGATGTGCTCATTCATATAAAAGCGCGAAAGCCTGAAATTTATGTAGTAGCCCTCTACCCATGCGCAGTCGTATATGCCGCCCCCTGCTTCATTGAGCCTGCGGGAAGCGACTGCTATGCTTTGCTCTACCGTATGCGTGTAATATGACGCGTGTCCTATTTCTGAGGGACAAATAACCTCCGATTCATCAATTTTCCTGTTCCATGCCTTTGACAAGCTCTCCGCCAATCTCTGCCTAATAGGCGATAATGACAACAGCTTACTCATACTTCCTCCGTTTCTTCTTCCTCTGTGCTTTCTTGTTTTTCAGAATCTTTTGTAGTGTGTTCTGTATTATCTTGAAGGTAATTGGGCAGCTCCTTTGCGAACACAAGCTGTGCACCCTTTGTGTTTTCATACAGCTTGAACCAGCCCAGCGCCTTCAATATTTTCATAGTATCGTTTATTTCGAATATGTCAAAATGAGTCTTCTTTGAAAAAACATCGTATAAAAGCCTGCGCAACAGCGCGCATATGGTCAATGTGATTACAAATATCAATGCGAATACTAAAAACGGGCGTATGGCAGGGTTGAGGAAATCAACCTTGTCTATAATTGCGTCGCGCACACCACGATTGCCAAAAAGAATAATGGTTATGCCCATTATAATTATGCCGATCAGTGCGGGGATCAAATCTACCGCCAAGTAATTGAGCTTGCAGCGCGAGCAGCACGAAATATTTATAGGCAAATATGCGCCTGAGGATATGTGAGAATACTTCTTGTCTTTGCGGTGCTTCGGCTGCTCATGCCCTAAATCAGTCTGCGCATAGCAGGACTTTTTGCGGATATCCTTTTCGTCTGCGCATAATAGGCAGTCTTCACTTTTATACAATGAATCAATGCCTTCATCGGGTAATAGCTTTGCTGTTTCCTTACATACCTCCAACAGCTCCTCTTCCTTTTCGCTTTCGGGAGTGTCAGCGGCTTGACTTTTCAAAAATCTGTAATACCATTCCTCAAAATTATTCGAACCCATAGTATCCTCCACAGCAAAAAGAGCGAAGGGAAGCCCCCTCGCTCAATTGGTTTTATTCTTTTGACGCAGCGGCATCGTCGTCTGTATCCGCTTCGGTTTCAGACAACAGCTTGTCGAAGTCCTCAAGCAATGTGTCAATGTCGGTACTCATCTCTTTGTCTTCATCACTAAAGGTTTCTTGCGACAGATGCCTCATTATCTCCTCATAGCTGCTTATGGGCGGCAGAGTGTCGCTCTTCAGCAGGTCGTCGGGAGTGAAGCCTTCCTCATCGCCAGTCATGGGAACAACGACGGGAGCTGACTTGTGCTGAACTGTTACATCGCGATACCTGCGCAGGCCTAAGCCGGCGGGAATCAGCTTGCCTATTATAATGTTTTCCTTCAAGCCTAACAAGGGGTCAACCTTGCCCTTAATTGCTGCGTCGGCAAGTATCCTTGTGGTTTCTTGGAACGAAGCTGCGGACAGGAACGAATCCGTCGCCAATGCCGCTTTTGTAATACCCAACAGCTTGGGTGAGCACTCTGCGGGCATCATATCCTCTTCCAATACCTTTTCATTTACGCGCATGAAGCGGAAGCGGTCAACCAGCTCACCGGGGAGCATATCGGTATCGCCCGACTTCTCAATCTGCACCTTCTTAAGCATCTGCCTAATTATTATCTCAATGTGCTTATCGGCTATCTCAACGCCCTGTTGACGATAAACCTTCTGCACCTCTCTTAGCATGTAGGACTGAACTTCCTTCATACCGCGAATCTTCAATATTTCGTGCGGATTTATAGGACCGTCTGTAAGCGGCTCGCCCGCCTCTACCGTCTGTCCGTCCTCTACCTTGATTTTCGCGCCGAAGGGTATCTGATATACGCGCGATTCGCTACCGTCAAACGGGGTTATTATAGCTTCGCGCTTCTTGGGGGTAATATCTAATTTTACCGTTCCGGGAATCTCGGTCAATATCGCTTGACCCTTAGGCTTGCGCGCTTCGAAAATTTCCTCTACGCGCGGCAGACCCTGCGTAATATCCTCCGCCGAAGCAACGCCGCCCGTATGGAATGTTCTCATAGTGAGCTGAGTACCGGGCTCGCCTATTGCCTGCGCCGCTATAATGCCTACCGCGTCGCCTATATCAACCTTCTTGCCGGTGGTTAAGTTTACGCCATAGCATTTTGAGCACACGCCATGCTCTGTGCGGCAGTTGAATGCGGTTCTGCACTCTATTTTGGTAATGCCTGCTTCTACAATCCTATCCCTTATTTCATAGGTGATAAGCTCGTTTACGCCTACTATAAGCTCGCCTGTTTCGGGGTGATATACGGGCTCTGAGGTGTATCTGCCCAGAATTCTGTCGCCAAATGGCTCGACCACCTTCTTGTCGTCCATTATTGCGGTTATGGGCATACCCATTATCTGCTTATTGTGCGATACGAAGCAATCGTCCTCACGCACTATAACATCCTGCGCTACATCTACCAAGCGGCGCGTCAGATAACCCGAGTCCGCGGTTCTCAACGCTGTATCCGCCAAGCCCTTTCTTGCACCGTGCGAGGAGATGAAGAACTCAAGCACGTTAAGACCTTCACGGAAGTTCGATTTAATAGGAACCTCAATGATTTGACCTGAGGGGTCAGCCATAAGTCCGCGCATACCTGCAAGCTGTGCAATCTGGCTGTCGCTGCCGCGTGCGCCCGAATGTGCCATCATGTAAATAGGATTGAACTTATCCATTGATGTCTTTTGCACAGCCGCCACCTTTTCGGTTGTGGTCTTCCAAATATCTATAACCTCGCGTTTTCTCTCCTCGTTTGTTATAAGACCGTTCTTGAAGCTATCCTCAATTTCGGCAACCTTTAATTCTGCCTGCTTTATAAGGTCCTTCTTTTCATCGGGAACTATAATATCCTTATAGCCTATTGTTATACCGCCCAAGGTAGCGTACTTAAAGCCTAAGCCCTTTATCCTGTCTGCAACCTCGCTTGTCTTTGCCGGTCCATGCCTGCGGAAGCAGCGGTCGATGATTCTGTTCAGGTCCTTCTTGGTTACTTGCCAGTCAACCTCAAGCTTGAACGCTGATTCGGGGTCTGACCTGTCAACATAACCCAAGTCCTGCGGTATAGCTTCGTTGAATATGAGCCTGCCCACTGTGGTTTCTATGAGCTTACGCTTCTTTTCGCCGTTCACTTCCTTTTCAAGCATTACCTTTATCTTAGCCTGCAAGGAAATCTCGCCTGTTTGATATGCAAGCTGCGCTTCGTTTAATGAAGCGAATATCTTGCCTGCGCCCTTAGCGTCTTCTCTTATGGCTGTTAGGTAATAGCAGCCCAATACCATATCCTGCGTGGGCGAAACAACGGGGCGTCCGTCCTGCGGCTTCAATATGTTGTTTGCAGCTAACATCAAAAAGCGTGCCTCTGCCTGCGCTTCTATTGACAATGGAACATGCACAGCCATTTGGTCGCCGTCGAAGTCTGCGTTATACGCCGTACATACTAAGGGGTGCAGCTTTATAGCTCTGCCCTCAACGAGTACCGGCTCAAATGCCTGAATACCCAATCTGTGCAGCGTGGGCGCACGGTTCAACAGTACGGGATGGTCTTTAATTACCTCTTCAAGCATATCCCATACCTCGCGCGTGGCTCTCTCTAACTTGCTCTTTGCGGCCTTTACATTTTCAACCTTGCCCTTTTCGACAAGCTTCTTTATAACGAACGGGCGGAAAAGCTCTAAGGCCATTTCCTTAGGTATGCCGCATTGATACATTTTCAGTTCGGGACCGACAACGATAACCGATCTGCCCGAGTAGTCAACACGCTTACCTAAAAGGTTCTGACGGAAGCGACCCTGCTTACCCTTTAACAAGTTAGACAATGACTTCAAGGGACGGTTGCCGGGGCCTGTAACGGGGCGCTTATCTCTCCTGCCGTTATCTATAAGCGCGTCAACCGCTTCCTGCAGCATACGCTTTTCGTTTCGTAAAACTATATTGGGCGCACGCAGCTCCATATACTTCTTCAAGCGGTTGTTTCTGTTGATAACACGCCTGTATAAGTCATTCAAGTCGCTGCACGCGAATCTGCCGCCGTCTAACTGTACCATGGGGCGCAAATCCGGCGGAATTACGGGCAGCGCTTCAAGTATAACCCATTCGGGTCTGTTGCCGCTCTTTATAAAGGATTCAATTACATCTAAACGCTTTATAGCATTCGTGCGCTTTTGACCTGTTGAATTAGCGGCCTCCTTCTTCAAATCCTCTGACAGCTTGTTCAGGTCAAGCTTAAGAAGCAGCTCCTTTATTGCCTCAGCGCCTATGCCGACCTTGGGCATTTTAGCGTCCTTATGCTCGGAGCAATACTTCTTGGCAATAAGCATGCCCTCTTGGTAGTCCTCTTCTGTCAACAGCTGCTTCTCGCGCCATACATATTTTTGATCGTCTATCTGCTCTGCCAAGCAGCCGGGATCTATAACTACATATGCCGCAAAGTATATTACCTTTTCTATTGCGCGCGGGGACATATCTAAAAGCAGCTTCAAATAGCAGGGGTTGCCCTTCAAGTACCATATGTGCGCAACCGGAGCGGCAAGCTCTATATGCCCTAAGCGCTCACGGCGTACTGATGAACGCGTAACCTCTACGCCGCACTTATCGCATACCATCTTGAAGTTATAGCGTTGATTGTTGCGCTTATAGCGTCCGCAGGAGCACTCATAGTCCTTCACGGGCCCGAATATACGCTCGCAGAACAGACCGTCGCGGTCGGGCTTCAGTGTGCGGTAATTTATTGTTTCTGCTTTTGTAACCTCGCCATGCGACCATTCTCGGATTTTCTCCGGGGAAGCTAAGCTGATTTTAATCGCTTTGAAATTCGTTAAATCAAACATAAACAAACTCCCTTCATCGTTTTTGCCTAAATTTCGCCTACTTATTCGTCGTCATCTTCGAGGTTGTCGCCGCTGAACTCAGCTACGTCGCCCACAAGAAAATCACTCTCAAATTCTTCTTCATCATCGTCCGCAAAGTCGCTGAAATCGTCTGAGAAGCTGTCCGCAGACTGTTCAAATACTGCGCGCTCGTCCTCAGCAGGCACTACGGAAGGCATTGAGTGCACATCTTCGTATGATGATACTACATCCTCAATATGCACCTCTTCATTTTCTTCACTCAATACGCGCACATCTAACGCAAGCGACTGCAGCTCTTTTATCAAGACCTTGAACGACTCAGGCACACCGGGAGCGGGAACATTCTCGCCCTTTATGATAGCCTTGTATGCGTTTGACCTGCCCGAAACATCGTCGCTCTTTACGGTGAGGATTTCCTGCAGGGTGTTGGCCGCACCGTATGCTTCCAATGCCCAAACCTCCATTTCACCGAAGCGCTGTCCGCCGAACTGCGCCTTACCGCCCAAGGGCTGCTGCGTAATCAGCGAATACGGGCCTGTTGAGCGCGCGTGAATCTTATCGTCAACCAGGTGAGCTAATTTCAAGAAGTACATATAGCCCACAGAAATTCTGTTCTCGAAGGGTTCGCCTGTTCTGCCGTCGTACAGAACAGTCTTGCCGTCGGGGTCGAAGCCTGCCTTTAACAGCATTTCCTCTATATCGTCCTCAGCTGCGCCGTCAAATACAGGCGTTGCAATATGCCAGCCAAGCTTGTGCGCAGCCTTACCCAAGTGCAGCTCCAATATCTGACCTATGTTCATACGCGAAGGTACGCCCAAGGGGTTAAGCACTATCTGCAAGGGCGTGCCGTCGGGCAGGAAGGGCATATCCTCAACGGGAAGTATGCGTGAAATAACGCCCTTGTTACCGTGCCTACCCGCCATCTTGTCGCCTACCGAAATCTTGCGCTTCTGAGCCACATATACCCTTACAAGCTCGTTCACTCCCGGAGGCAGCTCGTCTTTATTCTCGCCTGTGAATACCTTTACATCTACTACAATACCGTCCTCACCGTGCGGAACGCGCAATGAGGTGTCGCGCACTTCCTTCGCCTTTTCGCCGAATAAGGCGCGTAACAGCTTTTCTTCGGGGGTGGGGTCGCTCTCGCCCTTAGGTGTTATCTTACCTACCAATATATCGCCTGAATGAACCTCCGCGCCTATGCGTATAATTCCGCGCGAATCAAGATTCTTCAAGGCTTCCTCACCAACGTTCGGTATTTCTGCGGTGATTTCTTCTTTGCCTAATTTGGTGTCTCTTGTGCCTATTTCGTACTTCTCTATATGAATAGAAGTAAATATGTCGTTGCGCACAAGCTCTTCGCTTATCAATATGGCGTCCTCATAGTTGTAGCCCTCCCAAGGCATAAAGCCTATGAGCACATTTCTGCCTAAAGCTATTTCGCCATGGTCTGTTGACGCGCCGTCGGCTATGCACTGACCTGCTTCTACACGATCGCCCACATTAACAAGCGGCTTCTGATTTATGCAGGTGCCTTGGTTTGAAGGCTTAAACTTTATAAGCGAATATGAGCGTATTACGCCATTATCTTCTTTTATATCTATCCTTGCCGCGCTTACATATACAACCTCGCCGGCATTTTTTGCAAGCACTACCACGCCTGAGTCGTGTGCCGCCTTATACTCCATTCCCGTACCGACTATGGGAGCCTCGGTAATGAGCAACGGAACTGCCTGACGCTGCATGTTAGAGCCCATCAGAGCACGGTTCGCGTCGTCATTCTCCAAGAAGGGTATCATAGCTGTCGCGACTGATACTAACTGCTTGGGCGATACATCCATGTATTCAACCTGCGAGGTGTCAACTTCAAGTATCTGGTCCCTATACCTTGCAATAACACGCTTGTTGGCGAACCACAGCTTGCCGTTTTCATCCTTTACAAGCACCTCATTCGCCTGCGCTACATAGAGGTCGTCTTCCTCGTCCGCCGACATATATATAACCTCGTCGGTTACCATGTGGTTCTTTTGGTCAACTCTGCGGTACGGGGTTTCAATAAAGCCGTACTTGTTGATGCGCGCATATGTTGACAATGAGTTTATAAGACCGATATTCGGACCTTCAGGGGTCTCAATGGGGCATATTCTGCCATAGTGCGAATAGTGAACGTCGCGCACGTCGAATGTCGCTCTCTCCCTGTTCAAGCCGCCCGGGCCCAATGCCGACAGCCTGCGCTTTGATGTGATCTCCGCCAAGGGATTTGTTTGGTCCATGAACTGCGACAGCTGAGAGGAACCGAAGAACTCTCTTATAGCCGCCATTACCGGACGCGTATTTATTAAGTTAGAGGGCATTATGGCGTCTAAGTCGTGCGAGCTCATACGCTCTCTTATTGTGCGCTCCAGCCTGCTGAAGCCCTGACGGAGCTGATTCTGCAGCAATTCGCCAACCGAACGCACGCGCCTGTTGCCCAGGTGGTCTATATCGTCTATCTTGCCTATGCCATGGTTCAAGCCCATGAGGTAGTTTACGGAAGCGTATATATCATCGTAAATGATTCTGCGGGGAATAAGGTCGTTGATATTCGCTTTCAGGAAATCCTTTTTCTCATCTAAGCTCATATCCCTGCATTCGCCTAAAAGGTTCATCAATGCAGGATAGTGAACTAACTCGTCAATTCCTATTTCATCGGGGTCGAAATCCAAGTGGCACCTTGCGTCAACAAAGCGGTTGCCTAATACGCGGAACTTTTCCCCGTGCGTATCGAATATGTATAGGCCTTCAATACCCGAATTCTCTATTGCAAGCGCTATTTCGGGTGTTATTGTGTTGCCTTCATCGACTAATATTTCGCCTGTGTTCGGGTCTGTAACCGTTTCTGCGGCAATAAGCCCGCTTATACGCTTTGACAAGCTTAATTTCTTGTTGAACTTATAACGCCCAACAAGCGCCAAGTCATAGCGATGGTCAAAATACAAGCTGGTTAAGAGGTTAAAGCCCGCGTCGTCTGTTGCGGCTTCATCAGGCTTTGTGCGCCTGTATATCTCCATGAGGGCGCTGCTTACGCTGTCTGTCGTATCCTTGCTGAGAGTAGCCAGCAGCCTTTCGTCCTCACCGAACTTCTCAAGAATTTCCGCATTTGAGCCTATGCCCAATGCGCGAAGCAAAACCGTAACGGGTACCTTTGACTGACGGTTCAGCTTAGCGTACATGACTTCGTTTCTGTCGGTTTCGTATTCGAGCCACGAGCCGCGATTGGGTATGATTTGAGCAGAATATAGGCTCTTGCCCAAAGCGTCGTAGCTATGTGAAAAGTAAACGCCGGGGGAACGCACGAGCTGGCTGACAATAACGCGCTCTGCGCCGTTGATTATGAATGTGCCTTGTGGTGTCATAATGGGGAAGTCGCCCATAAAGACTTCCTGCTGCTTTATTTCGCCAGAGGACTTGTTGATAAGCCTTACCATTACCCGCAAGGGGGCGGAATATGTAGCGTCATACGCCTTACATTCCTCAATGGTGTGCTTGGGATTATCGAAATCGATATAGTAATCGACAAATTCCAATACCAAGTTGCCAGAAAAGTCGGTTATAGGTGAAAAATCGTTCAGAACCTCCCTCAAATCATGTTCAGCAAACCTTCGATACGAATTTCTTTGTACTTCGATAAGGTCGGGAATGTCCAGCACCTCGTCGATTCTCGAAAAGCTCATACGCTTGCGCAGACCATACTGAACTTCGTGTACCATCGCATTCAACTCCTCTGTTAAATTTTAGGTGCATGTATATCTTTCCCAAATTTTGTATAAGCTATACTGTTTTGGTTTGGGAAAAAGCAGACAGAAGCGACATAAAAAACGAAGGCTTATCGCAGGATAAACCATCGTCTGTTAAATAATCACTTCTTCCCCATATTATACATAGCATTAAATCTTAACACACACAATTTAGCTTGTCAAGTACAATCATGCAAAAAAATCGGGGAAAACAAAATATATTTTTCGCACAAAGGCGTATGCTGTAAGTTAAGCTACACAAAGCATATTCAACCCTCGCACAAGGAATATTATAGCAATAAATTTGTGTAATGCAAGGGGAAATTCTTAGGGCAAACAATCACCTTGAAAACTATTATCGCTTATGCTATAATTATTCAATCACGCTAAGCGGGGAGTTAGCGGTGCCCTGAACCTGCAATCCGCTACAGCAGGGCTGAATTCCCGTTTTGAGGTTGGGAACTGTTGGGTCCTTGGAGTCGATAAGGAGTGTTGATGTCCGAGTCCTGTGCAACTTGCGCTTTCGAACCATGTCAGGTCCTGACGGAAGCAGCATTAAGAAATGTCGCGGGTGTGCCGCGGGGTTGCTTGGAAGGAGCTACCTGTCGGATTTCCGCCAATGGCGACTTAATCGAGAAACGGGTGCGTGATTTACTTTTTCCGCCAATTTTTCACATATTGCACTATGAACTACTACAAACCCTGCAAAGAGCTTGACGAATGCAACAGGCTAATAAAAGAATATTTCGAAAAAGGGCTGTATAAGGAGTGCTTCGAAGGGCACCTAAGGCTTGCCGAGCAGGGCTATGCTTTAGCTGAATGTCAGGTCGGATACTTCTATTACGAAGGCTTGGGCGTTGAGAAAGACGCAAGGAAGGCGTTTTACTGGACGGAGCGCGCGGCACTTCACGGTGACAGAGATGCCCAATGCAACCTTGCAGTGCTTTTCTATCTAAATGGCGTTGCAGCAGAAAAGGATTTTGAGAAAGCAAAGGAATGGCTGCTTAAAGCCGCTTTGCAGGGAAACGACTATGCAATAGAGCGCTGCAACGAGCTTAATATTGAAATTCCTGCTGAATAAAATCAATTATTGCATTGTGTATGGCTTAGTAGTAAAATAGTCTTTGCGTGGGGATGTGGCTCAGCTGGTAGAGCGATGCGTTCGCAACGCATAGGCCGGGGGTTCGAGTCCCCTCATCTCCACCAAACTTTTTAACACGAGAACCCAAGTTTCCGTATTTTTCAGTTTTTCCGGAATAAGCTTTAACCATTGAAAAATAAGCGAGTCATGTTAACACTATCAGATTCCGATAATATTAACCGGTATTAAGAAAGCAACCATGATTAAAAGAAATATTAAACGAGCATTTGGAACTGTCTAAGCAGTAGCAGAACACGATAAACTAAAAATATTAGGCTTGACTTCTATAAGTTTAATAGTTAACGGGGGATATGGGAGCAACAAATTACTGCTCTCATATCCCCCACTTTTGAAAGGAGTTAAAAATCGATTGGGAGGGCTGCAACCCTCATATTTGGGCTTAACGCTTTTCGTCGCCCGATACAGTTAGGGAGGAAAACCAACCAACACAAACACCACAACAAACACAGTATTATTATACACACGCCAATTGTAAATTCAATGCGTTTGAGTACGGTTTATCGGCATGAAGCTAGCAAAGCTTACCGCTGATTATGGAGATAGAGAGTAATATTGCTCTCATATCCCCAAGCTGAAAGGCGGTACAGGAAGCAACATAGCTCTGAAAATCCCTGCACCTAAGGGCAATATTTTTTGCCCGAAAAGAAAGGAGACCAGAAACATTTGAACAGCCAAGACAAAGCATATTACACATAAGTTTACTGAATTCAATGCTTTTGAGTACGGGTTATGGGAATGAAGCAGCTTCAATATATCTATCATATACCTCTATATTACTTATTGAAAAGGTGAGGCTTTTAGATTATACTTGTTTTGACGGCTTTGCTGTTAAGCGCAAAAAAACATATAATTATACAAATACGAATACATAGTTCCAACCATTGCTAATTGTGTTCGTATAATATTGAAAAGGAGAATGTAATGCCAGCTATCACCCCCCAAATGCTTCCGGCAGTTATAATATTTGTTGCTATATATGTGCTTATGATTTCGCTTACCAAATGGCGCTGGTTGGTTGCCACGGTTGGAGCGATTGTTTTTGTTGCGGCAGGAATTTTACCGCTTGCCAATGTGCTTTCCGCTATAAATTGGAATGTTTTGCTTATGATTGCGGGCACTATGGGCACGGTATCTCTTTTCATATTCTCGAAAATGCCTGCGCGGCTTGCGGATATGATAATAAACCGCGTGCCTAATGAGAAGTGGGCGATTATAGCGCTTTCGGTATTCGCGGGAATAATATCCGCCTTTGTTGACAATGTAGCAACGGTTATTATGGTTGCGCCTATTGCTGTAACTATCAGCAAAAAGTTAGGCACTTCGCCCGTACCAAGCGTTATTGCAATATCAATTGCCTCTAACCTTGAGGGCGCGGCTACTCTGGTAGGCGATACCACTTCGATAATGCTTAGCGGCGCAATGGGCATGAACTTCTTAGACTTTTTCGTTTATGAAGGCAAGCTGGGGCTTTTCTTCATAAATCAATTAGGTTTGGCGCTCGCGACTCTGACGCTTCTATTCTTTCTCAAGAAGTCCAGCAAGCCGCTTGAAAAGCAGCCGCTTACCGAGGTGAAGGACTATGTGCCCACAATACTGCTCACAGGCACTGTGCTGCTGCTTATAGTCGCTTCATTTATGCCCCTTGAAAGCTTTTTGCCGGGCTGGATTGTTAATAATATAAACGGCATAATATGTATATCAATCTGCATAATCGGACTGGTAGTTGAAAGCATTTTGCGCAAAGAAAACAATGTAATTTCCGATACGCTTAAGGAACTGGATTGGCAGACTATACTGCTGCTCGCATCGTTATTCATAGTTATCGCCGGAATAGAGCACGCGGGCGTAATACAGTGGCTTGCAGACGCTATATACTCCTTGGGCGGCGGCAGTGTTTTCAGAATGTATAGCATAATCGTGTGGGCTTCTGTGCTTATATCGGCATTCATCGACAATATACCGTATGTTGCGACTATGCTTCCCGTTATCGCTTCTTTGAGCAGCCTAATGAATGTAAACCCGACAATACTCTATTTCGGACTGCTCTGCGGCGCGACTCTCGGCGGCAACCTGACCCCCATAGGCGCATCTGCGAATATAACAGGCATAGGCATATTGCGCAAGGAAGGCTATGAAGTGAAGAATTCAGAGTTTATGAAGATGAGCGTTCCTTATACATTGGCCGCTGTGTCTTCGGCGTATGTGTTTGTGTGGCTGGTATTCGGGCCGAAATAAAGGCGCTTCGCACATTAAGACAGCGGTATAGCCCCTGAATAAAGACAATGCTTCGCATTAAATGAATACACGCTTCGCGTGAATGAAATCATAGTCTTTTGCTTCTTTTCTTAACATGAAAAGAAGTGGAGCATAGGGCAAAACCCCATAAAAAGCTGATAAAAATAATTTGATAAATGAGGTAAATATGTACGCACTGATAAGCTATGACGGAGTTCAATACCACTCACCCATATTGGCGATGAGGAAGGGCGTTTACGCCAACAGCTATGTTGTGTTAAATTCGGAATATAATGGGCTGATTTGCGTACCCGACTGGAAATGGTATCGCGATACAAGGCAATCTGTGCGTCATGTGTATATATTAGACGCGGACAAGTCTATGTTCGCGAAAAGCAAGGGCTGGCTTGCCATTCCCGAATTCGCTTGTGCAAAAAATGCACTCAGGAAGATAAAGCAGGGGCGCACTACCCAAGAATTGCTCGAAAAAGCGACAGATATGAAAGAAGCAGCTGATATTCCCGAATGGCTGTCAATAAGCAATATAAGCGACATAGAAGCATTCAACCTGCTTATGCGCAGTCCAAGCAGCGCATACTTCGTTTACCAAGCGGATAAGCAGTTAAACGCTGTTGATTTATTTATCGATACATTATGGCAATGCCAAATCCAAATACATTGCACAGATGTTGAGCTTGACGGCATAAAAACCGACTGCCTATATAAAAGCATAAATGTTGAGTTAGAGGATAACCGCGCTGCAATCACTCTTATAAACAGAATAGACAATACAGAGCATAGGCTGACTTGCCGAAGCATAGAATATAAGCTGCTATCAACAGAGCCTTTTGCTAACACAAAATTGATTCTACCCTGCTTCACCGGAGTAACAAAGGGCGAGGTTGAAATAAACGACGAATTTGCAGAATGGCGCTTGGGCGATATGCTTCTTACTATTCATCCGACAATTAACGAACACTATATATCGGTTGAGTACATAATTGGCAATAAAAAGAAGGAATTGGCGCACCTGCAAGCCAGCTTAGGTCGCGAATTCGAAGAGCTTATAAATAAAATCAACGACCCTGACCATGTAATATGCGTCAAAAATCTTTTAGGCATCAAAGAATTCATGGTAATTGAGAAGGAAAAAGCGAAGGAAGGCGCAGGGAGGTATTATTCGATATAGGCTGATATAATATTTGATGTTGAAATAGCATAATTATTTGCATTTGCGCAAGTGAATTGTATATTTTTTACAAATATGCTACTCCTGCTCATATCAAAACCCCAAATTTCAAAAGCAAAATTATAATTTTCGGTTGACAAACATTTTATGTCGCATTACAATATAGTGGCTATAATTGCATATATTATGGTTTGTTCAAGGAAACGGTGGCTTAATAAGTCATTGGCGGGATGTTAAAGCGTAAGCGCACCCGGTGTGCAAACGGTATAGTGCGTCGGTTTTTTTGACGCGGCACCGTGCGGGTGTAGCTCAGTGGCAGAGCGTCGGCTTCCCAAGCCGATAATGTGGGTTCGATTCCCATCACCCGCTCCAGCAAAACCCTTACCTTACCATGCCATAACTATTGCTTTATAGTACTAATTCAAAAAATATTTGGAGGACACAAAAATGGCAAAGGCGAAATTTGAAAGAACCAAGCCGCACGTAAACATTGGTACCATCGGTCACGTTGACCATGGCAAGACCACGCTTACAGCTGCAATCACACTGACTCTTGCTCAAAAGGGTCAAGCAGCAGCAATGCATTATGACGAAATCGACAAGGCTCCCGAAGAGAAAGCTCGCGGAATAACAATCAACACCTCACACGTTGAATATGAAACCGCAAAGCGTCACTATGCGCATGTTGACTGCCCCGGCCACGCTGACTATGTTAAGAACATGATAACCGGCGCAGCACAGATGGACGGCGCTATTCTCGTTGTTTCGGCAGCAGACGGTCCCATGCCTCAGACTCGTGAGCACATACTGCTTGCTCGTCAGGTTGGCGTTCCCTACATCGTTGTTTTCTTGAACAAGGTTGACCAGGTTGACGACGAAGAGCTGTTAGAGCTCGTTGAAATGGAAGTTCGCGAACTGTTGAACGAATACGAGTTCCCAGGAGACGACACACCCATCATTCGTGGTTCGGCACTTCAGGCTTTGGAAGCTCTCACAGCCGGCAAGAACGCTGAAGACGCTCCCGAATGCAAGTGCATTTTCGAGCTTATGGACGCTGTTGACGCTACAATACCCGATCCCGAGCGCGCATCAGACAAGCCCTTCTTGATGCCTGTTGAAGACGTATTCTCAATCACAGGTCGTGGTACAGTTGCTACCGGTAGAGTTGAGCGCGGCACAGTTAAGGTTCAGGATACAGTTGAAATCGTTGGCTTGCGCGAAACCCGTTCAACAGTTGTTACAGGCGTTGAAATGTTCAGAAAGCTTCTTGACCAAGCTATCGCCGGCGACAACATCGGCGCACTGCTTCGTGGTATCACACGCACAGAAATTGAACGCGGTCAAGTTTTAGCAAAGCCCGGTTCAATTAAGCCCCACACAAAGTTCAAGGCTCAGGTTTACGTTTTGACCGCAGCAGAAGGCGGTCGTCATACCCCCTTCTTCTCGGGCTATCGTCCTCAGTTCTATTTCAGAACTACCGACGTTACCGGCGTTATTAAGCTGCCCGACGGCATTGAAATGGTTACACCCGGCGACCATATCGACATGGAAGTTGAGCTCATCACGCCCATAGCTATTGAAGACGGTTTGCGCTTCGCTATCCGCGAAGGCGGCCGCACAGTAGGTTCGGGTGTTGTTGCATCAGTTATCGAATAATTTAAGATAACCCAAGGAACGCTCTGAGAAATCAGGGCGTTTTTACTTTTGGGAATTTACTTAGAAAGTATCGCAGATGGCACTTAGGCTATTATTCACAAAAGACCGCGCAGAGTATCTATTACACTCACCATATTCTTATTTCCGCTGAATATTTCTAAATGATATAAACGCTTTTGCTAATAATTATCTTCTAAAAACGGAAAATTCTTCAAATTCCTATTGATATTTCTGTTTCATAAGCGTATTATATAAATATTATATCAAAGAGAGGAAATAAAATGGAAGACATATTACTCAAGAAGTATAATGCCGCGCGTCGGAATCTTTTGATTACAGTCGCATTTACATTTGTAAACTGTCTGTTGATAGTGTCTAAAAGCAGTGTGACCTTTCTGTTCTCAACCACAACGCCTCAATTGCTTTTTGTGCTCGCGCCATTCCTTAAACAAGAATACATGATTGGTGCTTATGTAATTGCAGTAGTATTCATTGCCATACTTGTTTTATGCTATTTCTCTTCAAAGGACACCAACAGGTACGGCTGGCTGATAGCCGCCACAGTGCTTGTGGTACTCGATGCGCTGTTTACACTCTACCTTATTGTTAAGGGAAACTCTGAGGAGCTCCGCTCGCTATACATAAACATAGTATTCGACTTGGTAATTGTTTCCTTAGTGATTCAAGGCGTATTTGCCGGCATAAAATTCAACAAGCACATGTTAGAGAAAAGCAATGAATTCTTTGCGCAGCAAACAGGCACAAACCCGAGCTTCACAGAAAACCCGAACCAATATACAACACAATACGCGCAGCCTATAAGCGCGACGCAGATTCAGGCCGAGGAGCAAACGGATATTGAAGAAACGGATAATGAGCAATAGCCTTCGGTTGTAAAATATCGCACCACGCGCAACATTTTGATGATAGCAGGACGCATTTACGCGTCCTCATTTTTTATCACTTGCACTTTGTGCTTCGTTTTTAATAATTTCAAACCACAAACACAAAACTTCACACTCCACACTCCACACTATTATATCAATCATCATTTTCCATTGCTAAACACAAAAAATGTTGTATAATAAAGTAGTTTATTAGTGGCTGCTTGGCAGTCAAATTTGTAATTATAAGGAGTTTAATTTGGAATTATTCGATGATATTAAGAATGTTGAGTATATCAAGCAGACTATTGATGCGGGAATATACCCCTATTTTCACGCGCTTGAAACTGCTCAGGACACAGAGGTTGTAATAGACGGCAAACGCACGATAATGTTAGGCTCAAACAACTACATGGGCTTAACCAATGACCCGCGCACAATCAAAGCGGCTATGGAGGCGTTGCAAAGGTACGGCACAGGCTGTTCGGGTTCGCGTTTTTTGAACGGCACACTCGTTCTACATGAAGAGCTGGAGCGCGAGCTTGCGGATTTCTTCGGAAAAGAAGCCGCGCTGACATTCTCGACAGGCTTCCAGACGAATTTGGGAATCATCACAGCACTTGTTGACAGACACACATACATTATCAACGACTCTGAAAATCACGCAAGCATAATAGACGCCTGCCGCTTGAGCTTCGCGAAGAAGGTTTTCAAGTATGAGCATTCGAACATGGATTCCTTGCGCGAACGCTTGGAGTTCATTCCCGCAGACGCGCCGAAGCTGATTATAACAGACGGTGTGTTCTCAATGAGCGGCGACATTGCGAAGCTTCCTGAAATTATAGAGCTGAAAAAGAAGTACAAGGCCGCATTGATGGTTGACGACGCGCATGGCGTTGGAATGATTGGCGATTGCGGCAGAGGCACAGCGAACTACTATGGCGTTACCGATGATGTGGACATAATTATGACCACATTCTCGAAGTCGCTGGCTTCGCTTGGCGGCTGTGTTGCGGCAAGCAATGAGGTGCTGTTCTACGCAAAGCATAAGTCGCGTCCGTTTATTTTCAGCGCGTCAATTCCTCCTGCGAATGCTGCGGCTGCTTTGGCGGCTCTCAGGATATTGAAGTCCGAGCCCGACAGAGTGAAGCGTTTAGCTGATATCGCCGAATATTACAGGAAGGGCTTAGAAAGCAACGGAGTGCCTGTGCTGCCGAGTCAAACCGCTATCGTTCCCATATTGACCGAAACTCAGGAGCGCACATTGGTTATAGCTAAGAAGCTGTTGCACGAAGGCGTGTACGTTAACCCCGTACTGCCGCCCGCTGTTCCCGAAGGAATGTGCCTGCTGCGCACAAGCCTTACCGCAACCCACACCAAAGAGCAGATGGACAGAGCGGTGGAGATTATCGCAAGGGTTATTAAGAATTCATAAGCTGAAGGGGCGCAAGCCCCTTTATTATTTCTGTGCATAATTTTAGGGCATTGCCCCAAGCCCCGCCAAAGGGCTAAGCCCTTCGGAATCCCAACACTATCGAAGCAAAAGTAATATTGCGCTAAGTGCAATATTACCACCTATTATAATAATTTCACGCCTCAAGCGCCCACTCTACCATTAACTTCATTCGGCAACGCAACCGCAGTCTTATTCACGCAAAGAGTGTCTTCATGGCGCAAGCCCTTTCCCTTCCCCTGCTTTCTCCTTCAACAGATACACAAATCGCTTTTGCGCTGATTGCATCTGATATATCGCAAGCTCAATCATCTTGGGGTCGGTGGCTGTGTTGAAGCGTGTTCGCGCCGCCTGCCACTCATCAAGCGCGTTCTTTATGCTTAGATTTTCGTAGTATGAATCGGTTTGATTAAACATATATACCTCCATATATTCTGTGAGTATAGTATTGACAGAAGATTATACGATAAACCGGTTTCGATAAAATTTGCATGAAGTCATATAAAATGCTATCATTATACAAGATATTCCAACAAGCGACGGAGTTATTATGAGCGAATTCGAAAAGTTAAAAAGGGCGAGAATGTATATTCATAAATTAGCTAATGGAATAGACCCGATTAGCAACACATGTATAGAGCAGGATTCAATACTTAATAATATTCGAATATCAAGATGTTTCTTCTACGTTGTGGAAGTGTTAGACCAACTGATTGCAAACAGCGGTGTTATTGGGAAGAATAAAACTTCAATACCGTTTTTCATCACTGAGGAGCAGAAAGCGAAGATTCTGCCAATAGAGCGCAAGGTCTTAGTTGGTCAAATAACTGATAAAATAAATGCAGTAACAGCGGAAAACAACTGCAAAAAATTCAACGCTGTGTGGATTACTAACTGGCTTTTAGAACATGGATATTTAGAAATTAAAAGGGATGCAAGAGGGCATAACAAAAGATTTGCCACATTAAAGGGCTATGAAATAGGAATCGCTGTTGAATCTCGTAACGGCAGATACGGCGTATTTAATGTAAACACATACAATGAAAACGCGCAAAAATTCATAGTGGATAATCTTGATTTGATAATCAGGCATGCTCAGGAACCAAAATTGAAAACAACCAACACACAAGCAAATTCGCCGCAGACTTCGGCTGAAAAAGTATGGACTGAGGCTCAAGACATTACGCTATTAGATTTATATAATAAAGATGTTCCACTTTACGAAATCGCTGTAACATTTAAATGCAGCATAGATGAAGTAAAGAACCGCTTGAGAACGCTTGGTGTGGATATTAGGGAGTAATATGGCACTTATAGCTTGTCCTGAATGTAAGAATATGATTTCTGATAGGGCAAATGCTTGCCCACACTGCGGTTTGCCTGCGGAGTACTTTTATGAAACAAGCAACCGACCTATCGAAATTGATTATGCCAATATCGGCAATGTACTTATTTCTTTTGATAAAGATTATTTAAGCTTATTCAAGCAAAGCTACATATCATCAAAGAAGAAGGAACACCTAATAAATACATATTCAGCATACTTCGAGAAGCTAAATAACAGCTCAGTGCTGCATCGCATTAAAAAGAATGTACTCAAATATAGAGTAAATATAGAAGATTTGGAAAGGTTTATTCACAGATACAGCACTCTTGAAGAGGATATAGCTGTTCATAATTCCAATTATGTTGAACAGGAGTTAGAACGCGAAAAAGAGTATTTTGATAACATGCTAAAAAGCATCGACCCAAATATTGTATTAGATGATGAGCAACGCAGAGCGGTTATAATAGACGATGACTATTGCTTGTTAGTTGCAGGCGCCGGAGCAGGAAAGACTACTACAATGGCAGCCAAAGTAAAATATCTTGTAGAAAAAAAGCACATAAACCCCGAAGAGATAATCGTTATTTCATATACTAACAAAGCTATTGATGAATTAAAGGAACGAATAAATCAGAGATTAGGAATACCTGTTAAGATTTGCACATTTCATAAGCTTGCATTTGACTTGGTAAGGGATTTCAGTTCTCAGCCGCCTGATGTTAACATAAATTATACAAAAATAATACTTGATATATTGGAAAAAACGATTTTCGACAATAAACCCTTGCTGCAGAATTTAGTATTGTTCTTAGGCTATTATTTTAATATTCCTGAGGAAGTTTTTTGCAAAGATTTCAGCTCACTGAATCAATATCACGAATACAAAGCAGCAATGGATTATAAAACACTGAAGAGCGACTTAGGCGAATACATCAAGAAAGTAGAGTATCAGCGCACAAGAAGGGCTAAGACACTAACAGGCGAACACTTGCGTTCAGCTCAAGAAGTGCAAATCGCTAACTTTTTGTACCTGAACGGCATAGATTACGAATATGAAGCTGAATATCCCTGCAGCTTTAACTCAAAAAAGAAGTACACACCTGATTTCACTATAAGACAGGGTGAGCATGTCGCATATTTAGAACATTATGCTTTAACCGAAAACGGCAAGAACAATAGGTTCACCCCCAAGCAGCTTGCGAAATACAAAAAAAGCATAAACGACAAAATTCGATTGCACAAAGCATTAGGTACCACTCTGCTAAATACATGGTCAGCATATAATGACAACAGACCCTTAATTGAGCACTTGAAAGAGATATTGGAGAATGAGGGATTCATACTAAAGCAACGCAATTTTGAGGAAGTCTATGAAAAAATCGTTGAGACTAGTAAAGACAAATACATATTCCAATTCATAAACTTCCTGAAAGAGTTCATTGAGCATTATAAGACCCTAGGATACCATAGCGCAGACGGTTTTGAGCTTTTGCGTAAAAAAACAGATAATCCGCGAACACTACTGTTCCTTGACATTGCTGAGCAAGTTTATAATTACTATCAATCCGAGCTTAAACGCACCAACACAATTGATTTCGCGGATATGATTAACGACGCGAATTTTTACTTGCGGCAGATAAAGAATCAACACATTGAGCTATCCTATAAATACATAATAATTGACGAGTTTCAAGACATCGCCCGCCAGCGATTTAACTTTACAAAGCAGCTATCAGAAATAACCAAGGCGAAGGTTGTGGCTGTAGGCGATGACTGGCAATCGATATTCGCGTTCGCCGGCTCGGACATAAGTCTTTTCACAAAGTTTATAGAGCTTATGGGGTCAGGAATAGAGCTGAAAATCACTCACACATACCGCAATTCACAGCAGCTCATAGACATTGCGGGCAACTTCGTGCAGAAGAATTCTTCACAGATAAAGAAGCAGCTGATTTCTCCCAAACGCCTTGAAAACCCCGTTCAAATTATTGCCTATAACGACACAAACAAGCCTATGAAAGCACATGCAGAAAAAGTTGAAGAGGCGATAGGCAAAATCATTGATAAATTTGGTATAGAATCCTCTATTCTTTTATTGGGCAGATTTAATTTTGACTTTGATAATCTTGTGAGAACCCAATTATTCGAAGAACTGCCTAACAGGCGGATTAGAAGCGTAAAATATCCCAATGCAAATATTCACTTTATGACTGCTCACAGCTCTAAAGGGCTCGGCTATGATAATGTAGTAATGCTGAATATTATAGAGGATAAGTTTGGATTCCCTTGTCAAATAGAGGACGACCCGATTATGAAGTTAGTGGTTCATGAAGATACTACTATACCTTTTGCTGAAGAACGCCGACTGTTTTATGTAGCACTTACCCGCACAAAAAACTATGTTTATATTATAACATCCGAAAACCGCCCCTCAAGATTTCTCATAGAATTGATTAAAGACGCTAACATTCCATATCCTGACAACCTAAAGTTTCATATCAAAGAGAAATTCCGCCTTCGTTGTCCTGTATGCAACTATCCGCTAAAACAGGAGTTTAACAAAAACTACGGATTGATGCTATTTATGTGCACCAATGAGCCTGAGATATGCGATTTTATGACTAACAGCCGCGACAATATGTATGATATTTTTAAGTGTCCAAAGTGCGCAGATGGCTACATGATTGTTAGAATGAATCAAAGCAATGGAGAAGTTTTTTATGGATGCACAAATTTCAACAATGAGGCAATAAAATGCAACCATACGCAAAAGATAACTACCACCAGCAAAAAAGCAAGTATATAGAAAAACTCCCGTATATACAGTTATAGTGACAACCCAACATAAGCAAATAGTACTCCAAATATGCTATCCTAAAAAAGAGAATGAAGAAAAACTTATGATTCATAATCAATATTGATCTCATGACATTTCATTACACTTCAACAGAGTAATACCAAATTCTTAATTTCATGGTGAATTATTGTACTGAATTTCGGAAAATTCACCGAAACAGCACTTGACAGCTATATATTATTGTGCGACACTACACTTGCATAGTTAAATGCACACCATAAAGAGTGGCGGTAGGGACAGCCCCGTTAAACGCCCAGCAACCTGCGGTGAGCCGCAAGGTGCTAATGGCTGAGTCTATGGGTGGTAGAATACTTGCAATTTGCAATATGTCTATTACACCACCCATCGACGACGATGGGTTTTTCTATATCCGTCTCTCGAAAACGAGAGGAGGATTTAATATGGCAAGTCTGTTTTTCATGTCTAACATGGGTCATAGTCCATATAAATAAGCCTATGTTATCGGTTTTCCCATGCAACATATGCAACATTTTATTTTTTAGGAGGTAAAAGTATGGCTGCGGTTAATGTAATTCGCGATTTCCACGAAAGCATATTAGGCAAAATCGAAACGGACAGCAGCGGCAACAAGGTCGTGAAGGACTTTCATGGCCGCATATTAGGCAGATACGACAATGCCCTTGATGTAACGCGCGACGTTTACGGCAGGATAGTCGCTCGCGGGGACACGGCGGTGGGACTGTTGTATAAAGACGGAGATAAGCAGCGATACGCCAAAGCCTCGTATATTGCACGCATTTGCGAGGCGTATTACTCAGCAGTATTCAGGACAAATACAACAACAGGAGGCATAACATGAGGAAATTCAAGACATACGATACATTCGATGAATCAGTTGCAAGGCTGACAGAGCGTTTCGAGAAAGGTGATATGGCAATATTCCTGCCCATACTTGACGAACAAATGGAGCACATTGCGAAGCACTATGCAGGATTAGCGGAAATCGAAACAGGCAGCATCTTATCGCTTAAGGTCAATCCGTTCAATGATGAGGAAACCAAGCAGGTGATTGTTTTCCTTGCATATGAAAAAAACGCGAAATGGGCGCTTGACTTAGCCACAGCATTAGCGGAAGAATATCGCGTGGATATTGAGATTCGCCACAAAACCACGAAAGAAACCCTGAACGAGCTGGTTTTAAGTGAGGATTTTCGGATACATAGCAATTATACAAGGAATTACTCATCTGTTTCTGCATACTATGGCTCAAATCTTTTCAAGAATCGCTTGAGGAAATACGGTAAAGAAGTGCTAAAAGAATGGTGCAGGCCCAATAAGTACAGAGAGGACAGCAGAGAAGACGGTTATTTATTGGGCCCCTCCTTTATGAGTAAAGGCAATACGCCTGAGGAGGACTGCGAGATAAGATTATCAGAGCATTATGAACGGAATCACGCGATGGCTTTCATAAGCGCGTTTAGAATTGGAGATAAGGCGTTACCGTCAACCACTTCCGCCGATGAGCCGGTTAATCTCACGGACATAAATGTTATTAACACCATGAAGATTGACACCGCCCACTTCGCCATGGGCTATGACGAAATTCGAAACAGCTTTGACGGCGCTGCGCAAACATACGAAAAACTCAATCAAAGCGCATTGCTGGTGTATGCTCCGAAGGTCTATGCGGAAAGCCTGCGAAAGTTCGCAATATCATTGAGTAAAGAGTATAAACAGTCTACGATATTGCTGATTTATCCGAACGGCACAGCCTATTGGGTATATACGCAAGTTACATATAAGCACAGAATAGGCGACACGGAGTATTTCGGAAGATGCCCAAGCCTCAATCAAGTGTTCGAGGGAATCAGAAAGAAAAATATTCAGAAATTCAGCTTGCAGGAGAAGATGGTATATATGCGGAACAAGAAAAACCAGCGCTCAACGCAGGAAAAGTTTATTATTGCATCAAGCAATAGATTCCATGGGGATTCTTCATCACTTATTGATATGTCAATTATAAATCTTAGAGAACGCAATATCGAAGACTTTGGCGAGGATTGCGTGAAATACTATCACGAGTGGTGGAAAAATGTTAATCCCGCATTAACCCCATATTTTGAAACGGTATTGGGCAAGTAAAGAAAAATATGTAACAGATCAATAATCGCATTCTTCTCTCAAGGCAGGGAAAAAGCATTTGTCAATTCTACCTGTTTGCACATATTCTGCGTGTCTTGCCGCGTTACACTTCTTTGCAGCCAAATCGCAGTTCACGGTTGCATGAAGCAGTTCTTGCTGTACCTGCCTTGGGTGTTTGTACCCGATATAAAAATCAAACTCGCTTGTCTGCGCTTAACAAATCCTGTTGCCTGTGCTTACAGATTTAGCAGCAGCTCCGCGCCTATATTGGGGTCGTCAATATCCAGCACGCGCTTTTCCATAGGGCAGAGGTCGTTGCCGGCCCTGTTTTTAATAAAAGGCACTTGCTTATTATAAAAATAGCTTATGCCGGCGTTCTCTAATACGGGAATGGCGCGCGAGCTGATGATTTCCGCATATACTTCCTTCACTCCCGAATACAAAAGAAGCATGGCAGCTGCCTTGCCTACGATTTTGTCAGCCACAGACGCACCGCGGAGAATTTCGGGCGTGTTTTTTACAATATCTATAAGCGGTTTCAGCCCCGTATTATCGGAGGATAGCTCCACAGCCCCGTTTACCACCACCAAGGCGCAACCCGTATCATGCAGCTTTTTTACCGCCCTTTCAAGTGAGTCTGTCATATTTCAAATCTCTACTTTCTTTTCATTTGCCAATCAGATTAACCCGCTTGCTTAGGAATCCTTTTGCGCCGAATCAAAATTGTCTATGACCCGTAGCTTTTGCAGCAGATAAACCATCGCAGGTATGAATACAATCTGAATTACTATTCCGATAATGCCAGCAGTTACCGCTTCCCACGCGGCTATGGGGCCGACTTTCGCGATGTCCAGTAAATCAGCCGCAACAAATAATGAAAGGGCATACACCAGCCTTCCAAATATCATAGCGCATACAAGCGAGAGGATTACACCGAATCTAAATCTGCGTAAATTGAGGGTCTTGTATAACAGTCCGCTCATGAATCCGTATGCCGCCAGCTCAAGCACCATAAATCCAAGTCTTTCAAACGGGGGCATATTGGTTAACAGGCTGCTTAAAATAGGAGAAACAGCACCGACTATAAGCCCGAGAAACGGACCTAAAGCATAGCCGCTCAGCATTACCGGTATGTGCATGGGAAGCAATGCTCTGCCTAAATCGGCCGCACCAAACAGGTGGATTGCCTGCGGGAGCATTACAGACAATGCTATAAACAATCCTCCCAGCGCTATTCTCCTGCTTAATTTCATGTTCGTTTTCATTTAGAGCTTGCTTTCAGGGATTCTACCACGCTATCCAATTCCTTTTGCAGACGGCTCAAATCCTCGCGTATATTGATGTTCTGAGGGCATACCTCCTCGCATTGACCGCACGATACACAGTTTTTCGCCTTTCTCTTGTCGTCAATATTATTTTTCCATTGCCAAGCGGCTATCCTCTTGTTCTGATACATACCGTATTCATTCCAAATACTGAAATTCTTAGGAATATTTACTCCGGCAGGACAGGGCAAGCAATATTTGCAGCCGGTACAGCCGTTATTCATCTTGCTTCTGAGGGCTTCGGACAGCCTGCGAATCATCTGCTGTTCTTCGTCGCTAAGCGGCTTAAAGTCGCTGTAAATGCTTAGATTGTCCTCTAACTGCTCCATTGCCGACATTCCGCTGAGAACTACTTTGACATTCGGCAGACTGCCTATCCACCTTAGTCCCCATGAGGCTATGGAGGCGTTCGGATTGGCTTTTCTCAGCTCCGCGGTTATATCTTCGGGTAAGGAAGCGAGCATTCCGCCTTTCAATGGCTCCATTATCACAAGCGGTACTCCTAATCTTTCGGCAAGCTCATACCCTTTCATTCCCGCTTGGTGCTCTATGTCCATAAAGTTGAGCTGTATCTGGCAGAAATCCCATTCCCTGCTTGTTAAAATTTCTTCAAACACCTTGTATTCATCATGAAATGAAAAGCCTAAGTACTTGATTTTACCCTGCTTTTTCAGATTTTCGCAGAACTCCGGAACGCAAATTTCCACCATCTTGTCCCAGCTTTGCTTGCCCAATGAGTGAAGCAGGTAGAAATCGATATAGTCGGTTTGCAGTCTTTGTAACTGTTCGTTGAATATGCGTTGCGCGTCATCAAGCGAGTTTATCATCCAGCAGGGAAGCTTGTCCGCGATATAGTAGCTGCTCCTTTCATATTTAGAAAGAACCTTGCCTACAAATTCCTCACTTTTGCCGGAATGATACACATAGGCGGTATCAAAATAGTTAATGCCCTTGCTATACGCCAAATCAAGCATCTTTTCCGCTTCGGCGGAGTTTATTTCTCCACCTTTTGTTGTGGGAAATCTCATACAGCCAAACCCCAGCAGCGACGCCGACACATTTGTTTTTCCAAGCTTTCTGTAATCCATATACAGCCCTCCTTTATAACATAAAACAATTATAATATAAAGGGATAGATTATTAAATGGGAAATATAGTATGGGGTAGTGCAAACAAAAAGCCCCGCAGGTTTTACTTGCAAGGCTTTTGTGTTTGCTATGTACGCTCAGGATACTTATTTTTCTCCTTTTTGGAGTGAAGTATAATGTAGCGAAACAATCCCTATAAAA
>FZPS01000115.1_pt674 | contig 30626 bp, 48 predicted proteins | sample 1817821 | NCBI WGS metagenome assembly FZPS01 (sample SAMEA104158645, study PRJEB21678) | metagenome | place: Germany | collected 2015-04-21
ATCTCCATAAGAATACTCGTGATGTTCATACCCCATCTCAATTAACTTCTCGTGTGCTGTTTTGTAAGGTTTTAATACTTTTGTTTTACTCATTTTCTAACACCTCCATAAACTCTGCATAGTTAGTGCCTGACTGTATCCAGGACGCTAACTTACTACCACCATTAAGATTGTGAACCTTCATCATTGATAAATATTCAAACATATTCATCACTCCGTTTGCCCTTACCTGCTCATATCTTTCAAGGTTTCTAAAATCTAAATCATTGAAATCATGCTTTGCCATAAACTCTTGTTTTGTCATTTTAATATCTCCTTTTTTGCTTGATTTAATAACTCTAAATTATCAACATTTCGATTATCAAGTGTGATGTAATAATCACCTACTGTTGCATTGCCTAAATCAATCAACTCATCAATAATATCAATATACTCATTATTTTCAATCTCAAAATGATGATTTACTGTTTCCATCAAATCCCAAAAATCATTAAATAAATTTTTGTTAATGTCCTTGATATGCTTATAATAGCCCTTTATTTGGGCTTCTAAATAAATAAATTTTTTTCTCATTTTTTTTCTCCTTTTTCTTTTCTTTCCATTTTTATATCTCCTCCTTAAATAACACACTATATCCTGTGTGATTTCTTATTTGCTTTATAACTTGTCTGTCGTTGTCTTTATATTTGGAGAAGTCGGAGTATTCCAAGTTTTTTTGGCTTACAAAATCACAATAATATGATTTTTCTCCGTAAACTATCTCTATTCTATCCCCAAAGTCTCCGCAAGATGTATCATTAATAAATCCTTTTATACCTCTGAAGGTAAAATCAATTCGGGGCTGCGAATATCCGCCGCCGTTGTTTGCCTTCATTGGATTTGCAAATGGATTTTGTTCAACACTACTAATTAATTTAAAATCTTTTCTCATTTTTTCTTATTCTCCTTTGTTTTTGTATTTTTTTAACTTATATTTTTTAATTTTCTTAATGCTTTGTTTTCTGGCTTAATTAAATCTCATTATTTAACCATTTCACTAATTCTCTACTTGAGTTTGTAAGTAAGACTGGTTTATCAAAAAAGTCATCAACACTATAAACTGCATACCTTTCATCTTCCCAAGGTGAGTTTATTTGAACTATAAGTTGCGTTGCACCATCGCTAATGTTTGCTATTCTAAAATCATCATATAGTGGACTACTCATTGGACAGTTATTTTTAAACCTAACATACATGTTATTTAAATCAACTTTTCCACCATCTTTAATCTGTTTGATAATTTGACCCATCTTCTTGGTTTTGTTTTTTAAGCTTGTATCTCTACAAAACCAATCATACCAGCCAGCTTCAATTTGAACCTTAACATCTAAACTTTCAAATTCATTGTTATTAAATCTTTTAATCCATTCTCTTAAAGTTATTTGTATCATTTTTTCTTCCTCCTTTTTTTATCTCACTTATATTATAACATATTTATCAATAGATGTCAATACATTTTTTAACTTTTTTTTATAAAGTGTTTATATTATTGTTTTTAGTAGAAAAAAAGACACTATTTTTTGTAGTGCCTTTGTCTAATTTTATAATAATTAACTAAGTGAGGGATTGCTACATCCACATAATCATAAACGACTGGCTTTCTTTTACCTTCAAAGTTTCGTTCAATTCTTCCTTTGCTTTGAACAACGGATATTTTATCTTTAATTGGTGTTGCTAGATGCAAGCGACTAAGTATAGGTATATCTAAGCCTTCCTTAGCCAAAGAAAATGTGCTAAATATATATCTTATTTCCCCTGCTTTTGCTCTGTCAATTATCTCATCTCTTTTTTTCTTTGGTGTCTTTCCCACCAAAACCTCGCCTTCACCTAACATCTCACACAACACTTCCAGATGTTCAACTCTGCCTGAAAGTATTATATTATACTCTTCCTTACTATTTTTTAAGTGCTTAACAATTTCTTGATTTCTCTTTTTATTATTAACCAAGTAAGATATTAATTTCGTATAAACAACCACCCCATCGGTATCCATAAACTTCTCACTTAATGGTGTATCTAAGAATATAGGTTTTATTTCCGCTTTTATAATTTTCTCATCAACTTTACTTTGTGGTATTTCGTGCAAAATATCACCTAAGATGAACTGCGTTGAGTTCCTGAAGTTCTTCATGCCTTGACGCTCATAAGTTGCTGTAAGTCCATATTTATGCCTTGCTGATAGACTGTTTAATACTTTATAAAACATCATAACCCTTGTTGGACTACCTGCAACTCTATGTGCTTCATCAACTATTATCACATCCCACTCATTTTTATATCTATCTAAGTCAATGTTTACAAGTGTTTGGATTGTTGAGAATGTTATATCTGCACCGATGTTTACCTTACCATTTGTTATCGTGCCAAAATCTCCCTTTAAATATTCCTTTGCTCTATCTCTACTCTGCTTTAATAAATCAGCAGTGTGGGTTATCCACAAGGCTTTAAGTCCTATTTCTTTTATTAATGCAATACCTATCTGTGTCTTACCACTACCAGCAGGACTTATAAGCAATCCGTTCCTACCTTTAATTAGTGGCTGGATTGCTTCTGCCTGATAATCATATAAAGGAACAGAACCTTTCATTGATATGTCCTTGCCCTTGATTAAATTATTTATGATTTTAGCGTCTTTTATTATCATAGGTGTTATATAACTACCACAACCGTATGGGAGCACTAAGTCCCCATCTATACGCTCATATAGCAGATATTCCTTTGGTATGTTTCCAACATAAAAGCCCATTGCAAGTTTACGATGATAATCACTGTTATTAAATGTTAAATTATTTACTGACCACTCCAATAGTTCTTTGCTCGGGTTTTTAATTCTTATATCACTATCAACAATTACTATCATAATTTACTCATCTCGCTTTTCTTAATATATCCAGCATCCCAATTGATATCACTATCACGAATATAATATACGCCCATATCATATTTGAACTTAAAAAGCAACCCAAAGTTTGTATTTCCTCTATTTCGCATTAAAAAGAATGCTGTGTGCTGATTAGGTTCTACACGACTAAGTCTAAATGTATCGCCACTCTGGATATGTTTTACATCTCCTGCAATAAACTTATCATCCTTTAATGCAATTAGGTCAAAAGGCTGACCTGATATTTTTTTTGGAATTAAAATTACAAACCAGCCCTTCTCAAATAGATAATCAGCGACGTATTCTTCGGCTCTTTTACCTATCTTACTAATTGACATTTGCATCGCCTGTTATTTCATAATTAACTCTTGGCATATCACCTTTTGTATCTAGACGGATATTATAGTAATATGTTCCATCTGCAAGTCTTTTTCTATCATAACGCTTTGCCATCTCGCTACCAAACTTAGTATTACTCATTTCATACTCGTTGTTAATTTTAGCCCATTCACGATATTTATTATAGATATCCAGTGCTTTTTCTCTGTGTCCTGGAACTTCCATCACACAATTATCTAAGAAGTTGTTGATAACATCCATTTCGTTGCGATATTCTCTTGTCGCTGCAACTACACTCTTAGGCATACCTAATCCTTCCTTTAACCACATTCTTAGACCATCAATAGCCCAGCCTAGTATATCCGACAACTCTTCTCTTAGCGTTTGTGTTAGTCGCTTATCAATTTTATCTTCTGGAACTTTTATTGTAAAAGGTATTAGTCGCATCCTTCTCCATATACCATCATCAGTTCCTCTAATTATTGGCTTATGATTTGTTGCCATCCATAACTTAAACTCAGGTTCAAACTCAAACTCTTTACCATATAGGAACCTTGCTGTAACCTTATCTCCGCCTGTAAGTTGCTTTACTAAACCTTCATTTAGTCTTACACCTTCATTAGGTTCAACGGTTGTTACAAATCTTGCACCTTTTAGCCTTGCGATATCACTTGTTGCTTGTCCTTGATTGCCACTTCGCATTAAGATTGTTTCGGCTTGTGTTTGTGCTGCATAGTTTCCCATAATATCTGCGATGGTATTTAAAAATACACTCTTACCATTTTGTCCAGTTCCATAGCAGAAGAATGCAACTTGCTCTTCGGTCGAACCTGTGAGCGTATATCCGATTGCTTTCTGTATAAATCTTTTAAGTTCGTTGTCCTTGCCAAACGATTCATCAATAAACTGCAACCAACGTTTAGGTTTATCATGTGATATTTTAGCATTGGATATTTTACTCTGATAGAACTCTGGATTATGTTCTATAATTTCCCCTGTGGACAATTTTAATATCCCACTTTGGGTGTTAAATAAATCTGCATCTACATCAAAATCACTGTTTAATACAGGAACGCCTTTTAGATGCATCGCTTCTTTTATCATTGCATCCTTCCCCCTGGATGAAAAAGCACGATTAACATTTTTTAATAAATCTTTTTGTCTATTAACGTCCTCTTCTAAAAAGGCTTCAATTTTCATTTCTCGAATAACTTGGTCTGCTAGTCTTTTAATTTCTTCTGTCTTATCTTCACGCCACACTTTACCGTTCCAAATCATCCAGACTTTATTATCAAAGTTATATTTTAGTGTTCCTTTATACTTTATCAATTAGCCTTTTTGCGTTCCCACTATCATTCAAGGGGTATTCTTTTTTTGCTGACTTAGATGTTGAAACAACTCCATCCTTATTCAACAAAGTATAACTATTTTCATCTCCATATCCATAAACTGATGTTGTATTATGTATAGCCTTTTCAAGCGTTATGTTTCCATACGTTGTTTTACCTCTATATTCATCCCATTTATCTCGCATAAGTTGTGAGCGCCTGAATATCCTATCCATTTGTTCTTTATCTCTACCTGTCCAGAATGCTAACATATTAGCAAAAGCCATATCTGCATCACTTTGTGATTGATAAATGCCTTCCCAATTACCACTGTAAAGCATTTGGAATAATGTTCCGTTTCTACTTTCTCGTGCCTTTCTAAGTAATACTTCATCTTCTAATTCTACACGTTCAAGAGTTTCAACTCCTGCAACTACTCGTTCAACTTCATCACTTAAATATTTTTTATGAAGTGGTATTATTTCTTCGGTCGCATCTCGCAATCCATAATTACCAATCTTATTTCCTGTAACTATAAAATAACGTCCACTATCATACATCTCAATATTGCCTTTTCTTCTTCTCCCTGCTGGAAGTTTTCCTTTTGCAATAATATGGATACCCTTGCCACTCTTAGAGTATTCGGTATAACTTTTTAAGGTTGTTGCAAACTCCTTGTTTAACTCAGGTGTAGAATTATCTAAATCTACTCCAAAGAACCCATCAGCAAACATAAATCCTATACCATCAAATAAGAACTTATTAACTGCATTTACTGCTGTATCAAAATCACTCCAAGTAGCAGGATTGTTAGATTGTGCATTTTTCCCTGTGTAAGGGTTCTTGGGCAGTTTATCTCCTGCCCAGCAAACCCATTGTTTTTTATCCTTTAATTCTTGTGGAACTTTTGACCACATCATACTACTCCTCTCTTACCAAGGTAAATCATCGTCATCTTCTGGTGCAGGTGCTGGTGCACTTGCTGGCTTTGTAGTTGGTGCGTTATCTACGGTTTTAAAGCCTACTTTTGATGAACGATAGTATAAGATAGTATTTTGGTCTTGTTGCCTATAATCGTCAAATACAACGGCTACATTGATAACTATTGTCTTACCGACAATTGCTTCAAGGAATGCATTTTCATTCGCAAATGATGTTCCTTCTGGAATACCTGCACTTTTACAAATGTTATTAAATCTTCTCATGTTATACTCGCCTGTTGTTTTATTTTGCCACAACTTATCAAAAACAACTTCTCCTTGATGTCCTTGCTCAACATCTTCTCTAATTCTGTATGTAATATTCATATACTTTGTGCCTGTTTCGGCTGCTAATAACTCGGCTTTAATAATCTGTGCCTCGTATTCTCCTTCTTTTACTAATTCAATTTGATAATCTGTTTTAAACATATATTCTTTCTCCTTTTTTTTATTTTAATTTGTTTGCCAATGTTCTACATATATATCGTATAAATCATTTGCTTTTAACCAATTGACAAATTGTCTAATTACTGAACTCATATCAACACACTCTTCTCGTTCAATACTTTCTTCTCGTATTGTATATTCAAGTCCTGTTTCAGCAACTTTTGCTTTTGAGTTCTTATTTCCAATTAAATACCTAAATCTCTTAGCCTCAGGTATCATTTCCATATAGAAGTGATGTTGCACTCCTTCAAGGTATTCACCTATATTATATTTAGAGATATTATTTTTAAGTTTTATATCAATAATTTCTCCATTTTTAAGCACATCAATCCTACCATACATAAGGAACTCTTGACCATCTACAACTTTATCTTTCGTTGCTCGATATTGAAAACTACCATTCTCAATTATTTCACTTATCCCTGGAACTTTACCTTCCATTGCTAAGTCCTCAAAATCTAATCCTGCCTTAGTGTATTGATTGCCTTCCCACGGTTCACGCCTTAATGCTCTTTTGAAGTCTTCAAAACTTCCATCATACCACTGCTCATCAACTGTAAAAAGATATCTCCAACTATTCAGTATCGACGTCGTTATCAATAATTTGTTTTTCATATCGAGCACTCTCTTTATTATATTTAAGTCCTAGTTCAGTTGCTTTTGCATGAAGATGATGTTTAAGTTCTCTCTCACTTGTTGAAGCGTGTTCTTGCGTTTTGATAATTTCAACCACTGCATTGATATGTTTTTCATTTTTACACAACTTAATTTTATCAAGAGTTTTCATTGCTTTATCATAAGCAGTATTTTCTCGGATATTCTCTTGTTGCTCGGATACAATTCTATCTCTCATTCCATTAAATAGAGATGTTAAAAAATTATTTTCCTCAGCAGTTTTAACTTCTGGTATAGTATAAGTTCCAGATACACCATGAACTCCTTTTGCATAAAATCTTTCACTATTACTAAAACCAATAGTTCTATTTTTACCTACCATCTCAACAAAACCACCAATATCAATATAACGCCAAATATCATTTTTAGTCGAACCTGCAACATCAATTCTTAATTTAGTTGTGTCGCCATCTTTTTCTTCTTTTGCATGAAACACCCAGATAATGTGCTTACCTAAGTCTTTAATTTCATTATTAAAACGGTCAAACTCTCTTGCGATTGCTCCATATCCTTTTAGAGATAATGTGCCATCTCGTTGTCCGTTTTGTGCGTTTTGTTTAATTACATAAGGTATCATCAAATCAAATAATGAACCACCTGTATCCACTGCAATAGTATTGTATGCTGATAAATCATTAGTTCTTATATCATTTAATAATTCTTCGTATGATTCTACCTGCAAACTATCTTTTCTAAATTGTGGACTAACTCTGCTTATACCTTTGTCCACATCAACTAATAATACATCTGGTGCTGATAATGATAAAGTTGTTTTACCAATTCCAGGATGCCCTGCGATAATCATGCTAAACTTTTGATTCGTGAAATCTAATTCTTCTGGTCTTTTTAATGCCATCTTTCTTTTTCTCCTTTTTATATTTTTTCTTCCTTATTATTTATTTCCCTAAGATATAAATAATCAACTCCAAAAAACGTTGCCAACTTAACCAACGTTCTCCTTCCTGCTCGTTTACCATTTTCAATATATGAAATCATCGGTAAACTAATATCAATTTTTTCCGACAGTTCTTGTTGAGTTAGTGCTTTTTTGTCACGCTCCTCTCTAACAAATTCTGCTAGTGTAGTATATTCTCTCATTTACTCATTCACCTCCCTTCATTAATATAATACCATATTTTAAATATTATGTCAATACTTTTGCTATATTTTTTTTATTTTTTTTTAATATTGTTTTTAATATCATTTTAAGTTATCTATATACTATCATAAAAAAAACGGATTGTAAATACCCGTTTTAATTATTATATATTTATTTTTTCTTATTTATAAAAAGTATAATATGTATAGTTATGTATAGTATGTAGGGTTATTTAAGAAGTTCTCTAAAACATAAGAAAGTAAAAGAAGTTATAAATGGTGCAAAGGTGTACATAAGTATTCATTTTTCACTCTTTTTTACTGTTTTTGATGTTTTTTTCAGTTATTTTGTCAATAATCTTATCAGTCTTTTCAATATGTTTATCAATTTCTTTTGATGCAGTCTTCATTATTTCTTTGACTTTTTCATCTTTTGTCTTACTTATTTTTAATTCTAACTTCCTTTTTATAATTTTAAGGAACATTTTTATAAACGACCAGACGATTACTAATATAGTATTTAAGATTACAATTGTTGCTGCTAGGATAATTAAGTCCCTAATTAGTAGTATCTCATCTGAAACTCCAAGCATTATTAAAGAAACTATTAAATCAAAAGTTATCTTTATAAAGAATAAATTGACTGATAGCAACTTATAATATCTAGGTTTGACTTGTGGATATGTTAGGGTGGTGGGTTCACACTTATTTTTTATAATTGACATTCTTACTTATAGCAATTAGATGTTCAATTATTTGAGTTATCAATTCAACATCCACTTCTATCCCTTTTTCATTTAATTCATTGCTAACCATATTTATTACATACTTTAACTTTTGTTCACCCTTTAAGTTGTCAAACTCTTCAACCACAACCATATGCTTCTCAACTAAGTCAGTATATAACTTAATTCTCTTTGATGCATCAACCATCTTTTTATTCTTAAATAACTGACCAAGTAGTCCTATAATAATTCCTATACTTGTAAGAATTGTAATAATTAAATCTAAATATTCACTAATCATTTTTATCATTGTTACACTCTCCTTCTTTATACTTCTTATACCACTCTACATACTTAATCAAATCTCTATGAGATGAACGGTATTCAAAAATATATTTAATATTGAAAACAAATATTAATAAGTTTATGAAATATATTACTATCCACCACCATTGCATAACACATCAATCTCCTTTGAGTATATTATCTATTATTCTTTACCTAACTTTATTTCAGTTTCTGGTGCAACTTCTTGCCTATAATATTCTTCTTTGTCTTCACGTTTGACACCCGTTGAATAATCATATCCTAATGTTATTTCATTTGACATCTTAAAGCCGTCGTGAATTCTAACGAATATTTTACCTTCTTCTGCTATAATTTTTTTGTGTGTCATTTTCATTTCCTCCTTTTTATTTATCGTTAATACTAAATATTCTACTTGCTAAATTAACCCAATTAGTTGCAGTTTTATAATCATCTACACTGTCATTTGGAACATAAATTGATGCGTCGTTTTGACCATCAAATACCTCTCTAACTAATACTGTTCGGTTACTACTAATCTAAGAACATACCACCGTTGTAGTTCACCTTCATTTTAATGTTCGGGACAAGTTTTAATGTCATTCCACCAATCTGTTGATTATAATACAAAGTATACCCTGAACTTAAATTATCCCATGCTTGACTAAAATATTCACTCTGAACGCCACCATAGACTAATGCTAAAGGGCTAAGGCCTCCCGCTGTTTCTACTTCCACACTCATATCACTACCTCTACCTGTCACTGTGCCAAACAACGGTATATCTTGGCATTGAGTTATAAAATCCACTGTAAAGGTTGCGCCATTTATATTCACATCGCTTATTCCGTCAAAAGCATCTCCGGCTGAAATACCTGCATAATCAGCAGTTACTGCGAAAAGAATGTTAGTGAGATTACTTGAACCATCACCTATGACTCCTCCGAGTGTTGCTTCAAGTAAATATCTAAACAATATAATTATTTCAAAATAATTCAAGGTAGTTTTACCAAATATCATTTGCACTGCCATACTTGGCGGAACTGGTCCTGAACCCATATCTATAGTTAAACCTCCTCCAAGTGTAAAGTTACTAAAATCGGCAGTAAAGTTTACAGGGTCATCACCTATATAATTATATTGAACTCCAATAGTTGTTTGTGTTTCTGTCATAAGTTCTGTGAATGGAATCTGTACATTAGATGTAGTTATACCTCCACCACCACATCCACTTATAATTTCACTCCATTCGGCGTTCTTTCTACCATATAACTTACCATCTTCTGGTGCTTCTGGTATTACATCTTCGCCACTATTCCTATCACTAATTGGGAATATTCTATCTGCTAAGTCTACCCATTGTGTCGCTTCTTTATAATCATCCACGCTCTCATCTGGCACATAAATTGGTGCGTTGTTTTGACCATCAAATGCACTTGAACCTGATAATGTTGGTGGGGTTATTGCTTGTATCTCTACATAGGAAACTAACTGCCAACCCTTAAACGCATACTGTCCAATACTCGTGATGCTGTCGGGTATAACAAGTGGTTGATTATTTGATTTCCAATTATAAAACGCAAAATTTCCAATACTCGTGATGCTGTTAGGTATCACTAATGGCTGGTTGTTTGCCTCCCAATAACCAAAAGCATAAATCCCAATACTCGTAACGCTATTTGGTATAACAAGTGGTTGGTTATTTGACTCCCATTTTCTGAATACCTCATTACCTATACTCGTAACGCTATTTGGTATAACAAGTGGTTGGTTGTTTGAAGTCCAATTATCAAAAGCACTATTTCCAATACTCGTAACACTATTTGGTATAACAAGTGGTTGGTTGTTTGACTGCCAATACCGAAACGCATACTGTCCAATACTAGTAACGCTCTCAGGTATCACTAATGGTTGGTTGTTTGAAGTCCAATTATAGAAAGCATCATCTCCAATACTCGTAACACTATTTGGTATAACAAGTGGTTGGTTGTTTGAAGTCCAATCACCAAAAGCACTATTTCCAATAGTTGTTACACCTTGTGGAATAATGACACCCTCAGTTTCTCCATTTGGGTATTGTGCCTTTCCTCTATAAGTAAATAACGCACCATCTTTACTAATCTCTGATGGGTCAACTGCTAATGAACTTTCCCAAGCGTTTGCTAATAGACTGTATTTATCACCATAAATACTACCTGCATAATCGAAATAAGACATTTCGTTCAGGTCAACTTCTCCACCACCACTACTGTTTACTAACTTGTTTCCTGTTGGTGTCCCAATAAATACTTCGTTAGTGTCGGTCGCTAAACCAAACTCACCTACTTCTAAATTAGGCAAACCCGCTTTTAGTCCTCGCTTAATTTTTATATTGTTTGCCATTTAAATCAACTCCTTACCATTCACCACCGTCTATTGTTGCTACTGCTATTGCTTCTTTTGTTCTTAAAGGTGTCATAACCTTTGTATTGATTGTTCCCGCTTCTGCTTCTGCTTTTGTTGCTATTGCTCTATTCTTTTCTCCACCACTTGCAAGGTCGTTGATACTGAATATTCTATCTGCTAAGTCTACCCATTGTGTCGCTTCTTTATAATCATCCACGCTCTCATCTGGAACATATATCGGTGCGTCGTTTTGGTTATCAAAAGCATTTGCGTTTGCTAATGTTGGTGGAGTTGTTGCTTGTATCTCTACATATGGGACTAATGTCCAATTCTGGAATACATTAATACCTATACTTGTTACACTATTTGGAATAATTAGCGGTTGATTATTTAAAAACCAATCCCCGAAAGCCTGAGTTCCTATACTTGTCACGCTATTTGGAATTACAAGTGGTTGCTTATTTGAACTCCAATTATAGAAAGCAAAAAAACCTATATCTGTCACGCTGTTTGGTATTACAAGTGGTTGATTATTTGTAGTCCAATTACGGAAAGCATTACTTCCAATATCTGTCACGCCTTGTGGAATAATGACACCTTCAGTCCCTCCATTCGGGTATTGTGCCTTTCCTCTTGCGTTTGATGTAGTGCTGTTTTCACTAATCTCTTCTGGGTCTACCGTTAACGAATGTTCCCACGCATTAGAGAACAAACTCTGTTTTCTTACTCTATAAAATATATCAGCAGAATAGTTCATATACCCTAACGTGTTCAAATCAATTCCATCACCACCTCCACTCGCACTAATCACATTAGTGTTTTCATCGATAATAATATTATCCCCTGCAACTAACTTGTCTTGTTTTCCATCCCAATAAGTCTTTTCTGCATCACTTACAAATCTGTTTGATGAACTTTGTGTAATTTTAGTTGCTGCTAAGTCTGGTATCCTTGCCACATTGAACACTCCAGCGTTTATCTTACTTGCATTTAGATTAGGTATTCTATCAGCATCAAACTCACCAGCATTTATTTTTGAGGCGTTTAAATTAGGAATATCAGTTGCTGCTAATGCTGCTCCGCCTGTAACTAAACCTTTTTTATCATAAGTAATTTTAGGGTGTGTTCCAGCAGTAATATCTGTGTTCTTATCAAGTTTATCATCAAACATATTATCTAATTGAGTTTTTGAATAAGGATTTACTTCTGCACCAGAAGCAATACCTGCAAGTTTATTCTTTTCAGTAGTTGTGTAGTCATTAGTCGATAATCCTTTATTGGCAACTTTGTCTACTTTATTAGCGATTAAAGTATCTTGTGCTTGTTGCTCATCTTCATAAGTAGTGACATCTACCTTTGAATTAAGTGCCAGTTGTAACCCGTCTAAATCGCTAATCTCAATAGTAACTGCTCCTGTCTTTCCATTAACACTTACCACATCGCTTGTTGTTTGTAACTCTACCCAATTTGCTAATGTTGTTGCTGGACTTTGTTTTAATACAAAAGTTTTACCTACATCAGTTCTAACGGCGAAATCACCACGTTGTGCTTCCAAGTCTAACATATCACTTTGATTAGCCACTACAAATACATCAGTAATAAATAAATCGTCCATATAAACAGGATTTATCTTGTTACCCAACACTAAACTATCAACACCATTTGGTTTTGTTTCTTGTTTCAATAACAACTGCTGGTTAAGTGTTGATGTACTTACTTTATTTGTTTCTACATTACTAACTCTATTTTCTAACGCATTAAATGTTCCGTTGGTTACATAATTCGCTAAAATAGTGTTTATCTCGTCTATATCTGCCGAAATCTTAACATTTCCAGTGGCAGTTCCTATATATAACTCTTTCGTATCAGTCGTAAATGCTGGTTCTCCAACTGCTAATACAGGCAGGTTTTCGTGCCTTCCTCTTTTTAATTTAATTATATTCATATAAATGTACCTCCATCTATTTCTAAGTTTTTACTTACTTTTAATTTATCTTCTTCATTCAATACAATAGTCACACCGTCTGGCTCATAACTATTGCCTCCACCACCAACAACATCAATAATAGTTGATATCTCATCCCCGTTTTCCAAGATTAAACTTAGCAAGTTAGTGTCCTTATTAAACTTCATATCAACAACTAATTTATCCGTTGTTTCTTCAATGAACCTTTGTATCTCTTCTAAGATTAAATCAACATTATCAGGGACATCCTGAGATGCAATACTTCTCCTTTTGTGGATAATTACCGAGTAATCAGTTAAGTATCTAACTTTTCTATCATTTACTTCATCAAAAACAAAAGGTGTTATAACTAATTCTCCTGGAAGTGTATTCTCATATGTTAATTCTTTAAAGACAACTTCATCATTGCCTAAAAAATAACGAAGTAAATAACTGCCAGATTGGATATCAATCCCTTTTTGATAGTCTTTATATTCAATTTGTGAAAAATCAACTTCAATGATAGATGCTATATTTTCACTCTCGATATGAACATCTTTTGTATTAAGGGTTGCTCTACCATTATCATAACATTGTATATTTATTTTTTTCATTATTTTTCAACTCCTTCAATACCAAGCAATCTATCAATACTTTCAATCTCAATTTGCTTGCGTTCTAGTGCAACAGCGTATCTTGATGATATACCAGATAGTAATTGACTGCGATATTCTTTTACTTTTTTATTTACATCTTTTAATTCTTGTTCTTGCTTGTTTTCTAATTCAGTCTTTTCTTGTAGTAATAATTCTCTGTGTGCCTCTAATTCTTTTTTCATGAATATCCCTCCCTTCCTTATCTTAATACACCTTTATCTTTTTGACTATCAGTGCTAAATATTTGAGTAAATAATTCTTTTTTAAACCCAAGTTTAATTTGTCTTGTTAGGTTTAACTTGTTATATCTTAATATCTTTTCACTAATTGGTAGCGTTTTGTAAACATCATTTTCATCATAAACTTTTACTCTGTCCAATATCCTAAGTTTAGATATCTCAATTGGAACTTTATAATCCGTTATAATAATGTTTTCATTCCATCTATTTGAAATTAGATGATAGACTGCATCAATTTGTGCTTTTGATAGTGTTTCTGCTTCAAATATTCTTGTTTGAATTGGATAAATTGTTAAGTTGTCAGGTGCAAAACCATCATAAATATTATTATCTAATCCTAATGAGTATCTTTTTGATGCTAAGTTATTAGGTCTTGGAACAACTACTGTTCCACCTTTACTATAATACTCAATATTAGTGGAATAAACTTTGATATAAGTAAAGTTCCCACACTCCATACCATTTGAATCACGATATTGTATTTTAATTCCTGTATCATATGCATAATCCTTAGGGTCAAGCAATGAATTGATTACTGATAAACTAGGTGGGTTTACTGGACATTTTACTGCTATATATCCATTACAATTCACAAGATACATTAAATATGGTCTTCCACCATACGCCCAATCAACATAGTAGTATGCCCAGACAACGCTTGAATCTATATTACAACTTGTTCCTTCGGTCGGTGGCTGATTAACTCCCCCTTGATAAGGATTAATGATTATAGGAACTGCATCGGTTGGAACATCTGATGAATCCCACGTAGATTGAACAATCCATGAGCCTTGTTGAGTGCCACCACCTTGTCCAGATGGTATATCTATAACTTCCTCTAACGTATTATCTAACGCATTATATTGACTTGCTGTAATAATTGTAAAATGGACGTTTTTAACCAATCTAATAACATGGTCTTTTGTATAACCCTCTAAGGGTGGCAATTCTTCTGCTATGATTGTGGATTTATTTTCAATTGCTGCTGTTTCCCATGCAATCTGTGTAGTTTCTTGCCACTCACTATCAACTTCATATATTGTTTGAAACTTGATTGTTGCTATTGTTTGATTAGTGCTTATATCATTTTTAACTTTATCATGATAGAAATCCTCTAATTTAATCTCTGTTGCTTCTTCACTTTGTTTTCTAAATGTAAATATTAGTGATGAAGTTTCATGATTATATTCTTTATCAATCACATAATTATAATATCCTAGATATACTTTTAAGAAAGATAAAGCATTTACTATAATATACTCGTTTGAATAATCTGCAATAAATCTTGTATCAACTTCATCCACTGGATAATTAAAATCATATATAAGTTGCTTTGAGTTTTGTGATATTTGAGTTGCAACTTTTTCAAACATCTTAAATAATCTAAAATCATTATCTCCATGTGAGTAATCTAATAATATATCCGTATCAATTACTGTCCTAAAATCAATAACATTAAAGTTTATTTTACCGTCTTTATATTTCCAATTTTTTATAAATCCTGAATAAATATGCTCATTCTGGATATTTCTTAATTCAAACATAAACGGGTTGGATACATCTTCCTCGTTAGCACCCACAACTCTCCCTGTATCATTGTCATATGCTCTACTTGTAATATCAAAACTTTCAATTTTAATATTTGCTTTTTGTTCTACTACAAATAGGTTAAGTTCGTCTTTTTTTTTACCATATATTATTGCATAATACATTAGTCAATCACCCACTCTTTCCACTCTACAATGATATCTTGTCCGCTGGATATTAAATACTTACCTGTTGGAATAGGCAATACACTGCTCTTAGTTTTATCTAATTCATTATAAGCATTTTTACCGTTTCTTGTAATCTTTAAAAACTCAGTATCAATTACAAACACATCAGTTGGTGTTAGGTCTGTATCAAGTTTTATTTGATTTATCGCAGTTGGCTTAGTATAAGGTTCAAATGATATATCCCCTTCTTCTGCAATAGCAACTTGTATGCTTAACTTAGCATCTGTATAATCACCGTCAAAGTATAATCTGAGTTTTGAGGTATCAACTGATGATGCTTGAACAATCATCATTTGTTCTCCTTCGCTATCTATACTAAAATAGCCCTCGGAAGAATTACCATTTAAAAATCTAAAAACAAAGGAACTATTTTGAACATCTTGATATAACTTAACTGTTATTTTCAAGGTTTGCCCTGACAATTCAGGTGGACTAAAAAAATCAATACCAGCATAACCACTGCCGTTAAAAGTGAATATGTTATCATCCTTGTTATAATTCACGTCTACCCCAGGAATATACGGAATTGATGGATAATCATAATGATAAAAAAGGTTTATACCTTCTGCATTTATTTCTGGTTTAAATCTAACAAAATCTTTTAGCGTTATTTTTGGCAAAATGTTTTCATAATAAGTATTGTCAATTGTTATAAATCTACCTTCCTTTTTTCTGTGTATATAAAAAGGTGTTAAACGATTAAAAGTAAATGTTTCCTCAAAAACTCCAAACGGTGTTTTATTACTCTTAGGTGCATCAATAAGTTGGACATCAGTATATAGTAATCTACCATTTGCCTCGTATCCTAATGATAAATCATCTTGGTGTTTTCTAATAAAAGTTATAAGAGAATTATACTTACTATAAGCATTAGTGTTATTAGTTCCAAAAACAAGTCTTAGTGATATGTTTTGAAAATCATTAAATGATTCAATAACATATTTTCTAACTCTTGTATCAAGAATTGATGTATTTTTTTTATTACCTAATCCAGCAGTTTCGTCCACAGCATAAATCCCTTCTCCATGTAAGTTAAAGGTTTCTGTTTTGGCGTGGTTTGTTAAGTAAAACTTTCTCATACTTTAATCTCCTTCTCTTATAATTGTTCGGCTAACTTGATATTTATTTGCCTTACCATATCATCAACATCAACTTCTTCTGCATAGTTTTGAACAATCACTTCTATTTTAATATCCTTTTGGCTATAATCATAATTTGTTTCATTATTTACAACGCTAGAAGGTTGCCACCCCTCTATGCTATCTCTAACATAATCTGACGATGTTTGAGGCTTGTTTTGTCCTTGTGATATTTCACCTGACACTTGACTATCAACGGTCTGCCTTACATTCATCTCTACATTTTTAAGTTCTGGAATTGTCATTCCTATATACTTACCTAGACTATTTATTCCTTTAATTATATTATTGATAAAATCAATAATTCCATTTACTATTTTCTCTACAATTAAAATCATACCTTCAAATATTCCTGTAATTACTTTTGAAACTACGTTTATAACTTTAACTAAAAACTCAAATACTGGAACAATATATTTTTGGATAATATCCCCTAGTTTAATCAATATTGAACCCACTAATTCTATTACAGGAACTAATGCTTGTCCTAATATATCAACCAGAGGCATAATCACTCCCAATATAGCGTTTAATAAACTCATAATTACATCTAAGATTGGAGCCAAAATATCCCCAAAAGCACTTACTATTCTCATGATGCTATCCCTAAACTCCTCATTAGTGGATATTAAATACACTAAGAGTGCAGCGATAATTCCAATTACTGCAATTATTGGATTAGCAGCAAGGGCTGACATTGCAGTTCCCAGCATCTTGACTGTCTTAATAAGTGATGCAACTAGTTTAATACCTCCACCTATTACTAATAAAGTTGGTGCTATTGCAGCCGTAACTGCGAGCAATGTTACGATTAGTTTTTTAGTCCCTTCATCTAAATTAGTAAACCAATTGACTAATCTATCAACGGCAGGTATCACTTTGTTCTCAATAAAATCCGTTACATTTTCAATAATAGGAAGCAAGGCGTGTCCCATGCTTACTTTTAAGTTATTAAATTGAGTTGTAATTCTATCAAAGGCATTACCCACTTCATCTAGTTGTTTCATATTTTCGTCTGTGATATGTGAAAAACTATTCCACTCATCAATAACATCATCTAATCCCTCTGCATTTTGTCTAAGTAATGGAAGCAACTTTGCCCCCATATTAGCACCAAATAAATCTGTTGCATATTGTGCTCTTACAAGTGGGTCTTCAATCATACCAATTCTTCTTGCTAGGACTTCAAAGTTCTCGGATGTTCCTTTTGTTGCATCCTCAGCACTAATTCCTAACTCCATCATTGCTTGACCTACTTTATCAATGTTTCCTGTTCTAATCCCAGATAATCCTTGTTGTATCTTTTTAAATGCATTTTCTAAATCTTGACTTGACATACCAGACTGCAATGCTACATATTGCCACTTCTGGATTTCCTCTGTATTCGTTTCGAACATTTCGGCTAAATTATTCAAATCCACAGCCGTTCCAACTGCACTAATACCTATTGCAGAAAAAGATGCAAGCAATCCAGCAGCAACAGCACTTAAAGCCTTCATAGATTGTCCTGCTTTGGTAAAGCCATCGCCAACACCTTCTATGTTTTTAATTAAGTTATCAAACTTTAAGTTTTTAATTTCATCTAGTTTTGCTTTTAATTTTACAGCATCGGCTTCGGTTCTTAGTAACATATCTTGAACATCTTTATAATGTTTAGTGTCAATTTGTCCACTTTCTTCTAAGTGTTCCAGCCTTGCTCTTAGTGTCTTGACTTTGTCATCGGTTTTTTCAATTGCTTTTTGTGCCTCGGCTTGTGCATGAGCAAAAGTCTTAGCATCAAACTCTATTTCCAAAGACTTCGCTAAGTCGTTTACAACTCTTTGAGTTCCCCGTATATCACGGTTCATACTTGTTATTCCTTTTCTAAATTCAGTTGTATTTGCTCCTATATCAACACTTAAGCCTTTAACTGTTGCCAACTATTACTCACATCCTTCTGGTATTGTGCATTTTTAATATATCTTCATTTGATGCTACTTTAACTTCTCTATTTAATCCGTCATTCTTTTGTTTCTGCAACATTCTTAGGTGTTCTTTCACATTCTCAATATCATATTCTATAACAAGAGCCAATAAGTCATGATAATTTAATCTCTTCATTAAGTCATAACTTATTCCATAAGATGTTGCTTTTTTAAGCAATGTAATAATAAAATGCGAACTGCTTTCTTTTTCATCTTTTTTAATTATAAATTGTTTTCCAAGGCTATTAAGTAAAGTAGTTCGCTTTATTAGTTTTTTCCTGATACACTTTTATTTATTTCTTCTAATACTGCACTAATTTTATTCAATATCTGGTCAGCAATTTCATAATCAAACAATTTAGCAAACTCTCTAAATGTTGGTATTTCATCGCCATTAACATAGCAATATAATAATTTTAACATACCGACAAAATGCGTTTTCTGCTTATTTTCATCTTTAATCCATTCTCTAACCATAGCAGTATAAGTCGCTAAATCATAACCGACAGCAGGCTGGAATTGTTCTTCCCATTTTAAATGTGCAAGGAATGAAGTATCAATTTGAACTTTCATTTCTCCTTGTTTCTTTTGAACTTTACCTGCATCATCAATATATCTTTCTAATGTTGGTATTTTAATTAACATATTACTTTACCTACGCCTTTGCTTTCAATTCTGGAACTGAATCACCAAATGTTTCATAATCAGCATCTCCTGGATATGTAGTTGCACGATAAACTTTTACAGTATTACCATTTGCATCAACAAAATCATCTGAGCCTGTCGCTGCTTTTAATTTACTGCCTGAGATTGTTAGTGGATATTCAAATGTTCCAAAATTAACAACATCGGTTGTTTGGTCATAACTTTCAGTTGCTTTTCCAACTGTAACATTAAATAACCAATTTTTGATTACAATTTTACTACCTGCATCAAATGCTTCAACTTCATAGTAAATATCAACTGGTGTTGAACCATGTTGTTGAACTTCTGCCAATGCTCCACCGTCAATTTCAATTAAGCGTCCTAAATCCTTCTCAAAACCGTTATCAATATCCACAACTCCTAGCGTTCCTGCTTTACCTTGGTCGTTTGCTAAAACTAATATAACTTCTCCATCTCCATAGATGTTAGTTTCTTCATAGTTGCTTTCAAGTGAAAGTGAAGTTGCATAAGTTAAGTCTTCAACTGCTGAACCAGTGCTATATTTTACGTTTTGGATATTAAACTTTAACATATTTTGCTTTGCCATAATTTTTGTCCTCCTTCTTTATTTTCTTTTTAATTCTTTTTGATATTCCTCAATGAACTTTCTAAAAAGTTCTCCTCTATATCTACCTATTGTTGAGTATATAAACGGTGTGTGTCTTCTTGAATGTTCAATCAAGTTTGACAACGGTATCCTATTTGGTGCTAACGCTTTATTATGAATAAACTTAACATTAGGATATTTTGTTTCTACTCCCCAACTACTTTTAAATCTTCCTGTTCCTATAGGACTTTGTCTTTCTAATATTTTTGCACCTTCTTGTGCAACTGTAATCAATGCTCTTTGCGTAGCATCAAAGTTCTCTTTATAAAATCTATTTACCATTATATCCATTTCTTTGGAAAAATCTTCAATCTTAATTTTCTTCATTTACTAATACTGCCTGACAACTAAAAGTATGTGTGTAAAATTGTAACCCACTATCATAATCGATATATTGCAATTCAAAAGTCCAATTACTATCTACAAACACATCATTTAATTTTTTGATTAAATCATCTACGTTCCTTCTTCTGGTAAATATATTTACATTAACTGTTGCTACTCTGGATAAAATTATTCCATCTCCGTACTCGTGTGGTTCTAAACTTTGTATTGTATATGAAATATATGTTTCTTTATCACTTGCTTCTTTTGACCTTGTATTTATATACCAAAAAATAGGTTTAGAAGCGTTTTTCAATTGAGTTTGATTAAGAGATAGTCCATCAAGTAAATCAGCCTGTAATAGCATATTTTTGATTATTTCAATGGTATCATCAATAGCCTTATAAGTCTTATAGGTTTTTGACATATTAATCATCCCACTCTACTACATCATACTCTCTCTTATTAACTTCATATGCTCTAAATCTTGTATCTCCATTAAAAAACTCATAATTATTTATACCACTTATTTGATATACTCTATTTATACCAAACCTTTTAAACTCCACAAACATATCTATTTCAATTTCTCTTCTATTAATTGTGAACTCTATATCACTACTATCTTGAACTGCATCTGCTATGTTTTGTTCGTTAGCACTTAATTGTCTAACGTGTGCTTTAAGATAAGTCCCTTCACGATGGATATATTTTTTTACTGCTCCTTCATTCGTATCAATTTCTTGAAATATACGAATATTATGAGGCTTAATTTTTCTTTTCATATCTATTCCTCCCCTAGTTTACGATTTGCAATTACTTGTAAATCTAAAATAACAGCAGTTAAACCAAAACTATAATCATAATCTTGTCTGTAATCTCCCCCCGAGAAATACACATTCTTTGCATACATTTTCGCTGCTAAAACTGCCAAAGGTTCTTTAACTAAATCTTTACCAAAATCATAACCTGTCTTTTCAAAGATAAAAGAAGAGGCTATAATTGACAATTCTTCTAATTCTTCAACATTAAAGTCAGCATCTTGATAGATTGCCTCTCTTACTTGTTCTGTTGTTAAAATCTTATTTTTAGTCATAACCATAGCCTCCTATATTTTTATACTATTCTTTATTCTTCGCCACCATTGCCATTATCATCATCATCATCATCTTCTGCTAATTCTAAGATGATTAAACCATTTACATCTCCAAGTTTACCATCAACAATCATTGTTGTTTTTCTTACAATTTCATCGGTGTCTTCATCAATATAAGTTCTCATATTCATCGCCAAGTTTGTGTTAATCATGTAATTTGATAGGTCACCAAAAATAGCAACTGCATCTCCTTCGTCTGCTTCATCTAAACTAGGAACACTCTCAGTTAAAATAACACGCTTACCAAAGAAACGTTGGACTTCTTCACCGTTAATACCATAATTTACACGAGCAACAGGTTGTCCTACATCATCAACCATACCTGCCATGTATTTATCCCAAGTTAATGGATTTACAATAATAACGTTGTTTTTTCCACGATATGCTAATGGCATACTACCAATAAGTTTTGATAACCAGCCATTATATGTTGCATCAGTGATTGCGAAATCAACTTTTTGTTTTTCAGGAATACGAACTTCCTTTAAGATACCTAACGGTTGTCCTTCTCCTGTTCCTTCAATAACTGCTGTTTCTAATGCAACTGCCATTGCTTCGGCTACGTTTTCAGCAACTAATTTTTCCCATGCTTCTAATGTAACTGTTTGTGCTAACAATGTAATTGAAACTTGGATTTGTAGTTTGTGATAAGTAAATACCACTTTACCAGTAACTTGTTGCTTGTTTCTTAAAGCAGTTTCTCCTTCTGATACCCATGATGCAGTTGGCTTAGTTCCTGCGATAGGGATTGCAACCCCACCTTTAAAATTAGTAAATGTAACTAAACCTAAAATCTCTCCGTATGATGCTAATTCTCTAATGATATTATCAACAATAGTTGTTGGAATAATTGCACTTGCATCAGTTGAGAATGTTGCTACGTTTGTTGGCTCGTCATCTTCTCTCATTTTTAGAACATCGTTGCTTCTTCCCATTACATAATTTTTAAATGCTTCACGATATTTTGCACTCTCATACAACGGAACATTTTTTTCTTCATGTGGACTAGGTGTGATTACCTTAGTAACTTTACTTCTTTCAGCCAAGACTTCTTTTCTAAGTCTTTCTTCTTCTTCAATAAGTTCTTCCACTTCTTCTTCTAATTCTTCTAATACTTTAATTTCAAGTTCACCTTCTAATTGAACTCTAATCTCATTTCTTCTTTGTGCTATTTCTGCTAATCTTGCTGTTCTTACATCCATCTTATTTCCCTCCTATTTGTGTTTTTATGGATAACCTTTTTTTACGCTTTAATAAGTTCTCCAACTCGGACTTACGGTTCTCCAACTCGCTCATCCTAACTGCGTAAATATTGGTATTTTCATATGCTGGCACTGTTACGGCTGCCACATCATATAACTTAGTAATATTTCTTACTGTCCAAGTCCTAGTTTCTTCATCGAATAAACCATCTTTTTCAGTAAACGCAAAAGACATTTTATCAACATCTCCACGCTTTATCAATTCATAGAGGTCTTTACCCTCACTAGTGTTTGCAAGCGTTGCTCGTATATATACCCCATCTTCTCTTTCTTCAATTGATAGAGTTTTATTCCTTGTTCTTGCTAACACCATAAAATTATCACTATGATTATACTTTAAGAATACATCACTAACATCGGTTTCTTTCAAAGCACCTCGTTCTATAATCTCAAAGTAATCATTCCCATTCATTGAGAATAATCTTGTTTTCTCATCATAAGTGATTGCCTTACCTTCTACAATCATCTCATCTTTTAATTCCTCAGGCTTTTCATCTTCTCCTAAGGCTCTAAATTGTATTTCTCGTCTTAAATCATTATCACTCGGTTTCTTCATCTTCTACTTCTGCCTCCGTTTCTTCTTTTTCAATTATTGTTTTCTTATCTCCGACTTGATATTTACTTTGATTATCAGCGTCAATATAGTTTAATGATACTTGCCTTACATCTCCACCTTCAATAGGCTTTAAGTAAATAAGTTCTCTCATCTCGTTTAGAGATAATAATCCAATATCTTTTACTTCTTTAATAATGGATAATCTTGATGTTATTGACATTTGTTGTAATTTACTAATCTCAACAACTATTTTATTTCCCCTTGTTCTTTCGTTTTTACTAAATATCTTTTTAGATAATTCTATCTCTAACTTATTAACAAAAGGCTCAATTGTGCTTTCATAAAATGAGTTCCATTGTTGGTCTGTGTAATCACTCTTAATGATATGTTCATTTGTGCCAAAATAGTGATAGACTTGTTTATAAAACTGTTCCATCTCTTTCTCATTTGCATATACACCTTCATGCTTGACTTGTGTAATTTTATTCGCTGCATCAGTAAATATTACACCACCTGTATCTGTTCCTGACTTTAAGAAATCATCTGCAAAGTCTTTTGCTTTTTGTTTCTTAACATTTGGATTTAATACAGTTGAACTCTCAACAATAAATCTAATATATGCTGATGTTTTTATTGCTTTCTCAATCCCTTGATAGTTTGTGTCAATAATTTTTAATACTTGATTGATGTTGCTGTTATTACCACCAAAGAACTCATCATTCCCTATGTTTCTTTTTAGGACTGCAACATTATCAATGCTTGTCGTAACTTTTTCAATCTCATTGTTTATCCAGAAAGTTAAAAATATTTCCCCATCATCAGCGACGTTTACAACTGTTTCCACAGGGTCTATTACCCACATTGAATCTAATACCTCTTTACCCGTATATGCATTGCTTGGAATAAACTTTAAATAAATAAACACATTGTTATCAACTAGCCAATGATACATCGCTTTCTCTAAAAAGTCTGCACCATTTTCTAATCCGTTCGGATATAACTGTAATATCTCATTTAGAGCATCCCTACCTTTTTGTAGATTACCACTGCTATCATTTGTATAATGCGATAACTTTAATTTGCTTGCGTGTTTAGTAATACTGCTAATTGCTTCTTGAACAACATGGCTTCTAGTTATATCATTCCCAAAATCAGTGAACGTAGGTGTAAAGAAATTAACTACATTCTGTTTTGTTTTAACAATGCTTTTTGACTTGCCAAACAATTTATTAAAAAAACCCAAAACTATCACCTACTTTCTATTGTGAAATTAAAAAAAAGACAAACCTACTTGTATATCGTGATTATACAACGTTTAGTCGGTTTTGTCAATTTTTTTTTCATTTTATAAAATATGTTAATACATTGAGGTAAAACTATCATAATTATCCACTAACCCTACATAGCAGTTAATCATAGTTGCTGCACCATCAATTTTACGTTCTCTTTTATCATCAATCTTCTTAGGCATATAATTTCCGTTCCTATCTTGCACTAACTCAACGTTAGATAAGTTCCATTTAGTTACGGGATTGTTTTGATAGATAACTCGTCCTTCTTGTAGATGAGAACCTAAGGTCTGCATCGGTATTGATAGTGTTTTATATCCCTGTTGTGTTCTAATCATTACTGACTGACTAAAACCCATACTTTCAAAATCTTTAACTAAATATGTTGCTGAGTATGCATCATAATGTATTTTCATGTATGTAATACCACGTTCCATTACCATCTCATTGTAAACATATTCACTAATCATCTTATAATCAATGATGTTTCCAGGACATAATCTAATAAGTCCCCTATCAACCCATTGACGATATGGTATTTTTCCTGCTTCAAGTTCTTTGAACTTTGTTTCTGGCATCCAATACATCGTATCAAAAACAAACTTATCTAATTCTTTGTCATAAAATAATGTGCTAAATGCAGTCAAGTCGCCTGTCCTTGATAAGTCAAATCCCCCAATTGCCATAGTGTTATTATATTTGGATATATCTACTATTGTATCGTTATTAAACTCATCGTATGTAAGCCATGCGTGTTCTTCAACATCAATAATATTAAAGTCTTTTACTTTTACTGTCTTTGCGAAGTTTAAATCAGTTTTCATTCTTTCAACATTTTGCCTTAACATTTCTCTATCTTTAATAACATCTATTGCTGGATTGGCTTTTATCCACATATCTTCATCATACATTTCATCTTCGCTATCTAATTCATATATTAAAGCAAACAACGTATCATCTTCAACAGTTCCATCTAAAACTTTTGATGCATAAGAATATGTATCATCAAATAAACCTTCTCGTACAAAACCTGCAGTAGTAATCATGTTTAATAAAGGTTGTTCCCTAACGCTCATTGATTGTTTTAATATATCATAGATTGCTCTTGGTAACTCATGCACTTCATCTATAGTTGCTGCATTAGCATTTAAACCATCCATACTTTTTACGTTTTTAGATAAAGGCTTGTAAACTGACATGGTGCTATCCATTAATATTTCACTTTCTGGAAAGGTTCTATGTCTTAATACACTAGCCAAGTCAGGACTTTGATTAATCATGTTTTTACTTTCATCCCACACTCTTTTTGCTTGTGCATAATTAGTTGCTGCTGAATATATTTCTGCTCCACGTTCTCCATCTGCAATCATTAAGTATAGACCTAATCCTGCAAGTTCTTGTGTTTTCCCATTCTTTCTTGCTCTAACATCAAATACTTCATTGAACCTTCTTAATCCTGTATCTCTATGTAGTATACCAAAAACCGATTGCAGTTTCGCTTTTTGAAATAACATAAGTTCCATTTTTTTACCATGCCACTTACCTTTGGATTGTTTACAAAATGTTTCTAAGAATTGGATTGGTCTATTTCCTTTTCTTTCATCATAGTAATAGGTATCATCTTCCCCTAATACAATCGGTTTTATTTTTGCATACATTTGTTTAACTTTTTTAGAAGTTATTATTTCGCCACTCTCAATCTTATCAATATACTCTAAAATATAATTTTTACTCATCGTCCATCAAAAACTTTTCAAACTTAGTTGGCTCTTGTTTTTTAGCAACGCCCATCCTTGCTCTTCCGACTGGCGTTAGTGCTAATTGCTCGCTATACTTTGAAATAATTTGAGATTGAGTTTGCATTGTTCTAAATGTTTTGTCAATAATTTTTTGTGCATCCTCATTAGTATCAACTACTTGTTGATGCTTAGACCATACCTCGTGTGCTTTACGATAAATTGAAACAGCCTCACAATAGATAATCAATGCTTGTCTATCTAAGTCGGATAATATATTTATTTCCATTTCTTGATAAAGTTTTAAAACTCTCTCCCACTCCTCCAATGCAACAGGTGTAAGAAACTCTGGTGGTTCTAAAACACTTGACACCATAAGTTTTTCTTCTGCTGCTAAACGACGGTTTAATTCATCTTCCTTAGTTTTATTAACTTTTATATCTATTAATTGTGCTGGTATCGGTTTTCTACCTCTCATGTTATCACACGTCCTTTAATAAACTAAATAAATATTTTTTTAGTTTTTGTTTTATTTTTTTATTTTTTAACATAACTCTTCTTAAAAAGTTTAATTTTTCGATTATATATAAAAATACGCCCCAACGCCGTTGTAAAAAAGTTCTGTTTTTTCATTTTGATAGGGGGGGGATGTTTTTTTTAGGTATAACATCACCATTAGCATCGAACTCAATCTCATCACTAATTATGTCCCCTCCATGTATCTTATTATGACAAGGAACACAAAGAAGCATTAGGTTGTCAGGGTTGAGGCTGATGTTATAGTCGTCTATGTTAGCATCGTTTAGATGAATGATGTGATGGACTTCTGTTCCTACACCCCCACACTTCTCACATATCCCATACCTGATGGTCTTGATATACTTGCTGGTCTTTCTCCACCTACGAGAATTATAGAAGTCTAATCTTTTTTTACTTCTTTGACCTTGCTGACCTTTGTATGTCCTACTACTCTGCATAAATAAACAACCCCTTCCCTAGATGCACCTTTATCAAGTGCATGCGATGCAAGATATCTCCCAATGTAATAGACTGTCGTTTGATGAGGTATTTTGTCCTTGATTAAATCATAGACTTCTTTTGCTGTATAAAACTCGTTGGCATTTTTAAACTTTATAAGTTCTTTTAAGATAGGTATTCTCATATCCATTCTCCCTTCTTCCAAAATCATTATAACATTTATCTTTTTTAATAACAACTTTTTTTATTAAAATAAGTAAAGAGATGTATAGTAGTGTATAGTATGTATAGTTATTCCATAACTTCCTCCATAGTTATAGAAATGTAAAAGGTTTTTATTTTAGCCCAAAACCCTACACTAACCATACATAACCCTACATTTTCAGCATAAAATGTATAGTATGTATAGTTGTTTGATAACTTTTTTTATTTATAAAACTTATAGATATTCAAAAATATCCTATAATTTAGACACCTACCCTACACAAAATGTATAGTTAGTGTATAGTAGTGTATAGTTAGTTTATGATAAAAAGGGACTGCTAAATCCCCTTTAATTTTTTACATTTTATTCTATTTTCTCTTGCCCATTTTATGAAGGAATTATATACTTTTTTATTGTATTTTTTTAGTTTATCATATATAATCATAGTATTTTTAGACTTGTAATATCTAAGTGCAGTGATTGTTTCATCATTTAGGTCTTTCCTAAATACAGTATATTTAATAACAACCGTATCTTCATCAATAACAACTTTTGTTAAATTATTCACAACGAGCCTTGTATCTTTTGCCATGAGATAATCAATCTTTTTATTCATCATTATTCTTTCTCCTTTTCTAACTCCTCCCAGAACTCTTTTGCTTCTTCCAATGTAATTTCCATTAGATTAAGTTTATTGTATTTGTCCATTAACAATAGCAACTTATCCCCATATCTGTCACTGTTAGCACTAATAAGTTTTATGTAATCATCTTTGCTCATCTTTAATAACCAATTACTACCTTTCTTGCATTTAATATATCAATACTTGCTTCTAAAACTTCCAATGATGTACCATCATCTACATACGTTATGTTTTCATTTTTATTATATCTTGCACTGAACTGTATCTTATTGTTTTCAAAGTCTATTCTAATGTAGTGTTCTTCGTATCCCTTATCAACCACTCTAACAAACTCAATAGTGGTTTTACTGATGTCATAAATCTCATATCCTAATTTTTCTAAATTGCTCATATCAATTACCATCCCTTTTACAATCTGGACAGACTTCTTTTTCAAAATCAAACCTTGCTCGTGTCATGTGTTCTTCTTTATTGTATTCACCACATACAGCACAAGCCACTAAATCACCGTTTTCAATATCGTTTAAGAATTGTTTAAAAGTGTAACTATCATCTAATTCACCTATGTTTTCGCAATAGGTTTTATATGCTTCAATTGTCATTTTTTTCTCCTCCTAAAATGGCAAACTATCTTCAATTTCTTTTTGCCACGCAATATAGTGTTCATCAAAACCTAATGTCCTAATACTTTCAACTAATCCGTTGTAGTATGCTACCTTTTCATAATAATCTCTAAACTGTGGACTACCTGTATCACTAATTGCATTATTTTCAATAAACTTGTTCCAAGATAGTTCCATCTCAAATTTCGCTTCAAGTATCTTCTGGTATAGTGTATTTAACCTATCTTTTCTGCTCATCTTGACGGTTCCTCCACTTCATATACTCTTTATATACTCCCTTATCCTCAATCTCGGCTAAGGCTTTGTTTAGCCTATATTGAAGTTCATCAGCGTATTCAAATAATAATTCTAAATCCTTCATCTTTCCCATGTTACATTACCACCAATACTTTTCTTATTATACCATTCCTAAAATCAATTAACTCTCTAATATTATTTTGAATAACAACTCTTTCTATTTTTGTAAAGCCACGATGATAACTGCCTTCATCATCTACATCACTAGGAACTAATAATACATTTCCAAATAATTCTCTATCTTCTCCAATAATAACTGTATTAATTGGATTATCTTTCATTAGTCCTTCATCATCTACTATAACATCAACTGCTACACCATCAACATTGATAGTTACAATATCAATGGTATCACATTCTATCTCACGATATGCTTGTGCTAGAACATTCTTTAAATCAAAGTTTAATTCTTTTACGCTTCCTTTTGTATCAATTTTAATAATTGGATATTTCATTTTCTTTCTCCTTTTAGTCTAGATATTCTCGATTAGTATCCATGATAACTAATCTACCTTTATATGTAATAGGTCCATTAAATCTATCTATAGTATATTCTTCTATTTCTTTTGCATTAGAATAACTAACCTGATGCCATTCACGTTTAACTTTAACATATTTATTTAAGACATCTTCTAATGTTTCTGAATCTTCTAATTCCACAAGACATTTCCCCTCACTTGGTCCATATCTTCTAACTTGGATACAATAATTAAATAATTCTTTCATTTTTATACCTCCATTTCTTTTATAACTTCTAAAAACTCATTATAGTTAGTGCCTGAACTTATCCAAGTCGCTAACTTTTCACCACCATTGAGATTGTGAGCCTTCATCAGTGCTAAATATTCAAACATATTCATTTCTCCATTTGCCCTTACCTGTTCGTATCTTTTAAGGTTTCTAAAATCTAAATCATTGAAATCATGTTTTTCTAAAAACTCTTTTTTTGTCATTTTAATAACTCCTTTTTTGCCTCATTTAATAACTCTAAATTATCGGCATTTTTATTATCTAATTTTATATTATAATCGCCTACAATCGCATCACCAAAATTAACCAACTCATCAATAATATTAATATACTTCTCATTATTTTCAATCTCAAAATTATAACCTACCTCCTCCATCAACTCCCAAAAACTGTAAAATAAGTTTTTGTTAATGTCCTTGATGTGCTTATAATAGCCCTTTATTTGGGCTTCTAAATAAATAAATTTTTTTCTCATTTTCTTCCTCCTTTTTCTTTTCTTTCCATTTTTATATCTCCTCCTTAAATAACACACTATATCCTGTGTGATTTCTTATTTGCTTTATAACTTGTCTGT
>FZPS01000213.1_pt78 | contig 30616 bp, 26 predicted proteins | sample 1817821 | NCBI WGS metagenome assembly FZPS01 (sample SAMEA104158645, study PRJEB21678) | metagenome | place: Germany | collected 2015-04-21
GCGCGTATTGTATCGGTGCGGGGGCGTTGTTTGCGTTTTCGAATGTAAAAAATATGGCAAAAGTTTCCCATATATTCGCAATCGTTACGGCGGCTGCCTATATCCCTTGGATTGCGATGGGCGAAAGTCGGCTTAGCTTGCTGCTGGCTATCCTGTTCATGTTCTTTTTGGGAGGCTGTGCAGCCTGCTCGGCGTTTGCCTACATCTTCGCTCTGAACAATACTGAACGACTGCTTGGCGCGGCAATGATTTCTACTTTTTTTGCGCTCCATCAGATCGATTCCGGCCTGTCCCTCCTATCCGGCTTTTTCGATAAGACCTATTTAACGGCGCTTGTGGCGGGTAGTTGCATCTGCCTTTTCCTATATAAAACAAGCGATTTTACCGTTGTCGAAAACAAACCAAAAGCAACACTGAATACCCCCCTTATACTTACGCTTTATTTCTTTGTTGCCCATTACTTCGTTGAAATATTTTATACCTACCTGCCTGGGGCATCTATGCCCAATGCCATGGTTGCAAACGGAGCGGTCGGCATATTGGTGGTTTGCCTTGCGGTTGCGTTGCAGCTTATCACCAAACGCAGTATCTGGAACATGTGCAACCTGTTCTTTCTCGCGGAAATCGGTACCTATATGCTGTATTTTATGCCGGAGGGTTCCGCTTTACGAAGCTTCGCCCGCTTCCTACACGGGTTCGAACAGATGGGGTACATTGCGGCTTATTACCTTCTAGGCTGTGTTTTTAAGAAGCATGGCGATTTTCGCATTTTCAAGCTGAGCCTTGTCACGATCCTGCCGGTCAGCATGCTTTCCTATGTAATCCCGGGAATTTTCGCTACTTATGCACCCACGCTGCTGCCGCTGGCGGCAACGCTGACTTCCGTGACCGTGTTTATTCTGTTTATACTGATGTCTCCCGCCTACTCCAAACATCTGTTTTTTGCTGAATGGTCTGATGATTTTTACGGGGTGGACATGGCTGAGGCCGGGCAGAAGATCGAGCAATCGTGTATGCTGGAAGGCCTGGGTCTGTCACCGCGCGAAAAAGAAGTTGCCTCGTTGCTTTTACAGGGCCAATCCGCAAAAGAGATTGCAACAAAATTGGAGATCGCGATTAGCACTGCCAATTTCCACATTAAAAACCTCTATAAAAAACTTAACATTGGCAATCGTTCGGAACTGTTTGCCCGGTTTGCTTCTTATACTATATCTTCCAAGCCATAAGACCAGTCCGAGATGATGCCGCAAGAGAACCAATGTTAATAAAAACAGCCTTGAGCTTGCTCGAGGCTGTTTTTATGCCTACCTATCATAATTGATAGCTATCAAATTTGTTTTTCCTTCTGTAAGATTAGAAAGGAATGGGGGTGTTATTTATGGCGGCGAATAACTGTTACCAGCGTAGGGTTGACTCTATTATGGAATTAACGCCGCGCGAAAAACAAGTCTTTTATATGCTTCTCGAAGGCATGAAAGCAAAAGAAATTGCTTTGAACGCGTCCATCAGTGTTTCGGGCGCAAACTATTTTATCAAAAAAATATACAGAAAATTGAATGTCAACACCAAAACAGAACTCGTACTACAATATTTCGAATTCCGACAGCACAAAGATAAATAGAGCGCAACGACGACATGGAGTATTCGAAAAAAATTCTATTGGGTATTCAAATCCTTTTGTCAGGGGACAACGCATAATGTATTTGGGGGTCATTACAAATGCTTTTTGAGATTATCTTTTTATCTTTCGGAATATTGCTGATTGTATCGGCGGCTGCCAACATTCTCAGGAATATGCGGATAAAAAAGAAGGGTATTCTTGTCAGCGCCACCGTGGTTGACATACATAGGACGAGTAGGGCTGGTAAAAACAAGAGCCGTATGCAGTATCATCCGGTTTTTGAATACCGGACTGACTGCGGGCCGGTAAAGACACGTGGCTCGGGCGCAGTGGCGGTCAAGCATCCCGTCGGAACAGTATTGCAAATTCGTTACGACCCGCAGAGGCCCGAGCAGATTCTGGTCGGCGAGCCGGTAGCGGCGGGCCATATCACTCCGATATGCATCGGGATTGCCTTTACTATCGGTTCTGTGCTGTCGATGATCGGCGTAAAGCCGCTTAAATTAGGGGGTTCTGCGTTATACCTTGTGTTTGCGGGTATGCTGCTGCTTTTCGCGATGATCATTTTCGCTATTGTCAAATCTCTGAGGGGCGCCAAAAACAAGTTCGCGCAGCACGTCCTGTCCGAGCAGACGGCGAAAAATGTGCTTGTTGCTGCGAAAAATGAAAACAGCACTATTACCTTTCAATTTGTGAACGGCAACTCGATTAACTATGTGGTACCCGAATGGGTCTACAACGACCTTCGGGCGGGTGACTGGGGAAACCTGACCTTTCAGGGATCTTTGTTTATCCGATTTGAGCAAACCTATAGATAAGCACTGAACGGAGGAATTCATATGTCACGCTTAACAATCATTCTAATTACACTACTTATAGCGTTCACACTCGCAGCCTGCGGTCAAAGCAAATCGACAAGCGGCAGCGACGTGTCGCCCAAACCTGCTGAAGCCAGCTCGCATTCAGATGGCGGCAGTCCGTCTGAAGCAGATCAGCGCATTTCCTTTGACATCAACGATACTCGTGAAGGCACCTATACGGATCATGTCGCTGAGTTGTGGGAGCAGACCAAGGCGGTCATGCGTGAGGATATCCTTGCGGAATATACCGATGAGAAATATCAGGAGATCGGACAGACGATTGATATTGCATGGACGAATCTTCAGGCGCACGCCTCCATTCACCATGCGGAGGAAGCCACTGCCGCTGATGAGGATGTCGCCTACGCAAATGTTACCGGCAAAATCAAGGATCTGATCTTCAAGGCATACGGAAACGGCGGCGTCGGGACTCCAGAAAAACGTGAGGAGAAAAGGGAAAACCTGCGGGATGGAGGGCTTGAACGCCTGATCGGGGATATAGACGAAATCGTCTATTCCGAAAACAGCCAATGACAGGGGGTGAAGCGCATGAAATCACTGAAAAAGGCATTTCTTTGGGTTCGCACGCAGTTTAAGACCCATACCCTGCGTTCTCTGCTTGTCACGGTTCCTGCTCTGCTGATCGTTACGGCGGTGCTCCTTTGGGGCTGCGGCGTGTTTGAAGAGAGGTTTTCTTATCTGCCCGACCGGGCGTATCTCCTTGCTGAAACCGATCCACAGGAGCCGCAAACGCTGGAGGAACTTCTGCAAAGCGACGCGCCAAGCGTCGATACGCTGCTTCGGAACCCATCCATCGCAGAGGAATTGCTGAGCGCCCAGACGCTGACGGATATTGTTGATTCGCGCCTTGCGCTGAACAATCTGCGTAGCCTCGATGAGCAGTTGTCCGGGTGGCTTGAACAGGGGTCAGAGCCTGCCGGGGCGGTAAGCGGTCAGAATGGAGCGGACAATGCGCCGGACGCCTCCACTCCGATGGCGCTGCCGGGCGGTTCCGCAAATGCGGCCGCCGTGCAGACAGGCGGGGCCTTGGCGGTGTCGCCGCAGGTGTTGTCGGAGCAGACCGCGCTCGTTTCTAAGCTGAAAGACACGACATGGCGGCTGCTTGCGCCGAAGGAATACGGGGAGCTTGTAGCCTTCCCCGCCACAATGAACATGAAAGGCGTCTGGCAGTCCCCAAACGAGGTTCTCGTCCACATGGTTCCGTCAGGAGATTGGCTGCCGGAGCAGGGCTATCAGCTCTACCGGGTGGTAAACGGTCAAAAAGAACTGATCGCCGAACAGCTCGCGTCGCCGACGCTTGGTTTGGCCGGAGCCATCGAGGTGGACGGCGCGACTTCCGTGGATGAAAACGGGAAAGAGATCAATATGATCCAGGAGTTGTACCATCAGGCGCAGCTGACCCCGGAAAAACTGACCATGCTCGGCATGAGCGCCGAGGAGTTCCGCGCCCTAGCGTACCGAACCGATACGCTTTCGTCCAAGCCGCGTGTAAGCGGTGAGCTGGATTTTCTGGAGATGCAGAAGGCTCTCATCACCATCCCCGCGAACTTCGAGCAGCGGATTCCCGAGACGGATATCCTGCTCGGACAGACCATCCATGTGCTTGGCAGGCAGGAAAACGGACAGCTTACCAGTGGGGCGGTCGCGTCCTCCCTCTGGAAGAAATACACGGTCCAACCGGCTGAGCTGCCCACAGGCATCGATTCGCTTGGGAGCGAAGAAAAGCTGGAGCTGGCGGAAAAACTGCTTGGCGCACGGCAGCAGCTTGCGACCCTTAGTTTTGTGGACGACGAGTTTGCCGAGGCGGCAGGCTTTCTGATCCGCGACAACATAGAGGAACTCAGCCTACCCGACGGCACGGAGATCACATACATCATCGAATCGTCCAATGGTGGGAGAACGATGCTGTCCGTCACAAAAGGTGCGGAGATCACCCTTTCCAAACCTCAGTCCCTCCTTGGCTATGGCATAGACGGGAAAGTGCCGCTGCGCTGGCAGCAGGCTGAAACCGAGCAAGAGAGAAGCATATTGAGCGGATACCATATCGAGCGAAAGCTCAACGGTGAAAGCGAATTTATTCAAATCACCGAAGAGCCTGTTGCGATCTCCTATATCCTCGATGAAACCGACGTTTATTTCGAGTCGCCCGTGTTTTTTGAGGATGCGGTGGAAAACGGGCGCACAGCCGAGTACCGCATCTATTCCATTGACATCTTTGGACGCAGGAGCGAGTATTCGGAGGTTTTAAGCCTGCGGGTGGAAAAGGTGACGCCTCCCAACGCCCCTTCCGCCATAGCGCCCGGCATCACCCACGCCGGGAAGCGTGGAAAAGATTCTGCCGGCGATTCGCAGATGTTGTCCGCCGTTCAAATCGCCAGCGGTCTCAACCCGGGCAAGCGAGGGATTGTTCTGCCGGTGTTTACCGATTCGCCGGACACAGTGCGGTTTACCATCTACCGTGCAACCGCTGTCGGTGCGGAGGGCTTCGGCCCGCCCGAGGCAATCGCTAATCTGAGATACGACAATCCGAAGGCTGACGCTTCCGGCGAAGGTCGGTCGGGATTTGTTGACCCGTCGCGCTATGAACTCATGTCGGAAGAAGATATGCGCCGGGAGCTGTATGCGGCATCCTCGACATGGATAGGATTTTTCAGATGGGCGAAGCAGGCGCAGCTAAAAGCCGCAGTGCCCTCGCAGCCGGATCTGATCTACTTTGATGCCGACATCGAGGAGGGCTGCACCTACAAATACTGGATCTCCGCGTGGGATTCGTGGAACAACGAGAGCGCCTGGTCGCAGGCGGTGTCAATGGCTGTGCCTACGGATGCAGCGCCGAAGAATCCCAATGAGCTGTTTATCGCAATGCACCCCCGGATTCTGAGCGACCTTTCCGTGAATCCGCCGGGACTCATCCATAGTGGACTTGTCACCTATGACGAGTTGCCGGAGAGATCCGGCCTCCCGCAGCGGCCCGCCCCGGAGGGCGCTGTGATGGAAACCGTACAAAGCGCCCTTGCGAATGGAATCACCATAGGAAGATTCTTCCCAAGCGCTGGTTCCGCATCGTATGCTTCCATTGCCCTGCGGTGCCCTTCGATCATTGACATTGGCTACGACAACCTCCCGCAGGACAGGTATCTCCATATCTTCCTGGGCGTGCGGGGCGAGGATGTTTATCCCGACGGCACGGCGCGGCTGAAATGGCCGGCATACAGCGGCGACGGGTTGGGCGGCTACGTTGTGTATCGTCCCCTGTTCCAGACAACATCCGTTGAGGAAATGCAGAGGATGTCCCGTGACGAGCTCCTTCGGATGGGCAGGTGGGAACGGGTCAACGAAACGGCGCTGACGCAGAACCAGTTGCTCGTCGGGGGCATAAACGCCTCTCCCGGCAGCCTGTCGGTGTTTCTTGTCTGCCTTGAGCCGGAAGGCGCAGCCGATTCGGAGCAGGGCGGCATCAGTTCCCATTTTCTCGGAACCACACAGGCTGGGTTGGAACGAATCAGCTTTGTCCCCGAGTTTCTGGACGCGCCGGAGGGCGGCTACGTCTATGTAGACTGGCCCGCGCCGGAAGACCCGCAGGTGGAGTATTACCGGGTTTACCGCAGCGAGGTTCCATCGTTCAAAAATCCGGTTGACGAAAGCACGCTGGAATGGACGATGGTCGGCGACCGGCTGAGCCACCCCAAATATACCGAGCGCGTGGATCAGTCGTTTGCGCACTATTACTACTACAGGGTCACGTCGGTGTCCCCATGGGGCGTCGAATCGGCAGCCGGAGCGGTGCGGCGCTTCCGCGTACCCGCCACCAAGCCGCCTCAGACGCCCAACCTTCTGCTGCCGCTTCAGACCAAGGACGGAGTGAAGGTGCAGTTCTCGGCGGTCACCCACTGCGACCGGTATGAGATCTACCGTGCGGCAATCCCAAGGCCGGGACAGGTGGAGCTGCATGAGCTGCTGAACACGGACAAGGAGCTGCACGCGGTTTTGTTCTCGTCTCCGGCGCAGGAGGATGTTTACCTCACCAGCCTGTTGAGAAGGTTTACGCAGACATCGCAGCCTGTGACCATCAATCCGATCAGCAGGCTGAAAACCCTCACCGGTTTTAACGCCGGCTCGGTCATTAACAATCTTTCCGCCATCGACGATGATAAGCTGCGGGGCGCCTACAACCGGATCCTTGAGAAATACGGCCCCCTTGCGCTGGCGGATTACAGCGATCTCAGCATCAGCATGATGAACAGAGTGGAATGGGTCAAGATCGGCGAGCTTCCCTCGGACTATGATACCGTGGAGGAAACCGGCGCGCTCGACCTGCTGAAGCCCCTGTCCTTCACCGATTCGACTGCCCGGTACGGCATAACCTACTTGTACACTGTTCAGGCGTGGAACGACGACAATCTCGGCTCCTCCCGTGCCGAGCCTGTGGAGGCGACGCCGCGCCGGAACCGTCCGTTTGACCCCATCGACGGGCTTGCGGGCGAAATCGACGGGAACAAAAAGCCGAGCCTCACCTGGAATCTGCCGAAAATGGCTCCGCTTACCACCGAACAGTGCCTTGAGGATACGGTGGGCTACATCGTCTACCGTTCGGACACGAAGGACGGAACCTACTATCAGGCAAGCCCCCTGCTCTTTGACAACCGGTGGGTTGACGAGGCCGCCGATCCCTATGCCTTTAACTGGTATAGGGTCAAGGTTCTCGACACCGGCGGGTATCTGTCGGAGTTTTCCGAGCCGATATGCGTAAGGCTCACCGTCTATGTCCCCGGCATGGTAACGGTGATCCCCGGACTCACCCCGCCCGAAATCAACATTCAGGACAGCAGCTTCACCGTTACAGAGGGCGAGGAATTTACGGCGGCCTACGAGCTTGCCGGCACGGAGCCCATCACCGTCATGGTCAGGGTCACCGATTCGGGCGGCTCCGAAACAGGAGGCTTCTCCGTGGACGAAGCCGCCCGCAGGGTGATCGCCGCGCCGGGGCTGAAGGCCGGCACCTATCAGGTCACGGTCACAGCTAGAAATGCGGCCGGGGAGGACTCGGATTCCTTCATGCTGATGGTCTCGGCCAAGCCTGTGGGCGATGCACCCCGGATTGCCTTTGACGGCAGCAGCTTTACCTCTACCTACGGGCAGGAGTTCAATACGGTGTACGAGCTTTCCGGCACAGAACCCATTGCCGTCACGGTAACGGCGGTGAACGCAAAGGGCGCTCCCGTATCGGGCTTTTCGGTCGATCCGGGCACACATCTGGTGAAAGCCGAACCGACTCTCGCAATCGGCAGCTATCGTGTCACGGCCACGGCGGAAAATGCCGCCGGCCAGCATTCGGCTTCCTTTACGCTGACAGTCTCGACCAAGCCGGTGACGCCGCCGAAGCTCGCCGCGCGGGAGGACGAGTACAACTTCAAAATGATGTCCGCATCCGGCGATCTAACCGTACAGCTTTCGGCGACGGGCACAGAACCTCTTGTGTGGTCGCTGGAATCGAGCTCGCCGCGCATCAACACCCTTCCCGACGAGGCCAGCATCGACGACGCCGGTCTGCTGACGGTCAGCGGGAGCATTAAGACCGGCACTTACAGCTTCATCGTCCGGGCCAGCAACTCCGCCGGATCGGACGAACGGGTGATTTATCTTACGGTAATGTCCCAGTTCATACCGATTCAGCCCGGCACCTCGGTGCCGCCGGTGAACCCCGCAGCAGCAGGAACGGGCGACGCCGGAATCGCCCAGCTTGTCCATGCGGCAGTAAACACGGTCACGCAGTCTTACCGCCCGTCGTCCAGGCAGGTAGACGCCGTGCCGCTGACACAGTTCACGCAGGCTTACGACTATGAAACCGATCAAATGAAGTGCATGGGCTTTGACATGACAAACGTGAAGCTGAGAAGGGTCCCGTACACCACCGCCTATGCGGGTACGGCGGATCTGGACATCGGCTACGATACGCCCATCAGCGTCTACATCAGCAACGCCGTTTTCGATGACGGCGGCGGCGCGTCCTTCAATCTTCTGAGCAGCGGGACGGTCTACCTGAAGGAGCCGGTCGAGCTAAAAAACATCGGTCTGACGCTGATGAGCCTCAATATGACACCAGAGATCCGCAAGGCGCAGGTCAGCGGCTTTGTGAAAAGCACCGTTGAAGGGCAGAATCTGGCGGGCAACCTGTACGTTTTCGAATTTGAAAACGCAAAGCTGGAGTATGGAAGCATTGAAGCCACCGAAGGGCTGCCACAGTTCCGCTATCAGCAGCTCATAATCAAAGAGCTGAACCATGTGACCATCCATCTCCAGCCCACGAAGCAATGGGACAAGCGGCTGCTATCCATGTCGGCAGACGGAGCGTCCATGAAGTTCCATCTTGAAACGCTGAACAACGAAGGACTGAAATTCACCCGAAGCACGATGAGCTTTGACCTGCAAGGCAGGTTGAACGGCGTTTTCGCTGCCAGAGAGGAGCAATGCTTGCAGCTGCTGGTGCCGGGTGGCGCAGGGCTGCGCGTGGAGAGCGCCGTCCTTGAGTATGCACACGGCGAGGTCAAGCCGGGCGGGCGGCTGGTTGGCAAGCTGGTTCTGCCCTTTGAAAAGGCTACCGCTGGAGGCTCCCTCGTACCGGCGGTTTACGCGGGCGGACATCCCGCCCACAACGAGATGGACGAGCTTGCGTCCGGAAACGGCGAGCTCACGGAAGGGCTGATGGTTGCAATGGGCGACACGCTGGTACACTACGGCGAAGCCGTGCAGCAAAACAGTCTGCTCATCCTTCCCAATTCCTTTGAGCTTCAGGATAAATGCGCATCCATCCCGATCGACCTTAAGAACTGGAACGGCGAGGGCTTTGTGGTGGAAACGTCCTCCATGGACCCGGTGAGGGTGACAAACCGCAATGTTGGAGAAAGCGGATACAATCAGGACGGTTTTTATTATACTCAGCGTGCGCAGGCCGTGATCGTCTCTCCCACATCCGTGTCGGTTGACCTGAACCGGGATGCTTTCCTTCCGGGACAGGCGCAGGCGCAAAGCGGCGCAGAAGAAATCCTGACGCCGAAGGAGACCCAACTGCCGTTCTGGGTCGGCATTGTGATAAACGGCGGCAAACTGGAACTGCCGTCCGCCTACATCCAGCAGAAAGGCGGCGGAAGCATTGAATTTACACTGGCAACGGGCGAGATGATCTATGACCTGAACGGCTTCAGCTATCAGACCTATATGTACAGCAACGATCCGCAGGGCGTGCCGGCTCAGTTCGGTGATAACCTAGGCGGCTTCAAGGAGGTGCGCGTCAAGGACTGCCTTCTGGATATGTATGCCAACCGCGTCAACCTTGAGATCAACGCAAATGTCAGGATCGATCTATTCCACCGTGAATGGATCGAAGCGAAGCTGTTTACAGACGAGAAAGGAAAATTCATCTGCTCGGCAGCACCGACAGAGCTGGAGGACGGTCTGGCGAAGGATGTTGACGTCCACATAAGCGGCGGCTTCTTTGAGCCGGAGGGTCTGAAAATCAGTGGGCAGCTCATCCTGCCTCTGCCGGGAACCGAGGGCTTTGAGATAGGCGCCGAGGAAGCGCTCACCTTCAGCAATATGATCGTTCCGTCCGATTTGGAGAAAATCCGTACACAGGACGGCACAAACAGATATGCCTCCGTGCCGCTCGACAAGCCGGTGAACATCAACTTTGAGGGCTTCCCGATGGAGGTGCGGGGATTTGACATCAAATATACCGCCCCGCCGCCGATGAACAGTATCGGTGAACGAAACAAGCACAAGTCCGACTGGGTGGAGCTGACGCTGCGCGGCGCGACACAGCTTTCCAACACGATCGCGCTGTCGGACGAGTCAACCGACTCGCTGGTCATCAAGTGCGCCGACAGGCGGGACACTCCTACTGTTATCCATGATGCTTCCGTGTCGGTGCTGAACAACTCCTTCGACGGCTGCGTAGATGTCGTGGGTGTGTTGAGGCCCAAGAAAAACCAAAACACGGGCGGCAGCCTTGTGGAGTTTGAAACCGATGAGCTGACCCTCAACTTCCTGGGACAGAGCCTGGAAGACCTGCCGGTGACCCACTATGCCCGCTTTGGTAAATCCGGTGACAAATTCTACTTCGCCGTAGGGCTTACGCCTTTGGGTGGAAACCCCATCAACTTCGGCGGCGGAAACATCAGGAACTTCACCGGACTGGTAGCCCAGAACATGGTGGTTGAGAAGGATGCAGAGGGAAGGCTGGCCTTCCCCGACAATGCCGGAGCCATGGGAGCCTACATCAAGAACCTACAGGTGGGCGGCGGCAAATTCTCCGGTGGAATCAAAGGCGAGATGACCGTTATCAAGCTGTGTACGATCAAGGACTTGTATTTCGGTTTTGAACCTGGTCCGAAGGTCGCGGCAAGCGGAGAAGTATATATGCCGCTCGATATCAAGTCCATCGTCAACGGCAACCCGTCCCGATATATCGGTAAGGCGGTTATCCAGTACAGGCATCCTGAACGCTACTTCTCCTTCAACCTGACCTTTGAAAAAATGAACCTCGTACTGTTCGATTTCAGCGGAAGTTTGGGCTTTGAGTACAGCCCCCGGCTGTTCGGAGTCCAGATCGGGTATCCCGAAACGCTGGTTACAAACTTCCAGCTTGGCCCCATCCCTGTTCATGTGGGCGCAGGGCTGGCTTACCGCATCGATGAAGACAGCGCATCCATGGTTCGGGCAAAGTTTGAGTTCGGTCTTGAAAAGGACATCAACATTGCCATCGTTTATTTGCGCGGATATATCTACGCAGGTGCTGACGGGGCCTATTACTTTGACGGTCCCGACGCCGACAGGATCGCGCTTGAGCTGTATCTCAAGGGCGGCATCAACGGAGGAATCCGGGCGGCTGGGAAACGCTTCGACATCATCAGCTTCTATCTGGATGCGCGCGGAAATCTGGCGGCTGCGTCTCCGTACACCGCTTGGGATCTCGAGTGCTCCTGCAAGGTGTCCTACAGCCTCGATTTGTGGCTGGTGTCGGTGGAAGGCTCGGTCAATGCGAGATTCGACACAACGATAGGATGATAAATATGATATTGCTCGAAAGCACTACGCACGTTCCTATCGTATGGTCTTCGCCGGCTGGCAGACCATTGAGGCCATGAAGTATTTCTTCTACAGCACAGGCGTTTCACAAATTGGCTGGGTCAAGAGGAATATTACAAAACAGAATAGAGCCAAGGGCAAACCCATCAAAAGATGGGGACGCAAAGCCATAGGATCTAAGGCGCTTCTCGCGCTATGATAGCCTGGCTGCCAAAAGTCAAGCAAAGCCTACCCTTTTCCCAGAGGGCGGGCTTTTGCGGTCTTTCTGGCTTTTGACGGATGATTTCAGGGTATCATATAAGGCTTTCGCCGTGCTCCTGGCGAAAGGGGGATCTATGATTATCTGTTTCTACTCCATTTGGAGGCTGAAATAAAGACGGAGCACTTCGTACATACGACCATCCTCAACTTCAATATTACAAAAAGTCAGCGTTTTGTCTGAACGGGCAAAGTACTGACTTTTTATTTTCGACAAAAAAACGGGTAGTTCGACTTTCGAGGGAGGATGAAAACGCTTTTGCGTTTTCCGGCCTCCTTATCCGTTCATATCCGCTCCGGTGCCGTTCCCCGCCGCCTGTTCTTCATTTTCGGATTTCAAAAATCGTGAAATGGAGGACAAGCTCATGGATAATCATGACACAGAATATACACTGCTGGTCGGGAAAAAGCGCATCCTCGTGACCCAGGAGGTCTATAAAGCCTATTACCGCTGCCGGGACAGGGAAAAATACCTGGACAAGCTGGCGGAGGAAAATAACATCTCCCTGGAAGGCTGCGCCGAGAAAGGCATTTCCGTGGAATACATAATCGCCACTACCGAGGACTCCATGGAGGACGCGATCATATTAAACGAGATGATCGCCAGGATGCTCCGGTGCGTTAAAATGCTCGACGGTCCGGACAGGAAGCTCATCGTGGAGCTGTATCTGCATGGCAAAAGCGAGCGCCAAATATCCAGGGAAACCGGCGTTCCCCAGTGGACGATCAACGATAGGAAGCGCAAAATCCTGTCCAAATTAAAAAAACTCATGGAAAAGTAAAAATAATTCCGCTCAACCCCTCACTTTTTTCCCTAAAGAAGTGAGGGGCTTTTTTTATTCCCCTGTTGCTCTTTGAAAAGTCCATAACCGGCTGCATAAATACATGATCTGTCCGGCCGTGATGAGCGGCAGCGACGTTGACGGGCGCGCCAAGACTGCCTGCGGATGGGTGACAGGCATCCGTCGAACCGATGGCATCGAAGGTGACGAGCGAGAACGCCCGGTCATAAAACGGTCTGTGGTGGACCGTATCGCAATGAAACGGACAGTGCTAACGCTACTTTTGTCCAGCCCAAGCCCCGCCTGAACGCGGGATCACGCAAGGGGGACAACTCGCAGAGATCCTGGGAGAGGTGAAATTCCTATGGAGTTTGCTTAACCGGCAAACCGTTTATGCCGCCGCCCTGACAAGCCGCAAGGCTTTTGTGCTTCGGGGAGTAGTGTCGAATAGAAGCACGGCAACCATTTTGAAATGAAGAACACGCAGATCAATTTTGATCTCAGAAACTACGCGGCAGGACGATTGTGCTCTGCCGCGTCCTTGTGAGATTAAAACATCAAAAATGAAGAATTGGAGGTATTCAGATATGGACGAGAATAAACGCGCCTGGACTTACAGCCGGATCGACGCGCCGGAGGACGCTCACGGCCGCCTGAAAGGGCAGAAAAAAGAATTATTCGATTATGCCGAGCAGATGGGCTTTGAAGTGGTGGGATCTTCCGAGGATCTCGGCAGCGGTCTTGATTTTGAGCGTTCCGGACTTCTGAAGGTTATGAAGGCCGCCGCGGACGGAGAATTTGGCGTGCTGCTGATAAAGCGGCTTGACCGCCTGGGGCGGGACATGCCCAAGACGATGGAGCTTCTCATGGGAATGGAGCAGATTGGCATCAAGGTCTACTCACCGCTGGAGGGTGAAATCAGCTTTTCCCAATACAAGGAGCTGTATGACGGATATTGCGCCATGATTCTGAAATAGGAGGACGTCGGTATGAACGAAGCCGCTGAAAGAATTACCGCCAACGCCGATTATATCGGCATCGTAAACGCCCTGAACTGGCTGGTTTCCATCGGAAAAATCAGCGCCGAGGACAGCCGGAAAACGGCTGCGCGCATTGCCGAACAGCTTGGGGTATCTATTTTGCTTGTTTAGTGCTTTTGGTGATAGCTATTGGAACGATAGTGTGGTAGTGTCTGTTGTTGACAAACAAAGAAAGGAGGCGAAAAGCCGTGATAACAAGCCAAGACTACGTTGCCGGGACATCCGCGAAAACGCTGAACCCGGCGAACCCGCAGGTCATCGTCATCGATCCGATCCTGCAGGTGAGAAGCCATAAGCTGCGGACCGCGGCTTACGCCCGTGTCAGCAGCGACTCCGATGACCAGCTATACTCCTTCGCGGCGCAGGTGAGCTATTACACCGAGCTGATCAAGGGAAACGAGGAATGGGAGTTCGTCGATATTTACGCTGACGAGGGCATCACAGGACTGCGGATGGACAAGCGGGATGATTTTCTGCGGATGATCCGCGACTGCCGCAAGGGAAAAATCGACCGCATCCTGACCAAGTCCATCTCCCGCTTTTCCCGAAATACCAGGGAATGCCTGCAGATCATCCGGGAACTGAAATCCATCGGCGTGACCATCTACTTTGAAAAGGAGCATCTCGATACCGCTGAAGTCAGCGACGAGATGCTCCTCACTTTTTTCTCCGGAAACGCCCAGCAGGAATCGATGACCATATCCGCCAACATGCGGTGGAGCTATCAAAACCGCATGAAAAAAGGGACCTATGTGGCGTCATCCACGCCATACGGATATGCCTTAAAGGATATGGTTCTGACTGCCGATGAAGAACAGGCACGGATCGTGCGCTGGATTTTTGACAGCTATCTGTCGGGAAAAAGCATGCAGGAAATTGCCAAGGAGCTGACTGCTACAGGCGTTAAAAGGAAAAACGGTGAAAGCCAGTGGCACCACACCGCGATCTCTTATATCCTGCAAAACGAGCGTTACATCGGTGACAAGCTATATCAAAAAACCTTTGCTACCGATACCCTGCCATTCCAACAGGTTCGCAACAAAGGAGAGCGTGACCGATATTACATTAAAAATGCTCACCCCCCCATTATAGGCAGGGAGCTGTTTGAACTGGTACAGCAGCTAATTGCAGAACGCAGGACGCAGTATATCAGCTCTTCTTCCGCAGAAGTGTATCCTTTCAGTAGGATAATAAAATGCGGCGAATGCGGTACGCTTTTCAAACGCAAGATTTCAAATGGGAAAACCTATTGGGTATGCCGCAACCATAATCTTGACAAGAACAACTGCGGCCTCACCCCAATTCCCGAACCGGAAATCTACGCGGCGTTTCACCGGATGTACCACAGGCTGAAACTAAATTATGACACCATCTTATGCCCCATGCTGGATCAACTGCAGGCGCTCAAACGGCATCGAAATTTGAGCAACCTGCAGGTAGTGGAGCTAAACCGGCAGATTGCAGAGCTTACGGAGCGGAATCATGTGCTGAACGGACTGAAGTCCAAAGGCATCATAGATTCCGCTCTCTTTATTTCCCAAACCGACGAGCTGGGCAGAAAGATCCGCAGCCTGAAGGCAGAGAAAAACAAGCTGATGGAACAGGACGAGGACGACAGCGCCATCATCGAAACAAGGAACCTGATCGAGCTGCTGGAGGGCGGTCCGGAGCATCTGGATTATTTTAATGAAACGCTTTTTACCAGCCTGGTGGAGCTGATCACTGCGGAATCGAATCAGCGGTTGAAATTCAGGCTGACAAACGGGCTGGAACTGGCTGAGTCCGTCGAAAGGACGGTGAGGTAACATGAAGCAACGGCAGTTGCCATTCGGATATGCGCTTCAACAAGGCCAGACCTTACAAGACAAGAAGGAAGCGGGCGCCATCCAATGGATATTTAACGCATACATAGAGGGAGCCTCCTACCTGGCTTTAGCAAGAACTCTGTCCGCGGAGGGTCCCCCCTACCATAAGGGGAAGCCAGAGTGGAACAAGCATATGGTCAAGCGGATTCTTGAAAACAGACGGTATCTCGGTACAGACAAATATCCTGCAATAATCAGCAAAGAAACCTATCTGCTTGCAGGAAATATCAGAGGTGAAAAAAACCGTCCCGCGACCGAGCCGGCATCGGTTAAAACGATGCGGAAATCAGCGGTATGTGCCATATGCGGCAGTGGCTTAAAACGCCACACGAAAAAAATAGTCAAAGAAAAATGGTATTGCGAGGGTGATGGCTGTGATTTCAGTCCGCAGATTACCGACGCCCTGTTGATCGGACAGGCCACCGACCTGCTGAACCTCGCCATACAAAACCCCGCGATCATCGAAATCCCGCCCATAGAGCTCCGCCCCCGCGATATCGAAGTCACAAGGCTGGCCAATGAGATCAACCGGGAGCTGGACAAAACGGACTGCGATGAGGAATACGTCAAAATCCTGATCATGGCCCGCGCGGCGGCACAATACGGAATCTGTCCCGACGGTCTCCTGCCCAAAATGGCGCGGGAGCTTCGGGCAATGTTTGAAAGCCGAGAACTCTCGGCGGAATTCGATGCGGAACTGTTCGAATACGCCGTGGACGCGGTCATCGTCCAGCCGGACGGGACGGTATCCCTGAAGCTGAAAAACGGGCAGTACCTCAACAAGTCGGAAAGGAGAACCCCGCCATGCTGACAGCACAAAACGTCATACAGCCGCAAGAGATGCAGATCATCGTCATTCCCGCCAACCCGCTGGCGGCTCAGAGCAAAGCCATTACCCGCCAGCTTCGCGTCGCAGCATACTGTAGGGTCTCCACCGATCAGGAGGAACAGCTCACCAGCTACGAGGCGCAGAAGGCGTATTATACCGAAAAAATCATGACCAACCCCGAATGGACGATGGCAGGGATTTTTGCGGACGAAGGCATCACGGGCACATCGGTGAAAAAGCGCGCCGAATTCCTGAAAATGATCCGCCTGTGCAAGAAGGGCAAAATCGACATAATCCTGACCAAGTCCATCAGCCGCTTCGCCCGAAACACGGTAGACTGCCTGAACTACGTCCGCGAGCTGAAGGAGCTGGGAATCGCGGTCATTTTTGAAACCGAAAACATCAACACGCTGAAAACCGACACGGAGGTGTTCATCACCATGCTGGCCGGCTTCGCCCAGGCGCAAAGCGAGTCAATGAGCCAAAGCATCCGCTGGGGCAAACGCCAGAGTTTCAAAAGCGGCAAGGTGACTTTTCAATATAAGCGGCTCTACGGTTACAAGCGCGGCGAGGATGACACGCCTATGGTGGTCCCCGAACAGGCGGAAGTTGTGCGCCGGATTTTTGAAAGCTACCTCGCGGGAATGAGCGTGCCAAATATCAAGCGCATGCTGGAAGCCGAGGGCATCCCTGCGGCGAAAGGCAAGCTGCAGTGGTCCATCGGCGCCCTGCAGTACATGCTCCGCAATGAAAAATACTGCGGGGATGCCCTGCTGCAGAAAACCTATGTGGAGGATTGCCTCACGAAAAAGACCAAGAAAAACAACGGGGAGCTGCCCAAGTACCTGGTTCAGAACCACCACGCGGCAATCATCGACCGCTATCTCTTCGAGCGGGTACAGGCGGAGATCGCCCGCCGCGCCGGAAAACGGAAGGTGTCCGACAAGACCAGCAAGACTCCGCAATCCAAGTACAGCAGCCGTTACGCCTTGACAGAGCTTCTGGTCTGCGGCGACTGCGGTACCGCTTTCCGGAGAGTGACATGGTCCAAGCGGGGCAAGAAAAAGATCGTGTGGCGGTGCATCAGCCGCCTGGACTACGGCACGAAATACTGCAAAAACTCGCCCACCATCGAGGAAGGACAGCTTCATGCGGCAATACTGTGCGCCATCAACGCCATGATGAGCAACCGGGAGAAACTCGTCGGCATCCTCAGAACCAACCTGTCGGCGACCTTGTCTGAAAAAAACGGCGACACCGTTAATCCACTGATCATTGAAAACAGAATCCGTGAGCTGGAAGGTATCACGATGGAGCTGGTGACCATCGCGCAGAAAAACGGCAACTCCGAAAATTATGAGAGCAAATTCACTGCGCTTAAAGATGAGATCGGCGTCCTGCGCCAAACGCTGGAGCAATGCCGGGCCAAGCAAAACGGTCCGGATGAGCTGACCCGGCAGATCGACGATATCTGCAGGGCGCTCCAAAACGCTCCCTTTGAATCAACGGAATACAGCGACAGCGTCGTGCGGCAGCTCATCGACACCATCAAGGTGGTCAACGAGGATAAGCTGCTCATTATTTTTAAGGGCGGCATCCAGATGGAACAGCCGCTCACCGGATACGAAGGAGATGAGATGGATGAAGCATCCTAAAACCAAGGCAGGCAAGAAAAACCGGCCGCAGGATTCCAGCCCCAGGGTAGCGATTTATATGCGTGTCGCCACGGAATCCCAGTTGGGAGATCAAAGCCTGAAACAGCAAATAGCCCGTTACGGTTTTATACGCGGGACGATGAATTTCATGCGCACCGGAAAATAACACATTCTTCAGCGGAGTCAGGACGGCTCCGCTTTTTCCATGAAAGGAGCGGCATATGACAAATGAAGCATTGAGCGAATTGCTGGGCAAAGAAAAACTGGTCAGGGGCTATGTCTATCCCTATGAGGGCTGCCGGAGCGAATACTGGTTCGAACACTCGCCCTCCAACATCGCCAACTTTATCATGCGGCATGAGGATGCGAGAGAAATCATCCTCACGGATGTATTGGACAGAAAAATCCTGAACACCATCGGGAATTTCATCGACCGCTGCCCGGATCAGGAACTGCTGCCTCAAATACTGGAGCATCTCATCCCCATGCAGATGGGCGAAAAGGAGCCGCAGGAGTTTCCCGTCGCCACCGACGCGGAAGTGGAAGCCTGGTACGAAGCGCAAAACGAGATGGAAATCAGTATGTAGGCTGGCTGGCACAGCCTGTGGCAGCAATAAAAATCTTTGGAGGTGAAGGCGATGACAAAAGAAGAAGCGATAGCAAAAGCCGAAAGCCGGTGGTACGAGGGAAAATCTCCGCGGGAAATTGTGGATTTTCAATTGTATGAGGATCGGCTGTGCATGCCCCTTCCTCTTTATCAGGAAGCGGTGGAAACGGTGTTGGGGCGGCCGGTATTCACTAATGAGTACAAAACGCCTGAAAGATTGATAGCCGAGTACGAAGCCATCAAATCGGCTGATGGCTGTCAAGCGGAACAAGGGCCTGAGATGGCTCTATAGGGAGGAATGACGATGTTTTTTGATCACAGGAAAGTACAGCGGATTAAAGCGCAATATCCGGGCGGCACCCGCATCCAGCTCCACTCCATGTCCGGCGAAGCGGATATGCCGTCCGGACTGACGGGAACGGTTGATTTTGTGGACGACGCCGGACAGCTCCAGATGACCTGGGACAACGGCAGATCTCTCGCCCTCGTCCCCGGAGAGGATAGCTTCTCCGTTATCCCGCGGCCGGAGCAATCTGACCTGTCAAAGAGATACTGAAACGGATGCATGACACTTGTGTCGAAGTTTACGGCACGGACAATTTCGGCAGCCACAGCTATGAATTTATTGAGTTTCCCGCTGTTATACGGGGACGCAACACCGGACATATCGGACTCGGCATCGTCACGCTTGATCTGGAGTCCTCCGGCGAACATTGGGGCACCTTCTTTTTGACGCCCAAAGGCGTCATCGAACAGGGTGGAGAAAATATAAAGCCCGACCAATCCAAGTACCTGTCGACCGTGTATATTCCTTACGACTACTGGTACACAGTTTCTGTCGAGCGGGATCACCATGTGGATTTTGACAACGTACCGGAGAAAGTGGCGGCTCTTTTGAACCACTGCTATCCGGATCAGCCGGAACCGAAGAATGACGGTCAGCAGGAAGGCGGACCGAATCCGGATCAGCAGAACGGTCCGGTTATGGGGTAACGGAGGAACCCACTACGGGCAGGACCGAGCCAGACGATCCGGAAGCGCAGATTTTTAGGCTTATTCGAATGCGATATTATTTCATTTGCGTAACGCTTATAGTATAATAATTCCAGCGGGTCTATTCTGCTTGAACGGAGGATAAAGATGATTTCAACAGGAAGCATAATGGCAATCGATAAAAGCGAAATCCAGGAAGCATCCAAGGCTCTGGCGAAAGATGATCTCCCGCAGCTTGTAGAATGGCTGTCCTTAAAAGATGACAATATCAGATATCAGGCGTTCCTCCTCTTGCAGAGCAGGTCGATGTTTTTTGATGACGTTTATCCCTTTTGGGACACCTTCCGCGATAAGCTCAAAAGTGATAATTCATATCAGAGAAGCATCGGGCTCATGCTTGTTGCGGAGAATGCTAAATGGGATGCGCAAAACCGAATGGAAGATACCATCGATGAATACCTGGCACTCCTGAATGATGAGAAGCCCATAACAATACGCCAGTGCATTCAAGCATTGGGTAAAGTAGTGCCATTTAAGCCGAGCTTGAACAAGAAGGTAGCCAGCAAGCTCATTTCATTTGAGCTTATGGCCGTTAAGGAAACCATGCGCAAATCCATATTGCTCGACATATTGAACGTGCTGCTCATAATAAGGAAAGAGCTGAAAACAGACGAAGTCGAAAACTTTATCCTGAACGCGCTGTCGGGTGAAATATTGGATAAGAAATCAAAAAAGCAGATTGAGGCACTTTTGTCATGAGAACCAATTCAAGGCTCTTTAATTCCCCTAAAAGCATCGTGCTTTTGAAAAAACAACTGGCATCTATATTTACCTAACTTCTCAGGAAAACCGCTTGAAAGAAATATTTCAAGCGGTTTTATTTTTCATTTATTGTGATACGCAGTAACACGTTAGCAGTCGACAAGACACATGTCTCAATATTCGAAAAAGCTTAACTACGAGGTGAGTGTGGATAACTTGACATATTCCACAAAAAAACAGCGGGTTATCCACAAAGTTATCCACAAAATGATAGAAAACATGAAATTCTGTGGATAAAATCTGCTCTTTTATCGATAGTCGATAAATAATTTTGGGTATTCTATACAGATCTGTAGATAAAATTGTGGATTTTATTGAGGATAACCAAAAAAATCAGGCGGGTGATTGTGTATAATTCAGGCTGTAGGCTGTGTATAATGTGGATAAGTTTTCTATAAAAATTTAGTGTTTGATTTAAACGCCAATGGGTGGTAGATTATTATTGACACTGTATGTGAATCGTGCCTTTTGAAAAATCCTGAGAGAGGGTGATAGTGTTGGAAAGATTTATGGATGAAAATTTTCTGCTGTCAAACGAAACAGCTGTAAGGTTATATCATGATCATGCTGCGGATATGCCCATCTACGACTACCATTGCCATTTAAGCCCCAAGGAAATATGGGAAGATAAAAGTTACAATAATATAACAGAGGTATGGCTTTATGGAGATCATTATAAGTGGAGGGCCATGAGAGCCAACGGTGTGGATGAAAAGTACATAACCGGCAGCGGGAGCGATTATGACAAATTTATAGCCTGGGCCAAGACCGTTCCCTATACCATAGGGAATCCCCTGTATCATTGGACCCATTTGGAGCTTAGGAGATATTTTGATATATATGAGGTACTGGACGGGAATACAGCCGACCTGGTTTGGAATAAGGCCAATGAAAAGCTGAGGCAGGAGGGATTTACCGCCAGGAGCATTATAGAGAGATCCAACGTTAAGCTCCTTTGCACTACGGACGATCCTCTGGACGATCTAACCTATCATAAAAAAATACAAGGTTTGGACAATTTTGGTGTAAGGGTTTTGCCTGCCTTCCGACCCGATAAGGGTGTGGAAATCCAAAATGAAGCATTTAGCTCCTGGGTTAGCAAGCTGGAGGATACCATAGGCAGGGGCATCCACTCCTTTGAGGACTATCTAATAGCATTGGAAAACAGGGTTAATTATTTCCACGATAGGGGCTGTCGTCTGTCGGATCATGGTCTTGAATACGTTCCTTACAGGGAAGCCGGCAATGAAAAGCTGGAAGAGATTTTCATGAAAGGACGCAAGGGCGAGGAAATAACCAGGGAAGAAGGGGATGCTTTCAGAACCGCCGTTTTGCTATTTTTAGGTAGGTTATACGCAAAGCTTAATTGGGCTATGCAGCTTCATATTGGCGCCATTAGAAATAACAATACCAGAATGTATAAGCTGTTAGGTCCCGACACGGGTTTTGATTCCATCCATGACCATAATATCGCTTATGGACTATCCCGTTTCTTAGATGCCCTTGACAGGGATGGGATGCTTCCCAGGACCATATTGTATACCCTAAATCCTAAGGATAATTATGTCTTAGCCTCCATGACGGGCAACTTCCAAGGCGACGGTATCCCCGGGAAGATCCAGTTTGGATCGGCATGGTGGTTTAACGATCAAAGGGATGGTATGGTCGAGCAGATGAAGGTTTTGGCCAATGTCGGCCTTCTAAGCCGGTTTGTTGGGATGCTTACGGATTCCAGGAGCTTTTTGTCCTACACCAGGCATGAGTATTTCCGAAGGATCCTATGCAATATTATCGGTGAGTGGGCGGAAAACGGAGAGGTACCCAAGGATATGGATCTGTTGGGGAAAATGGTGAAGGATATCTGCTTTAACAACGCAAGGAACTACTTTCAAATGGAGCTGTAGAAGGAAATCTTCCTGAAAATAACCTGAAGGGTTATCGGGATAGGAATGGGCTGGCCGGTTATTTACTTGATTGAATATTTAATAAAGTATAGGGGGATATAAGGATGAGAGGTTCGCAAGGTTTATTTTGGGGCATTTTCCTAATAGGGATAGGCATACTCATGATCATAAAATATCAGTTTAAACTGAATATCTCCATGCCCAGAATAGTATTCGGAGTTCTTCTTCTGGCATTGGGGATATCCATGTTACTGGGTGGGCCGGGACTTAAAACCCAATCCAACATCATCTTTTCTGAAGGCAACGTCCAGGCGGTGAAACCCGAAAAGGAGTACAATGTGATATTTGGGAATCTGGTTATTGATCTCGCCACTATATCAAGGGATGAACTGGGGGATAGCATTAAGATTAATACCGTATTTGGAAATACCCTGGTAAAGATTGATCCCAATACACCCACCCTAATCAAGGTTACATCAGCTTTTGGCAGCGGAAGCACTCCGGATGGTTCCACCATAGTTTTTGGGGATCATACCCAAAAGATTGGAGAGGGGGACCAGGTTCTTACCATCGAAGCCAATGTGGTATTTGGTAAAATTGATTTCATAGAAAAATAGTGGATTAGGGACACAGCCCAAGGGAAAGCCCATGAAACCAGGGCTTGATATCCATGTTTCTTGACAAGAAAGGCATCTGGTGTAAAATAAAAAGAGACTAATTATTAGGAGGATTATATATGTACAGGGAAAGCGGAAATATTTCGGTACATACAGAAAATATTTTCCCAATAATTAAGCAATGGCTGTATTCGGATAAGGATATCTTCCTCAGGGAATTAGTGTCAAACGGAAATGATGCCATTCAAAAGCTGAAAAGGCTATCGGACATAGGTCAGGTGGACCTTGGAGGTCAGCCCTTTTTCAGGGTTGATGTGGTATTGGATAAGGATAATGGAATAATTCAGGTCATGGATAACGGTATAGGCATGACCCGAGATGAGGTTAAAAAGTATATAAACCAGGTAGCATTTTCCAGTGCTCAGGAGTTTTTAGAGAGATATAAGGACCAGCCGGGGGAGGCCAACCAGATAATAGGCCACTTCGGACTGGGCTTCTATTCCGCCTTTATGGTGGCTGATAAGGTTCAGATAGATACTCTTTCATGGGAAGACGGAGCGGAGCCGGTGCGTTGGATCAGCGAGACCGGAATGGATTATACCATGGAGGTCTCAGATAGCAGAACCCAAAGGGGAACCACCATCACCCTCCATATATCGGAGGACAGCAAAGAATTTTTGGAGGGTTACAGGCTCAGGGAAATACTCAATAAATACTGCAGCTTTCTTCCCGTGGAGATCTATTTCCGGGATGTAAAGGAAAAGAAGAAGGATGATGGAGAGGACCCAAAACCCATAAACGATATACGTCCTCTCTGGCTAAAGCATCCCAATGATTGCACCGATGAGGAGTATAAGGAGTTTTATCAGAAGGTGTTCCACGACTTTAGGGATCCTTTATTCTGGATTCATTTAAACGTGGACTATCCCTTTAATCTGAAGGGTATTCTATACTTCCCCAGGCTGAATAATCAGTTCGAAACCCTGGAAGGGCAGATAAAGCTCTATAGCAACCAGGTCTTCGTGGCTGATAATATAAAGGAAGTTATTCCGGAGTTTTTGATGCTCCTGAAGGGTACCATAGATTGTCCCGACCTGCCCCTCAACGTGTCCCGGAGTTTCCTGCAAAATGACGGGCAAGTGCAGAAGATCTCATCCTATATATCCAGGAAGGTAGCGGATAAGCTGGCATCCCTGTTTAAGAATGAGAGGGACGATTACAATAGATATTGGGACGATATCAATCCCTTCATTAAGTATGGCTGTATGAGGGATCAGAAGTTCTATGAGCAGGTCAAGGACTATATTATATTCAAGACCCTGGATGGGGAGTATATAACCTTAAAGGACTACCTGGAGAAGAACAAGGAAAAGCACGAGAATCAGGTATACTATGTAAATGATGAAACCCAGCAGGCTCAGTATATAAGGCTTTTTAAGGAGCAGGATCTGGATGCTGTATATTTAAACAATATAATAGATACCCACTTTATATCTTTCCTGGAGATGAATGAGGGATCTGTTAAATTCAAGAGGGTGGATTCGGATATCTCTCAAAGCCTGAAGGATGATCAGGAAAAGGACGATAAAAAGGTTGACAAGAAGATTGATAAAACATTGGAGAAACTATTTAAAGAGGCAATAGACAAAGACGACCTCAAGATTGAAATAGAGGGCCTTAAGAACAGGGATATCCCCGCCATGGTTCTTCTGTCCGAGGAATCCAGAAGGATGGAGGAGATGATCCAAAGGTTTGGGGACATGGGAATAAATTATCCCATGCATAAGGAGGAGACCCTGATAATCAACAAAAGTAGCGATCTGGTGAAGTCCCTGATAAAACTGTCAGAAGATGAATCCAGGAAGGATGACCTAACAATGATATGCCAGCACATATACGATCTGGCGCTTGTGGCCCATAAACCTCTTAGTTCCGAGGAGATGATGGACTTCATTGAACGTGGCAATAAGATCTTGACGAAACTTGCAGCTTTATAGGGGAGGGATTCACTTCCCCTACTTTTGTAGGTTTGTATAAAAAAACAGACGGTGGGTTAAAAGGCTCCCGTCTCGCTGAAGCGGCTTGTTGCAATCATATGCAATTGCTTTTTATGTTTAAATGGTAAAGGAGAGAGGGCCAGTGGGTAAAACCTTTGAAGAAATAAACGAAAAAATAAGAAAAGGCGAAGTGGTAGTGGCTACAGCCGAGGAGATCATCGATATAGTGAAGGAGAAGGGCATTAAGGAGGCGGCCAGGAAGGTGGATGTGGTAACCACGGCTACCTTTGGCCCCATGTGCTCCAGCGGTGCCTTTGTAAACTTTGGGCATTCCGACCCGCCTATCAGGATGAACAAGGTGTGGCTGAACGATGTACCGGCCTATGGAGGTATAGCCGCGGTAGACGCCTATATAGGGGCTACCGAACTGTCGGAGAGCAGGGGCCTGGAATATGGAGGGGCTCATGTAATCGAAGATTTGGTGGCCGGTAAAAAGGTTAGATTGAAGGCCAAATCCTATGGAACCGATTGTTATCCCCGGCTGGATATAGATACCGATATAACCTTAAAGGATTTAAACCAGGCCTATCTGTTTAATCCGAGGAACGTCTACCAAAACTACAGCGCCGCAACCAATACATCGGATCAGATCATAGACACCTATATGGGGACCCTGTTGCCGCGATGTGGTAATGTAACTTACTCTACCTCCGGAGAGCTGAGCCCTCTGTTAAACGACCCTGAATTCAGAACCATAGGGATAGGCACCAGAATATTTCTGGCCGGAACCCAGGGCTATGTCGCCTGGGAAGGAACCCAATTCGTTAGAAATAAGGTAGAAATAGAAGATGGCATCACCATGTATTCCGGGGGCACCCTGGCAGTAATCGGGGACTTAAAGGAGATGAACACCAGATACTTGAGAGCTGCCAGTTTTGCCAGGTACGGAACAACCATGTTTGTAGGCATAGGGATTCCCATTCCGGTATTGGATGAAGAGATGATGGAATACCTGGCGGTGACCAATAGGGAAATCTACACAGGAGTAGTGGACTACAGTGTCCCCAGTCGCTCGAGGCCAACCTTAAGAAGGGTAAGCTACGAGGAATTGAGAAGTGGCAGCATAGAGTTGGAGGGCAAAAAGGTACCTACGGCTCCCTTATCAAGCCTTAACAGGGCGAGGGAGATCGCCAATGTCTTAAAGGAGAGCATTGAGAGGGGAGAATTCTTCCTTCAGGAACCTGTACAAATGATGCCGACTAACAGGGAGTTTAAACCATTAAAGGATGTGGGGGTAGAATAGCATGAAAAAGCTAAAGGTGATCCTATATTTCCCACCGGATAAGACCGACAGGCCATTTTCCTATTATTTAGTCAAGGATTATGATCTGGTATTCAACATCCTTCAAGCAGAGGTACAGCCGGGCAAGAGGGGTAGACTGACCGTAGAGCTGGAAGGTACCGAGGAAAATATAGAAAGGGCTCTGGACTTTGCAAGGCAAAACGGGGTGGAGTACCGTCCCTTTAACAAGAACATAGTAAGGAATCAGGGCGAATGCATGGATTGTGGGGCCTGTACCGCTGTTTGTCCCTCGGGGGCCCTGTATATGGATCCAATTGACTGGAAGCTGAATTTTGACGAGAGCAAGTGTTTGGTATGCGAATTGTGTGTCAGGGCTTGCCCGGTAAAGGCCATAGATGTAAATATGTTTGTCTAGACTGGTCAAACCACTTGATTGAAAAGCGATGATAGGGAGAAGACGGGGTTACTATGGAACAGGAAAGATTTTATAGACGCTTTCACGACTCCACTGATCTGGTACATTTTAATGTCAAGGTAAGGGAAACGGATCTGGATATCGGAGCCCGGAAGATACTTGTGGAGGAAGCCTTGGAGTTAGTCAGGAAATACCGCAGGGAAATAGAAGCCTATACAAGAAAAGTTCCTGGATTTTTAACCTCCCTCAAGCCCCTGTCTTGCAGACCTAATGCTCCTTCTATAATTAAGGAAATGTGTCTGGCTGCTGAAAAAGCCGGAGTAGGGCCCATGGCTGCCGTAGCCGGTGCCATATCCCAGTACGTAGGCCAGGGCCTCTTAGCATTTACCCGGGAAATAATAGTCGAAAACGGCGGTGATATCTATATAAAAAGTAATAGGGATAGAATAATAGGGGTTTATGCTGGCGAATCCCCCCTGTCCGGCAAGGTGGGAATTAAAATAAGGGCCGGGGATTGCCCTATGGGGGTATGCACCTCTTCAGGAAAGGTGGGGCACTCCCTTAGCTTTGGCAAGGCCGATGCAGCGGTAATTTTAGCTCCCAATACCATTTTGGCGGATGCAGTTGCCACGGCTACATGCAACCTGGTAAAGGCTGCAGATCATATCCAGGATGCAGTAGATTTTGCCAAGGGAATAGATGGTGTCGCCGGAGTAGTGGTGATAATGGAGGACAGGCTGGGGGCCTGGGGAAAGGTTGAACTGGTCAGTTTGTAGAATTAATCCGGATAGAGTTAACCAAATATTGTCTGTAGGTTGAAGATAATAAAATAGTGAAAACTGCTATTTGACTTTTTGCGTCAGATAGTATAAAATAGTTTCGTTCCTTACGAAAGGCTCTTGTTATAAAACCAGCTTGATTAATAGCTGAATTATAGGCACCCGTAGCTCAGGAGGATAGAGCACCGGTTTCCTAAACCGGGTGTCGGGGGTTCGAGTCCCTCCGGGTGTACCAACAAACCCAGCCGTATCAATACTGATGGCTGGGTTTATTTTTTATTGTTGTTATATAGAATCCTGAAATATACAATTTATCTAAGTATAATTAATCCACAACTTGAGCTTCTTCTGTATCCAATAGTGAGGTGCAGTTGGGGCAGCGGGTGGCCTCCAAGGGTATAGAGCTAATACAATAGGGGCATGCTTTTGTGGTGGGCTCGGCGGGTGCCGGCTTGGGCCTTAGTTTGTTTATCTGACGGATGACTATAAAGATGGAGAATGCGATAATAAAGAAGTCAATCAATGCAGATATGAACAATCCGTAGTTCAATGTAGCGGCTCCATTTTCCGCGGCCTCCGCCAAAGTCCTATACTTGTTCCCATCAAGGCTTATAAAGAGGTTTGCAAAATCTACATTTCCGGTGACCTTTCCCGTAAGCAGGCTTATGACAGGCATAATGATATCATCCACCAGGGATGTAACTATTTTGCCGAAAGCCCCACCGATTATGACACCGATGGACAGATCTACAACATTTCCCCTGGTTGCAAACTCCTTAAATTCTTTCCACACTTACACCAGCTCCTTTATTATACAAATATACAGACGGAAGCATGTCCTCCACTTGTACAGGTGGTGGGTTACAACCGTATAATTCATTCTAACACGGCAGCTTATAAAGGGAAACATGTATTTATTGATACCACCTCAATAGTAGAATTTGTTTTATTATGATATACTGTATTACGTTGATAAGTTTTAAACAATTAACCTCTTGTGCCAGTTCATAATCTTAGGAAACAGGCTATTGATAAGCGGATGACTTCATTGATTTGGCTTTCTCCAAATCGATGCCGGAAGAGGAAAGTTTCAAATATGATTGACTGGTACGACGGGTTAATTAAGTTTATTTAAAGGGGTGTGTTTGCTATTAAAGTCTTTTTACATATTATAAACAATAATATAATACCCATTTTTTTGTTGATTGCTTTAGGATATGTACTGAATAAGAGATTTGATATGGATATAAAGACCTTGAGTAAGGCAAACTTCTATATATTTGTTCCCATATTTGTGTTCACTAACCTATACGCCACCCACATTCCCCCAGAGGTGCTGAAGGTGGCCCTGTTTGCTGCATTGGTTTTGGTTTTAAACCTGCTGATAGGTACTGTCATTTCCAGGATTGCAGGGCACGATACGGGGAAAAAATATGCCTTCTTAAACTCCATCATGTTCTATAACTCGGGTAATGTAGGGCTTCCCCTAATCACCCTGGTCTTTAGCAGTGCTCCTTTTGTAATAGGCGGAAATACTCCATACTTAGATATTGCCGTAACTGCCCAGATCACGGTCCTGGCTGTTCAAAATATTACTACCAATACCTTTGGTTTTTTCAATGCCGGCAGGGCAAGTCTTCATTGGAAGGATTCCATAAAAAGGGTATTTGGTATGCCGGTCATCTATATGATTCCGGCGGCATTTATTCTTAAACTTGTCCCCTACGATCTGACTCGGATTCCGGTATGGATTGGATTGGAATATATTAAAAATGGGATGATATCCATTGCCCTAATCACTTTGGGGATCCAACTTTCAAAGACCAAATTTCAGATTAGAAACAGGGACGCCTATACATCAGTCCTGGTTAGACTCCTGGGTGGGCCTTGTATTGCCTTTATCCTCATAAAGCTTATGGGGTTTAGCGGAGCCCTTGCTCAGGCACTGATGATTTCGACGTCCGTACCTACCGCTGTTAATTCCGCTCTTATCGCTGTGGAAACCGACAACCATCCTGATTTTTCTTCCCAGGCCGTATTTTTATCCACTATTCTTAGCGCCATAACCCTGTCCCTGGTAATATATATATCCAGATTACTTTTCCCCGTAGCTTAAGACAGGCTTTCCTGTTGAATAGAAAAAGGCCATCCCAACAATAAGGGGGTGGCCTTTCTATCCAGTATACACTAGTCTCTGATAATCCTTTCCAGATCGATTATCCCCCGCCCTTCTGCGTTGCTGTTATTTACGATGGGAACTGCGTTGTCCATCAGGGCTTCCTTTATTCTGGAAGGGGTCCATGATGGGTATTTTTGCAAAAGCAAGGCAGCGGCGCCCGATACCATCGGTGTTGCCACCGATGTACCCGACATAGTGGTATATGGTGTTATAGATCCGGTGTTCCTCTGCCCGGATTTATAATCCTTATTGGTGTTAACAGAAACCACCTTTACCCCCGGTGCAGTGATATCGGGTTTTATGCGGCTGCCAACAGGGCCCCTGCTGGAAAATTCAGCTATGGTATCGTCGGCTATGTTTGGGGTACGCTTATCATCCACTGCGCCCACGGTTATAACCTTGGGGCTTATACCGGGAGAGGTGATGGTGGACGGTTTGGGACCTGAGTTGCCGGCTGCTACCACAACGGTTATACCCCTATCCCAAAGGGCGTCGACTCCTCTCACCATGGCATCATTTCTGGATATCCTGCTGGCATCAGTACCCAGGGACATGGATAGCACCTTGATGTCATATTCCTTTTGGTGATCTGCGATCCATTGTATAGCGGCTAATATATCGGAAGTATTCCCGCTGCCATCCTTGTTTAAGGCTTTTAAGGCTATGATATCCGCTTCAGGTGCTATCCCTTGATACTTTCCCCGAGAAAGATAACCGTTACCCGCCGCGACCCCAGCTACAAAACTGCCGTGGCCGTTATCATCGTAAGGTGCGTCCTTTTTTTCTACAAAATCCTTGAATCCCTTTATCCTGTTCTTTGGTCTTAAAAAATCAGGATGTGGATAAATACCTGTATCGATAAAGGCAATGCAGACACCCTTGCCCTTATATCCCGAATTATTGAGTATATCGGACCTTATCTCCTTTGAGGCAATGTCCATCTGGGTCTTGACGGAAGCGTCGGCAGCTATATATTTTACATACC
>FZPS01000192.1_pt71 | contig 30455 bp, 25 predicted proteins | sample 1817821 | NCBI WGS metagenome assembly FZPS01 (sample SAMEA104158645, study PRJEB21678) | metagenome | place: Germany | collected 2015-04-21
AAGAATTAAAGAAGCACTCAGTGGTTCTGGAAACCCCCAGCACCAAGGGCATTGCCGATGAGGCGCCTTTTGTCTACAAGGACATTGAGGATGTAATGGCTCAGCAAACGGATCTGGCTGTCCCGATTTTGAAGCTGCGCACGGTAGCCGTGGTTAAAGGGTGAGAACGGCAATGTGACAGCGTAATCAGGCGGGCTCTTGAACGCTTGAACCGGATCTGCGCTGTCTTTGCAGGACTGACCTTTGAATTGACCTCCAATTAGCCGCTGATACTGGTGACGAAGTCTTCGATTCCCTGGAAGTATAGTTGAGGATTTATCAACATGATATCGTTATGGTCGGCGTTGGGAATTGGGAGCCATTGTTTTCGGCTGCTGCCCAGGGTCTCATAAAGCAGACGTCCCTCGCCGGGAAATACCAGGCTGTCCCTTTCTCCGTGTATTACCAGCCCCGGGATCGTTATAGACTTAATCATTTCCAGACACTGTTGTTCCAGCACCGACAGCAGGGACATGTCAATGGGGAATCCCCACTGGCTTATCAGACGGGTGACGCTGGCAAAACCGCTTTCGATGATCAGCCCTTTCAATTCTTCCTGATGGTGAGCCGCCAGTTCCAGGGCCGACAGGCTTCCCAGGGAACGACCCATCACACATAAGACAGGAGAGTAGCTGCGTTTTGACAACTCGTCTTGTACTGTCCGGTAAACGATGTGTGCATCCTGAGCCATGAGGCCGAAGGTCGGATGCCCGTTGCTCATCCCATAGCCCCGATAATCCGCTACCACCAGGTTAATCCTGCGGGCATGGTACATCTTACAGAAATAGTCATAGTCGGCGGCGACTTCTCCATTGCCGTGAAAGTAAAGAATCCACGGCCAGTCTTCCTGTCCCGGGTAGAAGCGGGCCGCCACCTGCACGTACTGGTCGGCTTCAACTTTAACCAATACGTCAAAAGCCCCCGGCGGTGGGGGGGTAAAATCCCTGCGGGGAAACAACAGGTATTGTGCCAGCAAAGGCTCCTCGTCCAATCGCCGGTAGTCAGGGGTCATAAATATTCCCTCCTGTTTTTTATGATCTTATCCTAAAGCCTGTTGGAAAACAAAAGAAATCCCATTGATTGGGAACCATGACAGGGGCATCTACCAGGTTACTGTACTATGTAGAAGTAAAAAGGACGTTCGCGGCCAAATACCCGGGAGCGATGGGGCGGGATTACCGTTTCCCAAACGGTATACCGGGCTGCGTCTAAGCCGGCTTCCTGCATATGCCGGACAAACGAACCCGGGGAGCAGCCGAAAATGACCGCTCCCGGACCCAGCAATTCCTTCGCCCGACAATAATCTGCGGCTATGTTGCGGGCGATAGAGCCCGGTTCCATAGCTTCCAGTTTTCCTGCCCGATTAGGCTTAATGTGCATCTCCCAGAAGGTCATGCCCGGTGACAGCTTTAATTCCGGCAGCCGATTGCACAGCAGCAGCCCCAATAGGATCAATGCAGTTCGGGTTGAGCAGTAGAGGTGGTATTGCTTAAGCCGCAGGCGACAGTTAACGTACAAAGTAGCTGTCGCCCAGACCAGGATTAAAAAGACTATTAACGCGGCGCCGGCTATGAAGGACGTTTGAAAGTCGATTGCGAACAGGGAAGCGGTCATGATGAGAAGGGCAACCAGAATGGCGGCTGACTGGAAAAAGAGCACCGTCAGGATTAAAGCCGGCAGCGTGCCATATAGATTGACCAGCTGCCAAAAGAGGGAGAAAACCGTACCGGGGAAAGCCGGGAGCAACCGCAGGAAGCTGCGGTAAATGAGACCCCTGGTTAGATGGCTGATTATCAGGCGCAATCCGGATTCCCTCCTGATATAGTGCTTCCCCATTAGGATAATCGAAACCCGCCCGGTTTGTCTTGGCCGCTGGAGGTAGTGAGCGCAGTTCTTCACTATTCTTTGTCTGCATCCAGTGACACTTCTTGTTTGATGAAGCGGTCATCAGCCCGTTTACTGCCGACCTCGTCGTGAGTGGCTGTCATCCAGCCGGAGGAGGCGTTGGCCGGGCAGTCAAAAGCAGCGACATAGGGCTTGATATCAATGAGCGGGCTGCTATCAAGCATGTCAACTCCGCGCACTGTCAAGCGGTTTTCCTTCACCTCCAGCAGTTCCACTACCGACAAGCCCAACCGCGAAGGGCGGACCGGAGCCCGGGTGGCGAAAACGCCTCGGGGCACGGTGTCCATGAAAGGTATTACGGTCAGGCGGGTATCCGTTACTTTATGCAGGTGGTAAATCAAATATATATGGCTGAAACCGTCCAGATCCTTCAGACCCTCCGTCAGTTCCGGATTGACGATGACTTCGCCCAGCACATCCCTGGCACCGGTAGGTTGGATCGGCATGCCTTGCAGTTCGGTAAACGGGGTTCTGATGATCCCGATATAATCGGTGGTGTAGCTTTTCATTTACGACCTGTCCTTTCTGTACTCGGACTAAGGAACCTTATTCCTTCAGTATAGAATTGAAAGCTGAATATGAAAAGCGGCAGCCGCGTTATCAGGTGATTTTGCGAACTATTGAAGCACGTACCGGTTACAATATTACCCGAGAAGATTGCGATACATTATGCAAACGAGCTCATACCTGGAAATTCTGCTCCCGGGGGCAAAATACAAGATCCCTATTTTTCTTTGATGCCGAAGGTGCGAATCGCCTGTACCCGAAAGGGTGAACCCTCAGGTCCTCAGGAGGGCAACCGAACGCAAGAAAACAAAAAAAGGGAGGTTTCGCCTCCCTTTAACTGTCTTTGGTGCCGAAGGTGGGACTCGAACCCACATGTCCGGAGGACACTCGATTTTGAGTCGAGCGCGTCTGCCAATTCCACCACTTCGGCAGGGATTGCTGAGAGCATTGGTTGTCGAAGTCCCAGCGCATCTAATATTATAATTAATGGGCATTGGGCTGTCAATTTTTACGGATGTTTCGGCCGTGATGGTGTCTTGGTATATAATTTGGAGGTAAGGTTTCCGGTATATTGCGGGATATGGATCGAAAGTTATGCGAAAGGTCGAAATATAGAGTGCCTTTGCACTAATAATGCCAAAATGTGGGCAGAAAAGAATAATATGCGAGTCATGGGAACAATAGCAGAAGACGGATTAAAGGAGTTTTATCATATCCTATCGAATTAGAGTAGTTGGTGTTCTCCATTCCTGGAAGAGAGGAGGATGCTTCTGGGAAAAGATGACGATCTTATAAAACTTAGCATACAGGGAGATATAAGGGCTTTCGAAGAACTGGCGGCGAAGTACCAGCACAAGATCTACAGTCTGGCTTACAGATACATGGGCTGCGAAGAAGATGCGAGTGACATGGCCCAGGAAGCATTGATTAAAGCATACCGTTCTCTGGCAACATTTAAGGGTGAATCTTCCCTGGGTACCTGGCTTTATCGTATAACTACCAACGTCTGCCTGGATGAACTGCGCAAGCGGAGACGAACCTTACATATGATTTCCCTTGATGAACCGGTGGCCACAGTAGATGGCGACGAGATAGAAAGGGATATTGCGGACCCCTCTCCCACAGCCGACATAATATATGAAAAAAAGGAAACCGAGGTATACTTACAGTCGCTTATAAACATGCTAAAACCGGAGCAAAAAGCTGTAGTTATCCTGAGAGACGTAATGGACCTGACTTATGAGGAGATAGCTGAGGTGCTTAACTGTTCGATTGGTACGGTCAAATCCCGCCTCAGCCGGGGTCGCGAAATTCTGCGAAAGAAGATTGCTAAACGGGAACTTTTACCTTGAGGCTAACGTCTCTTATGGTAGAAGGAGTGCGTGCTATGAGATGCCAGAGAGTGAGGGAATTACTATCTCCCTATATTGACCGGGTTCTTTCCGATGAGGAAAGAAACAAGGTCGAAGAGCACCTGACCGCTTGTGAGTCCTGCCGTAAGGACCTAGCGGAATTACAGAGTGCTGTCAATCGAATACGGGAAATGGAGAAATTAGAGGCTCCTTCTGATTTCATGAGCAAGCTGCATGAACGCCTGCTTCAAGAGAAGGTTGCGCCCTTTAGCCGGCACGGCCGTAAGAGCCACTTGGTCAATAACACTTCGGGGTGGTTGGTGGCATCTGTGGCCAGTATTGCATTGGTTATGGGGATATATATCAGCAGTCTGCTGCCATATCCGGTAGTAGCCAGCTTCTTTGACAGAATACCCCAGTTTGTATCATCTCAGGACAGCGAACTGAGGAACAACATTGAGAAGTTCCTTAGTGAAAAGAAGCAGCAGATGCAGATGGCGCTCAATAATCAGCATCCGCAGACGCCGGAAGTAAAAGAGGGCCCGGAGAAAGCTTTAACTGACCCGAAGCCGCAGCAGGTAGCCGTGGCGCCGGAAAATGAACCGGCAGGTCAGGTTGAGGAAGCTGTTGAACCGATATTGATCAACACGGTCAACCTGGAGTTGTCGGCGGCTGATATAGACCAGGTTGCGAACAGCATAAAGCAGTTAGCTGAGGCCAATGGCGCCCGGATAGAGACCTACAACAGCCAGCTTATGGCCGGAGCTACAACGGTTATGACCGTGCGGGTCACTCCGGAGAAGTTGAGCAGCATCGTTACCGGGATTGAATCTTTTGGTTGCCAGGCCCAACCTATGCACGTTACCCAGGATCTAACTCAAGATTATAAGAACATAAAGGAGCGTATAGGTGAAGTTGAGATAGAGATCACCAAGTTGCAGAATCTTGAGGAATTGAATGCTGATGAGGGCAACAAACTCCAGGCCATGCTGTTTGAGAAATCATACCTGGAGAATCAGATAGCTGAACTGGAGGCTAACACGCAGTTGGTCGCGGTAAATGTGATGATAACCGAGGAACCCAACCACTGACATAGCCTCTTAATACCAGAAATAACAACATGGGCAGGATTTTGATCCTGCCCATTGAATTTTTATAGGTAAATATAGGGATGGTGCTTGATTTGAAAGAAGAACTGCTGGTTCTTATCGACGGTAACAGCCTGGCTTACCGAGCCTTTTTCGCCTTACCGCTCCTGCGCACCAAGCAGGGGGTTTTTACCAATGCTGTCTACGGCTTCCTAACCATGCTCTTCAAGGTCCTCAAGGATTACAATCCGGCTTATGTAGTGGTGGCGTTTGACAAGAGTAGGATAACTCTGCGCGCGGAGGAGTTTGCCGAATACAAAGCTCACCGCCAGCCGACCCCCCCGGAGCTGCGGGAACAGTTTGCCATCTTGAAAGAGATCCTGACGTGCCTGGATATTACCTACATGGAAATTGAGGGTTATGAGGCCGACGATCTGATCGGCACCTTGAGCGCCCGCGCGTGGGAGAAAGGGGTTCCCTGTCTGGTGGTCACTGGAGATCAGGATGCACTGCAGTTGGCAAAACGCGGGGTTGATATACTGCTTACCCGTAAGGGCATCTCCGAGACCGAGAAGTACACCGATGAGCTGGTGATGGAAAAGTGGGAGGTCTATCCGGAACGGCTGGTGGATGTAAAGGGGTTAATGGGGGATGCCTCGGACAATATCCCCGGGGTTCCCGGGATCGGCAGAAAGACCGCCATTAAACTGGTTAAGGCCTTTGGCGCTCTGGAAGACATCTATGAACGTATCGATGAGGTTACCCCGGAGCGAATCCGGAAGCTGCTGGTGGAGCACCGGGACCAGGCCTTCCTGAGCCGCTCCCTGGGGACTATTGTCACCAATCTGGATATTCCCTGCGCGCTGGAGGATTTTCGCTATGATCACCCCCAGAAGTCACGACTGTTGGAGATATATCAGGATCTGGAATTTACTACCTTTGCCCGGGAATTGGGGAGCGTCGACGAGGAGACCAGGCTGCCGGTATATAATTTCAGCCAGGTGATGGAACAGGTTGAGCCCGGCGATTCCCTGGCGGTCTTGATGGTTGTAAACCCGCATCACCCTATGTGGGCTGAGGTGATAGAAACTTACCTGTGCTGGCGGGATGAAATCTATGTCCTGCCGGGGAAGGATACCGGACTGTTAAAACCCATCCTGGAGGACGAACGGGTTGATAAGTACCTGCATGATGCCAAGAAAGCAATGGTCGTCTTGGGCCGGCGGGGAATTAAACTGCGAGGAGTAGCCGGGGATACGCTTTTGCTCTCATATGTGGTGGACCCGTCTTTTGAGGGAGAGAGTCTGCAGGACCACCTTTTTCACTACTGGGGAAGGGTTATTGAACAGGATAAATTCCCGGAGAAGACAGTGGGAGAGATAATTAATTTACACAGTTTCTTGTTGGAGAAGTGCGCTCCGGAATTATTAAGGCTGTATCGTGAGGTGGAACTGCCCCTGTCCCGGGTGCTGGCGGAAATGGAACTGGCGGGAGTCAAAGTGGAGGCCGGGACCCTGGAGGACATATCCCGTGAGCTCGGAGAGCGGTTGGAGATGACGGAAGCCAGTATTTACGATCTGGCCGGAGAGGAGTTTAACATCAACTCCACCCGGCAGTTGGGACACATTCTGTTTGAGAAGTTGGGGCTGCCGGTAGTGAAAAAAACCAAAACCGGATACTCTACCAATGCGGCGGTTCTGGAGCAGCTTTACGACTATCACCCGATAATATCGCTGATTATGGATTACCGCCAGTTGGTGAAATTGAAGTCCACCTATGTTGATGCCCTGCCCAATTATATCCATCCGGAAACCGGACGGGTGCATACAATTTTCAAACAGGCGGTGACCGCTACCGGGAGGCTGTCCAGTGTTGAACCCAACCTGCAGAACATCCCGATTAGAATGGTCGAGGGCAGGCGGATCAGGAAGGCCTTTACCACCTCCCACCGGGACTGGATGCTCCTTAGTGCCGACTATTCACAGATTGATCTCCGGGTGCTGGCCCATATTTCAGGTGACCCCACCCTGATTGAGACCTTTGAGGAGGGAATTGATATCCATACCCGTACGGCTTCGGAGATCTTCAAGGTTCCGGTCGCCGATGTCACCATGGAATTGCGGCACCGGGCTAAAGCGGTCAATTTTGGGATTATTTACGGCATCAGCGACTTCGGCCTGGCGCGGGATACCGGTGTCAGCCAGTCCGAGGCCCGTGAGTACATTCAGAATTACCTGGATTCCTATCCGGGGGTAAGACGTTACATGAAAGAAGTGGTGGAGGTGGGGCGCGAACAAGGCTATGTCTCCACCATTCTGGGTCGGCGTCGCTACCTGCCGGATCTCTTGAGCAGTAACAGGATGGTGCGCGCCAATGCGGAGCGAATGGCCCTTAACACTCCCATCCAAGGAAGTTCTGCCGATATTATTAAACTGGCCATGCTGGAAATTGACCGTCAATTGGAGAAAAATAATTTGTGCAGCCGCATGATCCTTCAAGTCCATGACGACTTGGTTTTTGAAGTCCGGGCGGATGAACTTAACCAGGTAGCCCTCCTGGTCAAGAAATGCATGGAAGATGCGTATCAGCTCAAGGTGCCTCTGCTGGCAACAGTCAAAATCGGGTTGAATTGGTATGACATGAGCATCTGGGAATAGACTCATGGAGTAACAGTTAGGAGTGAAGGTGTGCCCGAACTGCCTGAAATAGAAACCATTGCCCGGTCGCTTCAGCCTATTGTGGGGCAGAGGATTAAGAGCCTGGAGATAATAAATCCGGTTATCATAAAATGCCGGGACTTTGCGCCCCGGGAAATACGGGAACAGGTAGTTTTCCAGGTTAACCGACGCGGAAAGTTCTTGATTATTCTGACCAATTCCGATAAATCGCTGGTGGTGCACCTGGGTATGAGCGGCAGGTTATACCTCGATGACCCCTCCCACCTGCGCCCGAAACACACCCATGCCTGTATGCTGCTGGAGAACGGCCGGGAACTGCGTTATTTTGACCCTCGCCGCTTTGGGGGGATATGGCTGACGCGGGATCCATATCAGGTAACGGCTCACCTGGGGGTGGAACCCTTGGGAACGGAGCTGACTTGTGCATACCTGACCGGGATTCTGCGGCGGAGGAAGGCGCCGATCAAGAATCTCCTTCTCAACCAGCAGGTGATCGCCGGAATCGGCAATATCTATGCCGACGAGATCCTGCACCGCGCGGGGATCAGCCCCCTGCGTCCGGCCCAATCGCTGACGGACTTCGAGATTGAGCGTCTCTGCCATGCCATAACTGAAGTATTGGAAGAGGGGATTGCCAACCGGGGGACCACCTTCCGTGACTATCGCGACGGCTTAAACCTCCCGGGTGGTTTTCAGGACCATCTGTGTGTCTACGGCCGTGAGGGGCAGCCCTGCCCGGTATGCGGCCATCCGGTTACTCGTATTGTCATCTGCGGCCGCAGCAGCCATTTCTGCGAGAACTGCCAGGTGTGAATCCCGGGAAACAGGGCGTGTAAAAAGGATTTTTCACCTTTCCCTAATTGCACTATGAAGCAGAATTGCAGTAACCGAATTAATATTCATGAATATGATGTCGATTTGCAAAGCTAAACTGTACTTAGTTTTTCTATTGCCTGTTTTTCATTTGGCAGAAAAAATATGTCTTTCCCTTTATTACTCTCACAGATAAAATCCTTTAAGCTCTTACTTGTATATACAGAAAAATCCCCTACAATGGCTATTTTTATATGATAATTAATAAACTTTTGTAATATTTCTCCTGCAAGTCTCGTGCTTAAGTCAAAAAAGTCATCACATATTGCTGATTTATTCAAAATTATACGCGTGCAGCCCGTTTCAAACCCTATAGTTGCGATAAAATCCAATGCTGATTGCACATCCGTAATCAATATTTCGCTGCTGTTTACAACAGCAATATCAGTACTATTCTCTTTTATAATGTTTATCTTCATAAATATACCCCCGGTTTTACAGTAGTCTTTGCTATACATTTTCACTGATACACATAATTTTACTAATGTCCAGTATAACTGAACTCGAACTTCATGGGACATCATTAGCGGATAAACAATGACTTGACATATATCCCCGCTACGTTGCTCACTCATAAGCGGCGGGTATGTGGTTCACACTTTACACACTCCGCCGCCTCGCTCCCGGACATGCACGTGTTCACATTTCTATCCATATGGTAAATGGATAGGAGATGGACGCGATGAATACTGTATCAGCGGTGCTCCTGGCGCTGGCATTGAGCTCGGACGGGTTTGTAGTGGGCGTGGCCTATGGTGCCAGGAAAATCAGGATACCCCCGGGTTCCCTGCTGCTTATATGTCTGGCATCGATGCTGGCGGTCGGCATATCGATGATCGCCGGCGAGTTTCTGGCAAGGTGTTTTGACCCTCTGGTAGCGAAAAGGCTTGGCGCTGTAGCATTAATGGCCGTCGGTCTGTGGTTTTTTAGCGAAAGTCTGCGCAACTGGCAGGGAAGGGACGAAACCAGGGAGAATAATGCTATAGCCACCCTGAGAATAAAACCGCTGGGTATAGTCATCCAGGTATTGCGGGAACCGTCCAGGGCAGATCTTGATTCATCCGGAGTTATCAGCTTTCGGGAGGCTTTTTTGCTGGGAACAGCCCTGGCCCTGGATGCACTTGGGGCCGGCATGGGCGCTTCCCTGAGCGGATTTAGTCTGGCGATGACTGTGCCCCTGGTGGGATGCTGCAAGTACCTGCTGATAAATGCAGGGCTCAGGTGGGGCGCGGCTCTAAAGAATGAGGTGCTGCGCAACGGTTCAGGAGTATTATCCGGATGCATATTGTTCATACTTGGATTCATAGAAATAATGGGGTGACGACATTTGTTTATTATTGGCCTGACCGGGGGTATTGCCAGCGGTAAGAGTACGGTAACTGACATACTGCGGGAACTGGGCCTGCCGGTGATAGATGCGGATCAGGTAGCCCGGGAGATAGTGGAGCCGGGGCAGCGAGCCTATAACGAAATTGTGCGGGAGTTTGGTCCGACCGTGGTAGGTTCCGATGGGCATCTCAATCGCAAGGTCCTGGGAGACCTGGTTTTTGCCAATCCCGACCTGCGGCAGAAGCTGAACCGCATAACGCATCCCCGACTGTGGGAGGTTTTCGATTACCGAATGCAGCAGCTTCCGCCGGATACCGATATTGTGGTCTGGGATGTTCCCCTTCTGCTGGAGACGGGCATGGACGATAAGGTTGACGAGGTCTGGCTGGTATGGGTTGACGAGCTTATGCAGATTGAACGTCTGATGAAAAGGGACAACCTGACCGAGGAAGAAGCCCGTAAGCGCCTTAATGCGCAGATGTCTGTTAAGGAGAAGATGAAACGGGCCCATCGCCTGATTGACAACCGGGGAACGGTTGAGGAGACCAGGGAACTGGTAACCAGTTTTTACAATGAAGTCAAAAGCATGATAAATGATTCGCGGAAATATATGAATTAGTAAATGCCGCCGCGGTCGGCACCAGACAGAGGGCGGCTTGGAGGCTGTTGGATCATCCTGTTGCCCAAACGGGCTGGAAATACTTAAACTACAGGTAGAGGAAATACAGGTGCCTGGCACCGGAAGGAGTACGATAATGCCGCGACCACAAATGAGGAATTCAGAACTGAGATTTCCTCTTGTCATGTGGTTTTTTGTAATTATGATCCTGGCTGTAATACTCACCTTTCCTCGCTGGATCACTCTATTCTATCCCATGCCACATCAAGATCTGGTCATGACTTATGCCGAACGTTACGATATAGATCCCCTCCTGGTGTTTTCGTTGATCAAAGTGGAAAGCCGGTTCAGCCCGGCGGCCACTTCTGAAAGCGGAGCCCGGGGCTTGATGCAGTTAATGCCGGATACTGCGCGATGGGCAGCTCACCAGCTGGATATGGAGGAATTTGACGACAGCAAGCTGACGGACCCGGAAACCAATATCAAACTGGGCTGCTGGTACCTGGCCGACCTTACCCGGGAGTTTAATGGCCGCTTACCCATCGTAATAGCTGCTTACAACGCCGGGCGGGGCAATGTCCGGGAATGGCTGCTGGTAGGGATCTGGGACGGCACGGTGGAGAATGTTAAACAGGTGCCCTTCCCGGAGACCCGCAATCATATTCGCAAGGTGATGAATGAATACGAGATCTATTCAATGATATACAGAAACCAGGGGTATTAACCGATCGCCGTTCATAATCCGATATCCCCCACCATATACATTATAGAAATTGGGGACAAGGGGGAGGAAGAACGGTGGTTATTACCCAGAAAAGGTTAGCTATAGCCGGCCTGGTCATTGCAGCCGGCTTCCTTGTTCTGTGGGGGATATACACGGCGGCTGTTCATACCACGGCCGAAAGCCGGCCGTTTCAATTCGGACTGGTAGGACAGGCCGAATCGGTTGATCCGGCCCGGGTGGGAAACAATGTGGAAAAGCTGATGGCTTCCACCATGTATGAGCCTCTGGTGCGGTGGGATGATCAGACCCAGAGCCTGAAACCGTGTCTGGCCAATAACTGGGGATATGCCAAGGATGCAAAGAGCATCATATTTGCGTTGGAGGGCGATGTTAAGTTTCACAGCGGCCGCCGGCTTAGTGCCCTTGATGTAAAGATGTCCTGGGAACGTTCTCTCAAATCGTCAGAGAGCCCGGTAACCAGAAGCCTTTTTAGTACCATTGCCGGGGCCCAAGAATTGATTAACGGTTCCGCTAAAGAGATCAGCGGCATCAAGGTTCTTGACGCCTATACCATTCAGGTTAACCTCACGGAACCGGATTCCGCCTTCGTTTACAAAGTAACTCATCCCGCCTTCTGGGTGGTTGATACTCGCGACGTCATCGAAATCCCGCCGGGAACCGGACCATATCGGCTTGACCGTTTTGAAGCCAAGCAGGGTTTGACAGTCAAGGTTTTCAAGAACTATCACGGGCTCAGGCCGGCCATTGCCGCCATCAGATTCACCTGCTACCAGGATGAGAACCAGGGGCTTAATGCCTTTAAGGCCGGTCAGTTGGATGCACTTGATTCGGTTCCTCGTTCGGAGGTTTCCGCATTACAGGCGGATACCAGTCGGCACCGCCTGGTAAAAACACCGCTAATGGGGTTCTATGCCTATGCGATGAACGTCAACAAAGCCCCTTACAATCAGTTAAGCCTCCGGCGAGCGATGAACTATTGTATTGACCGCGAGCTGCTGATCAAAAATGTGATGGGTGGGGTGGGACAACCGGCTAAGGGTATACTGCCCATGGCGGTTCCCGGTTATAATCGGGCACTTCAGGGGTATAACCTGAACACGGAGAAGGCCATCGAACTATTGGCCGATACCGATTATTTCAAGAGTGTCAATCCTCCGGTTCTGGAGGCAACCTATAATACGGATCAGGGTCACGCCCGGGTGGCTCTGGCGCTTAAAACCCAGCTGGAGACCATGCAGATTGCAGTACGGCCGACCTCACTCAGTTGGGAGGAGTACGAAAAAAAGATGACATCGATGCAGCTCGATTTCTTTCGTCTGGGGTGGGACGCCGATTATCCCGATGCAGATGCTTTTCTCTACCCCCTTTTCCACAGCAGCCAGATCGGGTTCACCAACCTGACCGGCTACAGGAATGCTCAGGCGGACCGGATCCTGGAGGCTGCCCGGGCTGAGACGCAGAGCAATACCGAACGCATAAAACTGCTGCGCCGGGCCGAGCAGATCATCCTGGATGATGCCCCCATGTTGTGGCTGGTACAGAAGGAAGTAGTCAGCTTGATCCGTCCTGATGTTCAGGGCTTCAAGCGGGACGGCCTCGGTCTGGTGAACTGGCTCAACCTTCGTTTCCAGGAACCATAAAACGAGCCAGGGGGAGCCAGGGGGACGGTTCTCGTGGCACCAAAAAAGGTGCCACGAGAACCGTCCCCCTGGCATGGTACCCGCGCCCTTGACACCCGCCAACGGAAAGGTGTCGAAAAGGTGTCAAGAGAACCGTCCCCTTGACACTACCCAGGAACCGTAAGGTATCAAGAGGAAGGTGTCGAAAAGGTGTCAAGAGAACCGTCCCCTTGACACTCCCAAGAGAACCGTCCCCTTGACACCGCTAACACCGCAGTTGACGCTTCGGCTGTTGGTGGATATAATAGTAGTTGCGACTGAACAAGAGTCCTCGCGGAAAACAATATGTGCGGCAGTGGCGGAACTGGCAGACGCGCACGTTTGAGGGGCGTGTCCTTCGCGGGGTATGGGTTCAAGTCCCATCTGCCGCACCAGCGAAAACTAAGCTTTCGTGGAAACACGAAGGCTTTTTTGTGTTTGTGGCTTATTGCCGGGAGCGGTCACGTACCCCCCATTAAAGTCTCATAAAACCAACTGATTTGAAATAGGTATATCTTGAACGGGCCTTTAATAAGGGGGGATTGTATGTGGATTAAATCTTTTCGATTAAGGCGAAGACCCATTGCCATTGCCCTGGCCTGCATATTGGTTTTGGTTGCTGTAACCACGTTTGCGTTCTTGAATGATGAAAGAAAATCGGTTATTTCTGTTGCGCAGTTGCAGAAGGCGCTTTCCAAGGCAGCACCGGAATCTATGCAACCAGCACCTGATTTGGAAAAGAGCATTGTCGAGAGGATAAAAAGAGGACAGCATACATTTCGTTATGACACCTTCGGTGATGAAGCCTTTTGGGGTGATACCCTTCAACTTCACAAGGCGATCGCTGGACAAAAGCTGGGCGGGGTAGGGTCCGGGGTCAGTCCCAATCAAGCCCTGGCCGTAGGGCTAAAGGTTGATGTCGAAGCGCTTCCCAAGAACCTGGTTAAGGACTTGAAAGCAGGAAAGATAAACCTTGATGACCCCGCCGCAACTCTGGTTCTCCTGGAGAATGACGCCGTGGTTGGTTTAACCGGTTTCTTTGATAAAAAGGGAAACCTCTCCTCCATCGGAATCCAGTGCGCCCTCTGCCATTCCACCGTAGACGACTCATTTGCTTCCGGAATCGGCAAGCGATTGGACGGTTGGGCCAACCGGGATTTGAACGTGGGGGCCATCATCAGCCTGGCACCCAATCTGCAGGTAATTGCGGACCGTTTGGGCGTTGATGTGGCCACCGTGAAAAAGGTGCTGGCTAGCTGGGGACCGGGAAAGTATGATGCGGTGCTTCTCATGGACGGGAAAGGATTTGGCCCTGATGGAAAATCAGGTGCAGTTTTGCTTCCCCCGATTTTCTCGCTATCGGGGATTAACCTGCATACCTGGACGGGGTGGGGCTCTCTAGTCCATTGGAATGCGTATGTTGCCAATACTCAGATGAGAGGCAAAGGCACTTTTTTCGATCCCCGCTTGAATGATCCCGGCAAATACCCGATCGCCGTCAAAACCGGGGATTGGAACATAAGAAACAAACCGGATTTGGTAACGCCCAAACTGGCCGATCTGCATGTATACCAGTTGGCACTGACCGCTCCCACCGCTCCCAAGAACAGTTACGATGAGAAGGCCGCCCAGCGTGGAGAAAAGCTGTTCAACGAAAAGGCTATGTGTGCCCGGTGTCATGTGCCTCCCGTATTCAGTGAACCGGGATGGAATATGCATACTCCTGAAGAAATAGGAATTGACGCCTTCCAGGCCGACAGGTCTCCCGACAACCGGTACCGGACTTCACCGCTCCAGGGACTTTGGACTCACCAGAAAGGCGGTTTCTTTCATGACGGACGTTTTGCCGATCTAAAAGAAGTAGTCGAGCATTACAACACGGTATTTAAACTTAACCTCACCGAACGAGAAAAGAATGACCTGGTAGAGTTCCTGAAATCAATTTAATCGCCAGGGCGGAATAAAGTATGAGCAAGCCGGTTAAGGGCGTGGTTCGAAGGCCCTGACCGGCTTCTTTTTATTTAGAAGTTCGCTGATAGACGGTCAGGGTGTCAGCAGCTGCATTCACATTCGCCGACAATTTTTATTTTGAAGTTATCCGACAAGTTGGGTCGCTTGAGGCCGGGGGCGCTGAGGGGCATCCGGCTTCTTTGCAGGTGAGGCAGCACGCTGACTGATTATCTATGCCCGAGCGTTTTTACTTCTGCTCATTCGACGGGTGATTGCCCTTACCGCGAGTAACGATAGGCTGATGATAAGGATCAGCCCGGTCAACAGTCCCCAGGTGATACAGGTGGCCTCGCGGAAGAGGTTTACCGGGTTCCAGGACGGTACCGCCTGGTAGCGTCCCTCCGGCTGCCGGTATTTTGCCGGCAGATCCGCGATGCCGTTGCCATCCAGATCCGGCTGTGCGGCCAGGTAATCAGCCAGGGTTACCCATTCCTTCAGTTCCTGTATCCCGGAGCGCCGGGGATCAGCGTCGACTAGGGCTTGGGTGAGGTCTCTGATCGGTCGGCCCGATTTGTCCTTGGGGGTAGCTGAAATGATGCCGTATGAGATGGAACCCATTTTGTTCAGCATCGCTGCGGTCATGTAACTTGCACAGACACGGTAAAGCTTATCAGGTTGCATCGGCTCGTAACCGCCGTCAGGGGTGCTGATAAGGATGTTATAAACCCGGTCAAAGGGGACCCGTTTGGGATTATACTCAAACCTGACGCCGGAAACCTGCAGGCTGTATTTCGAAGATACTGGGGCCATAGTGGACTGAGTTTCCAGGCAGTTCTTGATCTCTCTTCCGGTGAGGTAGCAGGTTATCAGGGGGTAGCCGATGGTCTTGTCAATGCCCTGCCCCAGCGACAGCACCTGGAATACGTCGTCCACTTCCAGATAACCCGCGGTTAAGGAGGCTCGAATCTCACCAACGGGCTGTACTGCCAGGTGCAAGTAATCGCCGGAATCACCTTCCGCCTTCATCACCGCGGCTCGGAAGGAGTCGGCGATCAGATCGCCCAAACCGGATTCAACCGCGTTTTCCCGCATCGAATCATACGACTCCAGGTTGTAATCGGATTCGGCCAGGACCTGGTCATAGGTATAACCGGTTGCAGCCAGGAATTCGCGGTCAACAATCTTTTTGTACCGATTAATCTCCTCAACTATCGCCGGCACCGGGGTCAGTTCCTGAACGACTTCTTCCAGATGGTAGCTTACCAGGGATGGACGTTCTCCGGGCTGACAATCCAGCTCGAGTATGCCCAGGTGGGTGCCAAAACACCCGGCAGAGCCGATTATGGTATTCCCTTTGATAATCGGCTGATGTAAGGTGGTGTGGGTATGGCCGCTGACAATGAAATCGATCTCAGGGACCTCTTCCGCCAGGATCTCGTCCTCCGATTCACCCTCGGTCTGGGTGCCGCTGTGGGACAGGCAGACGATAAGGTCGGCTTTTTCTTTCTCCCGTAGCTGCTTAACTATCTTGCGGGCGGTGGCGATCTGGTCCTCAACCTCGATATCCTCATCCCAGACGAGATCACGGGTCGCACTGCGGCCGAGGAGTCCGAAGACCCCGATACGGATTCCTGCCTTCTCGATCACCGTATAAGGTTCAACCGGAAACGAATCCAGAGCTTGTTTCAGCCTGCTCTGACTGGCTTTATCCGGTTTTACCTTTATGTTGGCCGCCAACAAGCAGGGCAGGGGATCTCCCGAGGCTTTGGCTGCGGTCAGCATGGAGGCCAATCCCGAGGAATCAAAATCCAGCTCATGATTGCCGATGGTCGTAGCGTCATAGCCTATTTTCCCCATCAACCGAATTTCCGCGGCCTCGGTCCGGAACAGGGTATGTATCAGGGTGCCCGTGCTGAAGTCGCCTGCATCCACCACCAGCACCCGACCGGGATTCGCGGCCTTCTCCCTCTCAATAATAGCTGCCAGTCGCGCGAGACCCCCTAGTAGCACAACCTCATCCTGCTCGTTGACGACCTTGTTGGGATCAAAGTGGGAATGCAGGTCATGGGTGAACAGGATGGTGAGCTGGCGATTCTGATCCGGGACTGCAATTCCCGGAAGTGGTAAAAATGCAGCCAGCACAATAACGATCAGCAGCAGTGCTATAAGCCCGATCGAGATGCCCTTTCGACTCAAAACATATCGCCTCCGCTTGAGAGAGAATATGGTATAATCTGCATAGGTAATACTGCAAAAGCTGATTTGCGCCTGCTTTTGGCTGAAAATACAAAGGAAGTGATTCTGTGGTTCTCCCTGTGAGGGTTATTAATCTGGCACTGGTCGGTATTCTTTTATTTTTTCTCATAACCGCTCTGTTTCAGTGGTTATGGAACATCACCATGCCACAGGTATTCAATCTGAAGGAAATCACTTTTTGGCAGGCGTTTCGACTGCTGCTGATGGCAGGGATTCTGTTTGGTGGCATCGGTATTGCCACCTGACCCAACCTGCTTGCGACTAGGAAACCGTCACCTCTAGTCGTTTTTCGGGTTAACTCCGGCCGTCCAAATCCTGCCCTATGATCGCCACATCCGGTCCTTCTTTCTTCCTCCAATCATTCTACCGATGGCCAGGAAAAGGCGCCCGATCAGCACCAGCAGGCAGTAGGCCAGGAAAAAGGCCAGAAATCCGGCCAATCCCGCTACCACATCAGCCGTATCCATCTGTCCCCGGCTGGTTATGTACTGCTCAACCTCGATGCCCACTGCCAGGATGGTTAGAATAATCCCGGTAAAAACAAAGGAGACCGCACCCAGTCCCCACCGCTGCAGGTATTTGAAAGCAGCATGGCTGCAGAAGAAAATAATCATGCCGATGAGCCCAAACACCCAGAAGTGCAGTTCCTTGTCACCTATGGGGGTGCCGCTTTGTTGGACTACAAGCAGTATCGAATCATGCAGGAAGTTTACAACCCTGGAAGCCAGAATAAGTACCGATTCCATAACCGCGCATTCCTCCTTTTCGGAAGTAAGGGGATAGTCCCCTTGCTTCCCTCTGATTATGGAAACACAAGGTTGTTTCATTTTATCATACCGGGATGGGGGAAGTGTGCCGAATTATTTACGGCACAGCGCCCTGGTATCCCGGAAACCGACGGCTCTCCAATATCCTGCAGTATGATGACAAAAATCCGGGGGCATACTGGTAGTAAGGTGCTCAATATGGGCCTGGTCCGGTTAAGGCTTAATTATCAGTGAGTATTGCTGCTGACCAAACACCCGGCGGAAGCATCTCCTTTGAGGCCGGGTTGCTTCCCGGGCCAGGTTGCGGAAGCAGTCGGAGGCAGGAAATGAACAGCAAAGAGCCCAATGTGCTCAATTACAAATCGGACAAAGCCGGTGCCATTATGCCGGGGGTGCCGTCGCCCGTGCGCAGGTGGTTCGTTCGCCTTTTTCAGGAGGTAACCGATTATCACTGGTTTCCCCGTCTGGTTGATCTGGACGGAATATATGCCGCGGCTCTAGTAACGGAGATTGAACACCCCGGTCACCGGGGTGAGGACTCTCGCCCCGCGGTACTCTTTTTTGAGCAGCTGTGGCCGATAATTAACAAGCTGGACGAGAATGAACTGGTTGCTTTTGCCGTACAGGGCACAGGCAGCTTCGGACGCCATCAAATACTGGTGCTGTTCCCGTTCCGAACCGAGATCGACCAGATCCAGCAGATTAAAGATCAGATAACGCTGTTCATTTATGACGCCTTGGAACCGCAGAATGTAAACGCATAGAGTTTCAGGCGGTTCAAACAAGCAACAGACCGGAGCCTTTTACAAAACAGGTCAACTCAGTATTATCACTTCTACAGTTCAGACCAGCCGGGAGGTTACAAAGAAGCAAGACCTCCGCTTATATTTTGGGACTGACCGTTCCAGCTCTCTTTTTATGGCCGGTATTCTTCCGGATGTTCTTTACTGCGCCGTTATAAGTGCGCTCCGGCTCTCCATGACTGTTTGCGGCAAAAAGGTGTAAAGGCAGCGATCCCGGTGCAGCCGGTTAGTTGGGTGCGGATACCCGGGCTGATCGGGTTTGCATCCACTGCAGCGTGCGGTCCTTGACCGCTTTGGCCGCCAAACAGACCAGGAGGACCAGTAATGCGGCCAGCGCCCGGTCCTGGTTCAGGACGTTACGCAGCGGGTCGACGAGAATGAAATGGCCCAGATAGATTCCCAGGGAGCGTTGGCCAATGTAAGAGAAGAACCTGGCGCCCCAGGGACTGGCTGTGCTGTAGTAAATGGCCAGAGCCAGGGTCAGGCCGACGGAGAGGGGGAAGATGGCTGCTTTGTTGAACAGGTATCCTAAGGTATCATTAAGGTAGGGCTCAACAAGTCCAAGAGCGAATAGGGCCAGGGCCCCAACGATGAACGCCCGGGAATGTTCGCGTATGTATTTCTTGATTGAAGGATATTCTGCCACCAGCATCCCAATAGCGATAAAACCCCACCATTTTAACGGATTGGGGCCGGACCAACTGATGATGCTAACCTGGTAAGTCCTGGAAATCTCCAGGATCAGGTTAACCGCAATATTGCTGAAAAGCATAAAAAATAGGGTTCCGATGCGCACTTTCCGGGGCAGCAGGTAAAGAAGGGGACACAGGAGGGCGAACACCATGTAGTAGAACATATAATAGAGGTGAAGAGCAGTTTTACCCAGAATGAGATCCGTAACGGTAAATGCTTTTCGCCTGGTTACCCAGAAAAAAAGCCCGTAGAACACTGCCCAGTAAAGGTAGGGGATATAGTTCTTTTTAATCTTCTTCCAACTTGATTGCCAGTAGTTTTGAGGTCCGGACATGTAGTATCCCTGGACCATGAAAAACATGGGCACGCACCACATGGTGATTTCCCGTATAAAAACGGCTAGCGGATCAGTTCCTCCCCGGTAGACGTGGCTTACGATCACACTGATTATACCCAGACCCTTCAGGACATCGACCATCAAGTTTCTTTGAGCATGCATTAGGGTTCTTTCTCCGCAATAGACTTTCAGAATTAAATATTACCAGTATTTGTTTGCAATGTGTAGGCATTATTTTAACTTAATAACACTTTGGCGGTACGAGGCGGAAAGAGGGAAATTCCTTACGTTAAAAAATGTCTGCAAGTTAAACCCGCCGGACAGGTTAGACGGTTGTTGTTGGGTACTTGACGAAATATTCTGTAGAAACGATCATGTTAACAGATATACGAGAATTATATGGTTTGTTTTATGAGGGAGGAGAAAACATGAGAGAGAAGGCGGCAAAGTCGATTTATCGAGAGGTCAAGTCGGCTATCGTGGAGGTTTTGGATGTCGCCGAAGATAAGGTTTCCATTGACACAGATTTCGGCACGGATCTGAACGCTGATTCGATCGATGTGGTCGAGATCTTAATGCGTTTGGAAGACAGGTTTGGCCTCGAAATCCCTGAGGAGACGGCAGGCAAAATCCGAACGGTGAGACAGATGGTCGAGTACATTGAGCAGCGCCTGCAGGAAAAATAGGGTTTCCCGGTCATGGTGCGGGAGCAGATGGTACACGCGGAACCCTGGGGGTGTCAGTGTCATTGCGGCGAGTTGCCTGGAACTCGCGCAGGTGATCGCAGCTCTTCCCGGGGCTGTGGATAAGCACGGCTGACCCGCTCGGGAAGATGGTTGCTGTTACGGGTGCGAACTCACCTACCGGGGGCGGGATTAGCAGCCCCCGGATAACGGTAATTATTCCGGAACATCGGTGGGAAGCGCAGGAGGCCGGCCGTGAGTTATCCGTTGCAACCGGATGTAACCTGAACCGGTACCGGATCAGGAATCACCCCTGGAGTCCATGTAAAACCCGTATCTCTGGGATTGCAGATTTTGCTGCCCGATCTGCCAGTGGGCTGCTGAGGAGAATGTATCAGGCAGTGGGAGTCGACCGCCAATTGGCGGGGCGGATTTCGTCATCCCAGTCAGCCCCAGGTTCTTAAAGGCCACGGAGAGCATAAGCTTGATCCGGTTTAACTGGTTTACTTCACTGGCCCCGGGATCATAATCGACGGCTACGATATTGGCTTCCGGGTACTTTCTTTTCAGCCCCCTGATCATCCCCTTGCCGGTAACATGATTCGGCAGGCAGCCGAAAGGCTGGACACAGACGATATTAGGCACACCTGACAGGATGAGTTCCACCATTTCGGCGGTCAAGAACCAGCCCTCCCCGGTGTGATGCCCTTGAGACAGGATTCCTTTAACCATTTTTCCGAGCTCCTCGATGGTTGGCGGTGAGTGGAAACGCTTACTCCGATCCAGAGCTTTTCTCACATCCCGGCGAAACCCTTCCAGGTAGCGTATAAACAGCTTACTTATATACATTTCACGCCGCGAACCGGCCAGGTAACGATGGCGGAAGATGCCGTCGGCCAGCGAATAGAGGAAAAAGTCCAGCATATCGGGCACTACGGCTTCCGCGCCCTCGCTTTCCAGTATGCTCACAATATGATTGTTGGCTGCCGGGTGGTACTTGACCAGGATCTCACCCACGACTCCCACCCGGGGCTTGACGACATTGGAAATCTCTAAATTATCAAACTCCTCCACTATGCGGTAGATGTTCTCGCGGAAGGTCTTATTGTCGGCCCGAGGGATGTCGGCCTTACAGATGTTTACCCATTTCTCCAGGAGAAGGTTGGCGGTTCCAGGTATTTTTTCATAGGGCCGTACCCGGTAGAGGACCCGCGCCAGCAGGTCAGCATAGACCAGGGCCATTACCGCCTTCTTCATCAGACTGGCGGTAATTTTGAATCCCGGGTTTTTTTCGATCCCTGCCATATTGATGGAGAGGACTGGAACATGGCCGAATCCGGATTCCTGCAGAGCCTTGCGCAGCAGGCTGATATAGTTGGTCGCCCGACACCCGCCACCGGTCTGACTCATCAGAACCGTGGTATTATCAAGGTCATACTTTCCTGATTGCAGCGCGTTGATCAACTGCCCGATTACCATGATGGCGGGGTAACAGGCATCATTGTTTACGTACTTCAGGCCTACCTCAACATCCTCTCGTTCCACTCTGGAGAGCAGGACCACATCATATCCCTCCGATTGGAAGGCGGCGGCTTCCAGATCGAGATGCAGCGGGGCCATCTGCGGGCACAACAAAACGTGGTTTTTCTTCATTTCTTTGGTAAAAATCTTGCGCTGAAAACCGGGATAGAGTTTCTGGGGATTGATACCCAAACGATCGCGTTCCTCAACCGCTGCCAGCATCGAGCGAATTCTGATCCGGGCAGCTCCCAGGTTGCTGACCTCATCAATCTTAAGCACAGTATAAAGGCGATTGTGGCGGTTGAGAATCTCCTGGACCTGGTCGGTGGTTATGGCATCCAGGCCACAGCCAAAGGAGTTGAGCTGAACCAGTTCCAGATCCGGTTCGACTGCCACCAGGCTGGCTGCGGCATACAGCCGAGAATGGTATGCCCACTGATCGACAACCCGCAGGGGCCTCTCCACCGCTCCCAGATGAGCCACCGAGTCCTCAGTCAGAACCGCCACCCCGTTGGCGATGAACACCTCGGGGATCCCGTGGTTGATTCCAGGGTCCAAATGGTACGGCCTGCCGGCCAGAACCACACCCTTTTTACGGTTTGCTTTCAGGTAATCCAGCACCTGTTGCCCCTGCCGGCGGATATCATTCTTGAAACGCTCGTCTTCTTCCCAGGCGGCCTGAACCGCTTTTTTTATCTCGGCTTTCCCGATATTGAGTATCTTTAGCTCTTCATAAAGCCGCTGGGCCAGGCGCGACCGGTGATAGTAGGGGAGGAAAGGACACAGGAACGTGACCTGGTTTTCCCGTATCATTTCCATGTTCGTCTCTGCCACTTCGGGGTAGGATATCACCATGGGACAATTAAAGTGGTTAGGGGCTTCTGCCTGTTCCTTCCTCTCGTAGGTTATACAGGGATAGAAGATGGTCTTTATGCCCCGGCCGACCAACCAGGCAATGTGCCCGTGTACCAGCTTGGCCGGATAACACGCCGATTCCGAGGGTATGGTTTCACTCCCCAGTTCATAGATGGCCTGGGATGAGGGCGGAGAGAGTACCACCCTGAATCCCAGTTGGGTAAAGAATGTAAACCAGAACGGGTAGTTTTCGTACATGTTTAACACCCGAGGTATTCCAATAACCCCCCGGTAGGCTTTATCCGGGGGTAGGGGTTCATAATCAAACAGGCGATTATATTTATAGGCAAAGAGGTTGGGCACATCTTTGTTTTTCTCTTCGTGGCCCAGGGGTTTCTCACAGCGATTGCCGGAGATGAACCTCTGCCCGTCCTGGAAACGGTTTACTGTCAACAGGCAGTTGTTGGTACAGCCACCGCACCGGCGGGTGGTGGACTTGAAGTCAAAGCTTTCCAGGGCCGAGGCTGATATGAGGGTACTCCGGCAACCGGGTTGATACTTGTTGCGGGCGATTAAGGCGGCACCAAAAGCCCCCATCAAACCTGCAATATCCGGCCTTAAGGTCTCCCGGCCGGTTATGAGTTCAAAAGCACGCAAGACGGCTTCGTTATGAAAGGTGCCCCCCTGTACAACAATTTTTTCTCCCAGGTCCCGGGGATCACGTATCTTTATTACTTTGAAGAGTGCATTTTTGATCACCGAATAGGAGAGTCCCGCCGAGATATCCCCGACGGTAGCTCCTTCTTTCTGTGCTTGTTTTATCCGGGAGTTCATGAAAACGGTACACCTGGAGCCCAGATCTACCGGTGAAGCCGCGGACAGAGCCCGGTCGGCAAACTCATCAACACTGAGGCTGAGGGAGTGGGCAAGGGTCTCAATGAAGGAACCACACCCGGAGGAACAGGCCTCATTCAGCATTATGCTTTCAATCACCCCGTCCCTGACCGTCATACATTTCATGTCCTGGCCGCCGATATCAAGTATGAAATCAACCCCGGGGTAAAAGTATTCCGCCGCTGTAAAGTGGGCGATAGTTTCGATTTCTCCCAGGTCCACCCGTAGTCCGGCCTTGATCAGACCCTCACCATAACCGGTAACCGCGGAATTGACGATGATGGCACCGTCCGGCAGTTGAGAATACAGGTCTTTCAAGATCTTTACCGCCGATTGGATGGGGCTGCCATGGTTGCTGTCATAATATGAATACAAGAGCCGCCCCTCTTGGTCTATCAAGGTGGCTTTAGTGGTTGTAGATCCGGCATCAATTCCCAGGAAACACGGACCGGTATAGGTTACGAGGTTACCGCGCTCAACCTTATGTCGGCTATGCCGGCGCCTGAAATTCTCCAAATCTCCGGGGCCGGAAAAGAGAGGCGCCAGCCTTTGAATCTCCGGTTCCCTTTCCTGGTCCAGTGAAGGCAAGCGGTCGATTAGGTCCTGAAAACCGGTGGCAGGAAGATTTTTCGAGGCCAGAGCCGCACCCATGGCCACGAAGTAGTGCCCGTTTTCAGGGATGACCGCCGTCTCATCCGTTAGCTTCAAGGTTTCCCGGAACCTTTTTCTCAGTTCCGGGAGGTAATGGAGCGGTCCGCCCAGGAAAGCTACCCGGCCTCGAATCGGTTTCCCGCAGGCCAGTCCGCTTATGGTCTGGTTGACGACTGATTGGAAGACCGAGGCGGCAATATCCTCCCGAGCTGCGCCCTGATTGAGCAGAGGCTGGATATCGCTTTTGGCAAAGACACCGCAGCGGGCGGCGATAGGGTAAATAATCCGGTAACGGGAGGCCAGTTCATTCAAACCGGCGGCGTCGGTCTGCAGCAGGGCCGCCATCTGGTCGATAAAGGCACCGGTACCCCCGGCACAGATACCGTTCATACGCTGATCGACCCCGTCGGTGAAGTAAGTAATCTTGGCATCCTCGCCCCCCAGTTCGATGGCCACATCAGTCTGGGGAATAAAAGTCTCAACCGCCTGCTGGCAGGAAATAACTTCCTGGATGAAATCAATGCTCAGCAGTTGGGATACAGAGAGCCCGGCTGAGCCGGTTACCATAGCCGTCAGCGGTTGATTTCCAATGTGAGCAAAGGCTTCACTGAGAAGCGATTTCAAGGTGCTGCGGATATCCGCGTGATGTCTTTCATAATTCTTATATACAGGCCGGTTATCGCTGTCCAATACTACCAGCTTGACCGTGGTTGAACCTACATCCAAACCCAGATGCAGCGGTTCATTTATATAAAGCGAATTCAAATCGATCCTCTCCCGCCGGCAAGAATTCAAGCAATGTTTTAAACACTGTTTGGGCTATATCTAATGTTATCGTATTCATTCGCCATCAGCTTGTCAATTTGACTTGTGATCATAATATACTATAAATTAGATTAAACGCTGTTTAAAACAATAGGGAAGGTAATGAGCAGGAAGAACCAGGAGTTAACCACCAAGGACAGGATAATAAAGGCTACTTTGGATATTATCGGCAGAGAGGGTTTTCAGAACGTGACCATCCGCAAGATCGCGGCCATGGCAGGAGTTAACGTAGCTGCGGTCAATTATCATTTCGGTTCCAAGGACGCCGTTATTAATGAGGCCTTAAACATGGTAACCCTCCGCATCGAAGATACCTTCGCCTGTCTAAAGTCCAATGAAATTGAACCGTCAGCCCGGCTGGAGTGTTTTGTCAGGCAGTACTCAAAGGTGATCATGGAATACCCGGACATTATCCGGAATTTCATCAGCCAGAGCCTGCATAACAACTCGGTAAGGGTCGAATACCAGGAGTACCTCAAGAATGAAGGAATAATACTGGTTGCCAGAACCATTGCCCAGATTAGGCCGGAGGAAAGCCGGATTGTTCATTACCTGCGGACCCTGCAGCTGTTAAGTTCTCTCTCTTTCCCCATCCTCATGGGAGAACGCATTGCCGAGATCACCGGACTGGATCTGGATGACCCTGATGTTAAAAGCAGATACATTGAGCTTTTGGTTAATGGCATAACCGGAGCCGATTAGGTCGCGAATCAGTGATGGCGCACCCCGGATATTGCCGGATTTCCAGTATCCAGTTCTTGCATTTCTCATTGCTTGAGCATGGTGGCTTCTCTGGATACCAGGTTTTATTAAGAGCCAACCTGGCGGTTGAATCTATTGGAATGACAGGTGAGGATTTCAGGGTATAATAATTATACTTCTATACTTCCCCAAAAGGAGATTGTCGACATGGATGCTCAGCAGATAACCGGTTTGTGCATTAGCATGATTGGAGCAGGATTTCTCATTTTCCGCCGGTTCTGTGCTCGTGGAGTTGCCGGTTATACCAGGAACAACACGCCGTACAGGATGGAAAAGGACAGCACCCTTAAATTCGTCGAATATGCCTACGCCATTTTTGGGAGTCTGTGTTTAATAATTGGCGGGTATGTCTTTTTCGCGTAAGTAAGAACGAAAACGCAGCCGATATGATGCAAAACGATTCCCGCGGACGGCGTGGTTATGCCTATGGGGCTCGGAAGCAGCCGCACCGGCTGCTGGGCCGGTTTCCCTTCAGCCTGCTGCAACCGGGCCCTTGCTGCTAGCCGTCAGCCAGTACCCGTTTTAAAATCTGGCTCAGCTCATTTATTCCGAAGGGCTTGGTGACGGCCCCCTTGAAGCCCCAATCTGCATATTCCGCCATAATCGGGGCATTTGAATCCCCACTGCTTACAATTGCTTTGACCTCCGGATCAACCGCCAGGAGCTTCTGGATCGCATCCTTGCCGCCTCTGCCTCCCGGTACGGTTAAGTCGATGATCACGGCGTCGAACTTGTGTCCGTTTTTCATGGCTTCCTGGTAGGAGGCGACGGCCTCCAGGCTGTTGTTGGTCACGGTTACTTCATAACCGAGCGTTTTTAGTATCCGTTTAATTACATCCTGGATATTTTTCTCGTCATCCATTACCAGAATTCTGCCCTGTCCGGTTGCCGGAAGCAAGAGTTGATCGGCGGAATCCTGAGGGGAATGGGAGGATGCGGGGAGATAGATTTCAAAAGACGACCCTTGACCTTTAATGGAGTCAACGGTTATTAATCCCCCGTGGTTCTTGATAATTGAATACGCAGTAGCCAGACCCAGACCGCTTCCGGTTGGCTTGGTGGTAAAGTATGGGTCAAAGATCTTTTCGAAATGGGCAGTCGGGATGCCGATCCCCTCGTCCTGAACCGTTATTTTAATGTATCTTCCGGACTCCAACGGAAGGCTGATCTTTTCATCCACGTTTACGTTGGCCGCGCTCACCCAGAGGGTTCCTCCTTCCGGCATGGCCTGGATGGCATTGATAACCAGATTGTTAATCACCTGGCTTATCTGGCCTTCATCTACGTCAACCGGCCATAGGTTTTCAGGCACGGATATTTCGCATTTAATGCTGGAACCGCTCCGGCTGAATTCCACCGAGTCCTTTATCAGGTTGACGATGCTGGTGGTCTTTTTCACCGGTTCCCCACCGCGGGCAAAAGTGAGCAACTGCTGGGTCAGGGATTTAGCCTGCCACGAAGCTTTTTCGCTCTTGTTCAAAAGCTCCAGTGCCGTTTGGGGGTCATCAATGCTGATCTTGGCCAGGCTTATATAACCCATAATGACCGTTAGCAGATTGTTAAAATCATGGGCGATTCCCCCGGCCAGAACCCCCAGGGATTCCAATTTGCTGGTTCTGATTAATTCCTGCTCCAGTCTCAACCTTTCGGTAATATCACGGAAAACCAGGACCGCACCGATGAACCGTTGAGAGCGGCTTCTTATCCTGGCGCAGGTAGCATCGATGATTCGCTGCTGCCCGTCCCTGCAGACCAGTACCTGGTTGCCCAGTTCTACAACCTCCTGGGCCTTGAGCCTATCAATTAAGTCAAGAGGTTGTTGCTCTCCGTTATGGGAATCAACCAGACGGAAAACCTCTTCCATTGAATTGCCGACCGCTTGGCACTGCGTCCAGCCGGTTAGCTTTTCGGCGACATCGTTTATCAGCATTATGGTCCCCCTAGTGTCGGTGGTAATAACTCCTTCACCGATGCTGCGGAGAGTTACCGCCAGCCATTCTTTTTCCGCCGCCAGGGCTTCCTCGGTCCGTCTCCGTTCGGTTATGTCCTCCGCCAGAACCATACCTCCGACTATACGGTTGTCTTCAATAATAGGCGAAGAGTTCAACCGCAGCAGTCTTTTGCTTCCATCCCGGTGAAGCACTGACACTTCGTAACTCCCCGGTAGCCCCTCGGTCAGACGTGCTCTTTTTTCCCTGGCAATAAGTTCCTGATCTTCATCTACTGCCAGGGTATGAACATCGCGGCCGAGGATTTCCACGGGATTAAGCCCGAGTACTTCCAGGGATTTTTTATTGGCCATGGTTATACGGGCGCTGGTGTCGTAGGTAAAGAATAGTTCGTTAAGACTGTCGATTAAGGTGTTGAGGTAGTCGACCTGTTTCAATAAATTGGATTCGCTCGCCCGGAGAGCAGCTTCCGTTCTCTTCCGTTCCGTCACATCCTCGGCCAGTACCATAGCACCGGTGATGTTGTCGTCTTCAATGATGGGAGCAGTATTAAACCTTATTATGCGCCGTGATCCATCCTTGCGGGCTACAGGTATCTCATCGCTTAGTGACTCCCCATCCTGGAGGATTCTTTGCATCCCATTCCTGACCTCTTCCCGGACGTTGTCGGGAGCGTAATTCAAAACATTGGTGCCCAGGAGTTCATCCGGTTCATAGCCCAGGACCTCCCTGGATTTTTGATTGACGAATGTAATATAGCCCTCAGAATCATAAGTAAAAAACAACTCGTTTAGGCTTTGCATTAAAGTGTTTAGATAGTCAACCTGGTGGCGCAGGTTTGTTTCGCTCTGTACCAGCGCCTCCTCCGCCGTTTTCTGCTCGGTGATGTCCCGCCCGACTCCCTGGAATTCCACCTGATTGAAAGACTCGTCAAATATGGCCCGTATGGTCCACTGCTGCCAGCAGTGTTTCCCATTGGGTAAGACCATGTGTCGTTCCACGGTGGTTACCGGACTGTTGTGATTAAGCTGTGATATCATCTGCCGGAAAAGATTGCGGTCCTCTTCGCCGGCTTTCTCCAGGAAACTACGGCCCACCAGTTGAGACCGGCTGCTGCCAACATAACGACAGAAGGCCTCGTTGACAAAGGTGAGAGTCCCGTCTTGTAAGAACCGACAAATGAGCTCCGTCTGATCTTCGACGATACCGCGATAACGGCTTTCGCTCTGCCGCAGATTCCTCTCAAACATTATGCGGTCCGTTATATCAAGCAGGGTGCCATGTATTGCGGGTTTTCCTCGGTATTTGATGGGGGAACTGGTTGCCTGTATATAAACCGTGCTGCCGTCTTTATGGATGCACCTGAGGTTATGGGTGGCCGATCCCCAAACCCCATCCAGCCGCAGTTTGATAACGTCCGCTGTAGCTTTTCTATCCGCGGGGTGGACCAGATCCAGCGGAGCAACTTCTTCCAGCATTTCTTCGACCGTATAGCCGAACATTTCAATCATTCGCGGATTTACAAAACGGAAGCGGCCATGCTGGATAACGTAGTAACCAAACAAGGCTTCAGCGATAAGGCTCAGGTAAAGGTCTTCCGCTTCAATCCAGGTGCTTCTGGCCCGAGATTGTAGGCGCATCTCCGTTTCGTGAAGCTTCTGGCGTAAAGATCTTACCTCCCGCACCAGTTCTTCATTGGTTTTGTCGAGATCACGATTGGGCACCATAATCCCCCTGTGCAGTGAGCAATAATGAAACAGTATGTAGTAATTATTTTAGCATACCCGACAAAATTCCTGTAATTTCTAACGAAATACAAAAAAATCATCGATTTATATCAGGTAATATCGACTAAAGTAAATTTGTTTAATACAGCAACCTTCGGCTTTCTCCGCCTTCCAAGGCAAAAGGGGGAGGTGTCGAGGGGCGGTGTTCCCAATACCGCCCCGTTTTCGCTGCAGCTGCGGCCGTTCCCGCCTTAAGCCCCAAAAAATAAAAGTACAAATAGAGGTATTCAAGCTATATACTGTAAACAATGGAAGGGAGGTGCATAGAAAACCACAATAATACATTTATTGTATTTTGTTTATGTAGATTAGAGATGTAAAGGAGGAGTTATGTGGAGAAACTTGAAAAAATCAAGTACATACTGGAGCAGGCTCTTTACTTCGATTCTGGCAGCGGTAAACGTGCGTATTCGTTTAATGTTAAAATACACAACCTGGTGTTAAACGAGGAGGAAAAAAAAGCTGCCTACCAGCTTATCCAGAATCAGGACTTAAATAATTCGCTGTGGCAGGAACTGTCCGGGTTGATGGCAGATTTTGAGAAAGAAACGGGAATCAAAGCATACACGGTTGGCCGCAACCGGGGCCACCTGATCCTGAAGAGCCACGGTGAAGATGGGATACCGGTTTATACAGAGGCAATGTTAATGGAGCTCCCGGATGAGCAATTAGACCAGGTATTTGAAGTTTTAAAGCGCTTTCGTAAGCTTTTTGAAGATATGTTCCTGGTGTTTAAAAAGCGTATGGGCAGTCTGCAGAATTGATTTGGGCTTTCGATAGCTGAAACTTAATAAGTAAAAAGGGGACCGGTTTATTCCGGTCCCTTTGTATGCGTGCGCCCGGCATGGGTGCTGTCTATAGGGTGAAAGTCCCGAACGACGAAGGTAGCAGTAGTCGTTAGCTTAAGGCAAGGGTGTCCACCGCGAGGT
>FZPS01000218.1_pt69 | contig 30444 bp, 31 predicted proteins | sample 1817821 | NCBI WGS metagenome assembly FZPS01 (sample SAMEA104158645, study PRJEB21678) | metagenome | place: Germany | collected 2015-04-21
ACAGGTATTACGATTTCCTAAAATTCTTTTAGACAGAGTGGACGCATACAAAAAGAAAAAGGGTTTTGGAACTCGTACACAAACTATTTTTCATCTATTACAGATAGCACTCGAACAGTCGGACAATCGAGATAGCAAGTAAGCTATCCCTTGTCCGAAGGCGATTCATCTCCCACCTACTCACTGGGCTACGCCCTTCACGTTCCTTGAGGTGGGAGTATTCTCGCCTATTTTAGATAAAAGTATCCTATATTATATACAAACATACACCCACACACATGAGGCCGAAATGTATACCTTTTTTTAATATTAGGGAAGTTTCAGGAACATTTTTAGGGGATCCATACGAGCAGTGCGTTACAAAACCAGTAGCTGTAACTGCTAATTCGCAGGCAATAGCCTATTATGTAGATACTAACAATACTCCAGACTACACTACAGCAGATAGAGCAATAACCTTAAATGGCAAAACCTTATCTGTAAAATTTCATATCCTTTGGCAATCCTTTTGTAGTTTGATATATAATCACTATATGTAGAAACGGGTTTCTTCTTTCTTCTTTATATTTTATGGTTAAGTTAGATATTGATTAGATATATAGATTATATAAGGGCACTTCTTTTCATTTTTCTCACCTCGCATAAATAAAGTGCTTCAACAGTTTATGTAAAAAAATTGAATTTGACTTTTTTACTGTGGAATATGTAATGAAATTTGACTTTTAGGTAAAAACCCGTTAATGAAATTTGACTGCACTTTTTGCTTTTTTGTGTATAAGCTGTGTATAAGCCGTTTTTTGTCAAAAAATATGTTTCCAGAGGGATATATATGAAGAGAAATGGTTGGAATGAATACAGCTATATTTTAAACAAGCAACACAAATAGACCTCCTCTACGCAGGTCAAAAAAACTATATGAAAATAAAATTACGCAACTTTTATAATGCTATGTATTAACGCTGGCTGTATCATTTTAAGTTGAGAGACAGTTTTAATAAAGGCAAAAAACAACTTTCTACGCTTTCGCTTGTCGGGATATTGCCAAAACAACGATATATAGTCTTGTAAATCCTTTGTAGTATAACAAATTTTGAATTTCCTGCAAATATGTGACATCCTGTAATGTAAATATTTATATGTTTCTGTTTTTTTATACCGATTTTCTTCCGCAGGATGTTTTCTTCTTAAACAGAAGGTGCAATAATCCTTGTGATAATAGATAACAAAATATTCTTCTAGCACCTCTAGGTAGCCCATCAAAATTCTTTTATTTTTAATGCCTACCCATTGCAAAAATACCTTGTAGCGAGCTGAAAACGATTTGTCCTTATTGTACAAAACCCTTAACATTTTTAAAGCCAACCTCTTCGCATTTGCCTTTAAGCCGTGGAAAGTAGATTCATGTAAAAAATCGTACTGCGAAGTGATATAACCTTTCCCTTTACCATAATCTTTATACTCTAAAAAAGCATTATTTAAAATAGTTACCGAATACTCTCCAGCAACTTCCCTTAAAACTCTAATAACTTTTTTTTCTTGTAAAGATTTTAAAATATTATAAAAGGTTTGCTTTGATATGCCAATTGCTAAACATATATCTTTACATCTAACATGTCGTACAGTTCCATGTTTTGATTGATATTGAGATATAAATAGCAAAAACTTAATTTCAGCACCTGTGCATTTTTGTAATAAAATTTCATCAATAACAGACTTGCGTATCTTATGCATACAACATCCTCGCAACAATATAAAATAGTAAACTAAAGCAAGGATATAGTGTTGACATGTGTGAAAAATTTTGATATACTTAAACCACAGTAAAAAACACTATAGCCTTTGATCCTGTTTTTGAGAGAACTTTGGCGGGTTGACTCAAACAACAGGATTTTTGCTTTTTATACAGTTTTCTTATGTAGGATTATATCATAAAACAGAAAATTTAGGAAATCGCAAACCCAAATCTCTTCAATGCCTTGCAATTAGAAGATTTGAGGGAGTAGAGTCTTGCTTAAATTACACTGACTTCCATTAAAATTACACTGACTTCCATTAAAATTACACTGACTTCCATTAAAATTACACTGACTTCCATTAAAATTACACTGACTTCCATTAAAATTACACAGATTCACATGGAAATTACACTGACTTCCATTAATATTACACACATATCAAAGTTAGTAATCGCAATGATTGTCAATGTTTTTGCTATAGAATCAGGTTTGGGATAAAGAGATTTCTCTTTTTTGTAGTGCTAATATTTTTTAGAGCATATTCTCGATTTGAGATGGGGGAGTGGCCCAAAAAATTCGTACTAATTTGTATTTATATGTTTTTGCATCCACAGTTGGGATGGTTATTTTTTTTACGATTTTTTCTTGGATTAATATTTTTTCTACTCGTTGCAGATGCTGACAAAATCGATTTAAGTATTGTTGATATCGAGAGCCAAGTATTACATATCCAGTCTCGCCCATCAATTGAGAAAAACTAACATCTGTGTAGGAAACTCCTTGGTTAATGCCTTCATAATGTAGATAGCACAAGTAATCGCCAATAGCCTTTGCAGTTTTGCTCCGTATATTTAACTGATTCAAAACAGAGGGGAAATTATTGTTTATTTTCAAAGAAGCAAAGGTATCTATCATTATTTGTAATTTATAATAAAAACCCTTAATTTTTTGTGGATTTGTCTTGCTATAAATGATGCGTTCTAAGGTCAACAAAAAGCCCTCAACAGCACCAATATCATATTTTTGTAGGTCTTCATACAGGGCGTGGTTTTCTTTCGTTATTGAAATCTTGACACTAGCATTACGCAAAACATCAATAGCTTTTATGTAGCTTTCATAGTCTTTGTCGCTAAGGGTAGAGGTGGCATTAGTCCCGCACAGCCCGCGATAATCGACATGTATATCTTCTAATTCAATGTATGCAATATTATTTGCATCTCTATGATGATACCAGTGATGAAACAAGATAGAATTTACAACCCTAGTTAATTCGTCGAGGCTATTGATACGCTCCATCAATTTACCTAATACTGTTCTTTTATCTGCGGCTCCTAATAGTAAATGAGGGTTGGATTCCAGTAATTCATATTGCGTCAGCTGATTTTCGCCAGTTATAGTCAACAAAACATCTGAGTTGTTTTCAGTAATCATTGCTGTGTTTTCGTCTCCAGATAATGTATACTCTGATTGCCCTGTTAATAATTTGCCTACAACATATAATGACCGGTTATTTGGTACGGATATATATTTGACAATAGGAGTATTTGATTTTTTCTCCATATCAAAAACGCTCCTCTCAGAATCCATTATTTATGCAAATATAATACCACAATGTTATATAAAAATCAAAATTAGATTAATGATTTTTATATGTGTGGTCTGTCTCAAGTTTAAATCTGGTGTAGGAGGTAGGTTGTCGCTAAAATGCAAAACCTCGCGTTTTTCAACTGAAATCACTTTAACAAAACACACAAAGCATACTATAGTAATGGTATATATGGTATATTAAGTTTTCCAAAACAATTTGCTAAGTAGAAAGGAGTATTTTCTCATGTCCAAATATCAATTTGATACAATCGCCACAATGAAAACATACAACAATAAAAAATGGTGGATAGATAGAAATATTATTCCCATAATTTATGTTAATGCCTCAAATCTAAAAGAAGCTCTGCAAAAATATGCAGAAATAGTCAAACAAAAATACTATGTCAGCATATCCAAAAATGCTCTTAGCCGAAAAGCCAACATGTATATAGACTCAAAAGAGGGAGAACCCATCCAAACAGGATATGTTATCACTGGAAAAACAAATTTTGAGGACAATTCTGGACAATGGACAGCACAATATATTGATTTATGGACGAGTATTTCAATTGTCACAATGCCAGACTTTCAAACAGCCTAAAGTCCAGCAATAGATAGCCAAACTCCATAATGCTCATAAAGTTATGCGAGCGAGGATGCAAGACAAGCCAAATATATAAAAAAGATTTAACCGACCAATTCTTTTAAGACAGGTCGGTTATTTTTTATTATAACTCAACAAGGGAATAAAGACAGGAGCATTGTGGGTTTTTGTACAAAAAGATAAGTAAAAACCGTGGCATTACATTAGACAAAATAAAATTTTTGTTCAATATAGTGGAGGCAAAAAAACACTTGTTACAAATTTGGCAATATATTATAATAAATGTATCACGGTATAGGAGTAGAACAACAATGATACAAAACGGCCATGATAAGCATAAATCTAATAATGTTGACCAAAAACAAGATGACGCTTTAGCTCAGATTGCTCAACAACACGAAATACAAATGGAGCAACATGGATTTGTTGTGCATCTTGTGTTGCCATCTGAAGAATCTGGTTGGGCTAATTATCATACACATGGACTTGATATATCAAGAAATCATTTAGATTTTCAAATAGTTTTGCCGATACAACCTGAAACAGCTCACGCAATTTTTTGGAGTTTAACACGTCGTATTGATGCTGGTGAAGTTTTCCACGACAACGAACTTATTGATGATGTTATTCAATACTATCCAATTAAATTATTGAAAACCAAAGAATTTGACCGAGAAATTTTCCGGATTCTATTGCCAGATGCTAATGGGTTGTTTGCTGATGATAATGAATGTGATTTGTTGTATGCCCAGCAAACAACTGCAGTTGTAGAATAAAATCAAGTGGTGGGCATCCCCCACCACTTTTTATTATGAATCAAAAATGTTTTTCTTTTCTCTATTTCTATATCTTTCTGCCTCTTCTTGTTCTTTTTTTAGATATTCGGCAATTCCATATAATAATATTTTGGTTATCATTCTACTCTTAACGGCTTTGGACTGGTCAACTAAAAAATCCAGTAAAAAAGCAAGTTCTCTGCGAGAGCTTATTGTGATGTTGGTATTTGTAGACCAATATAATGGTCTTTTATAGTGGCTCGCCCTGGCCTCTCTCTCGGCTTCTTCAGCTAATATTGTATGAATCTTTTCTAAATACTCAAATGCCTTTGGAATATAACTAAAATGATCTATAAACGCATCAGCTGGTTGTGGTTCTATGTTATTATCAACAACTGGTTGTATTGCTTTAGTATTGCTTTTTTGGTCGGGTTTTTTAGTGGTTGGCTTAGTATCTTCGGTTTTTTTGTTTGGTTTTTCATTGACTGTAGTAGTTGTGGCCACTTCGTCTGCTCCTGTTAAATTAGTGGTGCCATCATTAATAATAAATCTATCTACAATTGATTCTCTTTTTCGTGCCATTATTTTATGCCTCCATTCTCTTTATAAATTCACCTGCTAAATCTATCCACTGTAATGATGACTGATGCCTGTTGTCATAAGCCAAAACTGGAGTAAATAACGCCCTGGAATGCTTATTGAGCGTTATTGTTTTTACGATAGTATTAAAGCGCAATTTTGGGAAATGTTTATCAGTCAAGGTAATAATGTCTTCCGAAAAGGTTGTTCTTCTATCGTGATTATTAAGAATGATTCCAGCTATTTTAAGTTCAGGGTTTACAGTCTGTTGTATTGACTTAATTAGATTTTCCTTCAAAAACACAAACCCATCAATTGAATCATCACTGCTATCAAAAACAGAAACTACGGCATCAGATGCCGCTAAAACACTTGTTAAAACAAATGACAGAGATGGATTTGTATCGATTAACACGTAATCAAAGTTTTTTAGTTGATTCAATACTTCTTTCAGCCGGTATATGCTGTTGGGGTTTTCGGGATTTTTGTCATATAAAAATAAATTATAGTTTGATGGGATTAAAAAGATATTCACCAGCTCTTCAGTATTAGGATATGGTTGATAGATTATATCGGACAGCTGGCACTCTCCCATTAATAACTCATATAGGCCATTTGCGATCGCTTTACCCTTGTTTCCTAAGCAAGCTTTAGATAAATTATGTTGTGGGTCCGCATCTATTAACAACACAGATTTACCTCTTTCTGAAAGACATGCGCTAAGATTAAAAATAGCCATTGTTTTACCTACTCCACCTTTAATATTGACAAACGGTATTTTTAACATTGCATATCACCCCTTTTCTTTAGTATTATGATTTTAAAAACCTCATATCTTGATTGTATATAATCATTTGTGTATTGTCAACATTTTGATGAAAGACTTGACCTTATCACCATTGTATGCAACAATGTATTAAAATAAATACAATATTAAATATGTTTAATATTAAATTTAATATTATGTTTAGTACATAATTTAATAGTTATTAAATTTAATATTATGTTTAACAAATTGTTGGTTGTTTTACAACCTAAGTCATTCTCAATTATTCAATTATTATTTTGTTAGTATCTTTTAATATATTAATGAAACCTTGAACAAAATCAGTTTAACTAATTTATACAAATAATATATCTTTTATTTACTTGTAGATGTTGTTGACAATAAAGAAATAATGTTACATGATATATATACTATACCCTTTAAATTGTGTTGACACATAAAGCATAAAAAAATTATAGAGAAACACGCTAATATCAATATTTTTATTCTTTAAGTCATCTACATAAATTTCTACATACAAAACTGTAGACTCATAAAAACACACAATGTCATAACAAGTGTTAAGAGGAAAAAACTATTGGCATTTGCTATATAGACTTGTTTTTAATAATAATAAATGCTTTTGCGCTATTTTTGTGTTAATAATATTTTCAAGAATAAAAGTTTTTAAAACTCTGCATTAGGCAAAAAAAATAATAACAATTGAAAGGAGCAATTTTATGAACATTGCATATATCAACCCACTTATTGAGGCTAGCATGAGGGTCATTAAACAAACTACGGGTTTCAATACATCTGTCGGGAAAATTAATATCACAAAAAGCCCATACAAAAATAACAGCGTTGTAGTTATCATTGGTCTAACAGGTGAAATTAAGGGTAACGCAGTCCTTTGCTTTAAAAGAGAATTAGCTTGCAAAATTGTCTCAGCGATGATGGGTGGTTATCCTGTAAATGAGCTTGATGATATCGCCAAGAGTGCTATTTCAGAATTATGTAATATGATAATGGGGAATACCGCAACTCTCTATACCCAACAAAATATCCGTGTTAACATTACTCCCCCCACTGTCCTCACAGGCGAAAACCTCGAAATTACCGTACATAAATCAGTTGTCCTTAATATACCTTTGGTTTTCGACTCTGGAGAACAGATGGAAATTGATATTTCTTACTATCAAAAAGACAAATCTCAATAATAAAAGGTTGACAAAACTATAATTTTGTGGCATGATATACTTAATGAGCAAAATTCCACTTGGTGCTCAACATGTCTATAAAGGAGCAGACGAGTCAATAACCCATCACTAAAGTGACGGGCTTGCAAAAGTCTGATATTGACTAGCCTCAGTGTTCAAGGCACTACGTTAGGAGAGAATATATAGTCACCTGTGGATGTAATACCTAGTTCTCAGCTCTGAGATTCGTGATTAAACAGTCCTGTTGGGTAGGGGCAGTGTTGCGAATATATAAAACCTCTCATTAACATTGGCGAAGGTATCATTACAGAGATTTATTCTCTGAATTATGTGATTTGGTTCATAGTAAGAAAGGAGTTCCTATTATGGTATATGTATTAAATAAAGACGGACAACCACTTATGCCTACTAATAGGCATGGTAAGGTTAGACATCTCCTTAGAGATGGTAAAGCCAAGGTAGTTAAGCGTTGTCCGTTTACCATCCAATTACTGTATAGTAGCACGAACTATACACAACCAATTACTTTAGGTGTTGACGCAGGAAGTAAACATATTGGTCTTTCTGCAACTACAGAAACTAAAGAACTTTATGCTTCTGATATAGAACTACGAAACGATATAGTGGCTTTACTTGCTACTCGTAGGCAAAATCGTAAAACTCGTAGGAATCGTAAGACTCGATACAGACAAGCAAGATTTTTGAATCGAGTATCTTCTAAGAAACAAGGCTGGCTTGCTCCAAGTATTAGACAGAAGATAGATACACATTTAACTGTAATTAATAAGGTGTATCGGATACTTCCTATCACCAATCTTGTAGTAGAAACAGCTAGTTTTGATATTCAAAAAATTAAGAATCCTGATATCAGTGGTTCTGCTTATCAGCAAGGTGAGCAACTAGATTTTTGGAATATCAGAGAATATGTTTTGTTTAGAGATAATCATCTTTGCCAGTGTTGTAAGGGTAAATCTAAAGACAAGGTTCTAAATGTTCATCATATTGAGTCACGACACACTGGCGGTAATGCTCCAAATAATCTAATCACCTTATGTGAGACCTGTCATACTAGATATCATAAAGGAACTGTTAAACTTCCTAAAACTATACATCGAGGTGTGTCATTTAGAGATGCTGCATTCATGGGAATTATGCGTTGGTCTTTATACAATGAGTTAAAATGTAGATATCCGAATGTACACAATACATATGGATATATTACTAAGAATACTCGTATAAAAAATAATTTACCTAAAGAGCATTTTGTAGATGCAAGATGCATTAGTGGTAATCCGACAGCAAAACCTTTAGATGTTGTTTATTACCAAAAGAAAGTTAGATGTCATAATAGACAAATCCATAAGAACACCATTCTTAAATGCGGTTATCGTAAACAGAATCAGGCTGAGTATATAGTTAAGGGTTTTAGGTTATACGATAAGGTGGCTTATAGAGACAGAGAGTATTTTATTTTTGGACGTAGAAAGAGCGGATTCTTCGATTTACGAGATTTATCAGGTATTAAGGTAAACAAAGGCAGTCTCAGTTATAAGAAAATTAAATTCCTAGAGCCGAGACAATATTATTTATGTGAAAGGAGAGTATTGGACATTCAGGGTTGTGCTTAACCGCACTCCTCCCACGACTAAAGTCACGGGTGTCCGTGCTAAGTAAATTTATGAAAAAAAACCAACTCGAGATTTTTAAACAAAGCAACCCAGAGCTTGAAACATGTGTTCGCTGTGGCAAAACAGTTAATATCCAAATAGCAATGCATATCGACGAGCGTAAGACCTATGTTGAAGGAGTAGGTCAACTTTGTTTGGATTGTTATAACAACATTTATCCTTAAAATACATAATAAGGGGGCCAATATGTCTTGTAAGGCAGTTTTCTCTTTTGCTAGAGAAGCAACACCAGAGGACAGGCAAAAGGCACATATATATGCCATATACCACACTCACGACCTATATGGTGACACTCGGTATAATAGAATGCATGATTGTGTGGATGAAGAAAAAGAGCAACAACTAATAAAGTCTATTGTGGCAAATACTGATATGTGGTGGTCAGAAAGTCTTGGCATTTGTGAAGATAATGTATATTTTTCTGGCAAAGAAAAAGTCATAAAAGACAATAATACTTGGTATGTTACCTTGCCTGAACTCGAACTTCATACAAACATTAATTCGGGCATATCGAGGATTTTCCACACTCGCAAAGATATGAAAAGAGCATTAGGAGATAAATATTATCGTTTATCTCGGGAAGAACAAAAAAAATTTATTGACTTTTGGAAGCACAACCCAACGGGGATTGTTATTATAGGTAAAATCTAATAATATAAAACAGAGGTGTATGTTATATGAAAATTACTCTTGCAAGCTGGTGTCATAAGTCTGGCAACAAGCAATTATTAGCCGAATGGGATAATAAAAAAAATAGCCCAACAACCCCTAATGATGTGACATTTCGCTCTGCTAAAAGGGTATGGTGGAAATGTTCAAAAGGTCATAAATGGGAAGCCATGATATATAACCGAACTCGTGGCAGGGGATGTCCTTATTGTGCTAATCGCATTGTTGTACCAGGAGAAAATGACTTGCAGACCTTATATCCTGAAATTGCAAACGAATTACACCCGACAAAAAATAAGAGTCTAATTGCTCGAGATGTAGTTGCAGGTAGCGAAAAAAAAGTGTGGTGGAAATGTAAAGAAGGTCACGAATGGCAAGCATCAATCAGCAATAGAACGACGAATCATACTGGTTGCCCCAAATGTTATAAAATCAAACGCAAAGCCAAAACCAATAACCGTCACATTCCCAGTAACACTTCAAAATATTTATTTTTTTGAGAGGTAAAAAATGGTTTTAAAAGATAAGGTAATGAATAACACGGTTGTCCCCATTAATAGGAATAGGATGGAGGAAAAAAACCAGAGGTCTGAACCTATGCACAAATATACTGTAACACATACACGCCCCGAGCTGACACCAGAGGAAAGGGAGGAAGTAAAAAGAGACATTCTTTTAAAAATGTATAAAAAGTTATCCAATGATTGAATTTTTAGAAACAACTTTACCACTCAGTCAATTTATCTAAAATAGGCGAGAATACTCCCACCTCAAGGAACGTGAAGGGCGTAGCCCAGTGAGTAGGTGGGAGATGAATCGCCTTCGGATAAGGGATAGCTTACTTGCTATCTCGATTGTCCGATTGTTCAAGTGCTATCTGTAATAGATGAACAATGAAGCGATAAGACTTCTAACCGTAGGGGCTACGGGGTTAGCCTACTAAATATCTGTTCGATAGAACAGAGTTCGTAGGAATCCCCCACTTCAAACAACCCGTAAGGGTGTTAAGTGGGGGTAGTTCAAATATCCCAATAATAAAACAATTACAGCATAAGGGTTTTAGATGTTTTTACTTTTATATCTAATGTTTCAACATCCCATACAAAAGTAAAATAGTATTCTGCTCCTCCGTTACTGAAAACTTATAAAAAGTTATAAAAACTTTTATGTTTCATTCCTTTTTCAATGTGTCTGCTTTCGTATTATAATACTACTCACATTTAATATAACACTCCAAAGGCGTAAATTCCCGTTTAACGTACGGTATATCTATATGACATTTTCACCATAATCTTTTAAATTTAATGCAGCCTGATAATCTCTATCGATAATGTTTCCACACTTGCAAATATAAATTCTGTCAGATAACTTTAAATCTTTCTTTATATTTCCACAAACTGAACATAATTTACTAGACGGAAACCATCTGTCAGCTACAATAAATTTTATATTATGCCAAAATGATTTATATTGAATTTGTCTATAGAATTCATATAAACATTGTTCTTGGATTGCTTTTGCTAAATGCTTATTTTTCATCATACCACTTACGTTTAAATCTTCTAATACAATAAACATTGGTTTTCTGCTTACTATTTCAGAAGTTACTTGATGTAAATGGTTATGTCGAATATTCGTTAAATGCCTAGTCACTTTTAAAAGTTTTTTCTCGCTTTTTATAATGTTGCTTGTTTTACAGTAACTTCCCCCTTTCTTATTTTTGAGATATTTTCTTGATATCTGACGTTGCAACCTACGTTGTTTCTTCTTTAATCTTTTTACTTCACTTATTTTATTTATGTTTTTATAAGGATTTTTCATATCAGAACAAATCGCTAAATCTTGAATTCCCAAGTCAATCCCTATTCCATCATTGGTTGGGAAGTCGGTAATATCTTCAATCTCTATGCCAACTGAAATCCACCAGTTTAACCCATCAAACGTTATCCTTGGATTGGTGTACTTTGCATCGACTGGAATACGATTTTTCTCAGCTAATTTAATCCAATTTAACTTTTGTTTATTCTTTTTTCTGCTATTAGAAAAACCTTCAACTTTAACATGAGTTTCACTAAACCTAATCTTCATATTGTCTTGATAAAAACTAGGCTTAGATTTCTTTTTGCTTTTGAATTTAGGATAATTACTTTCTCCTTTGAAAAATCTCTTATAAGCACTACAAGCGTCTTTAATTGCTTGTTTTGTTACATTGTTACTAACTGAATTCAACCACTTATATCTTTCACATTTCTTTAATTGTGTAAACTCTTTTCGCAAATCATTATCAGATATAAATTTATTACCTAACTCATAGTTTTCTTGTTCTCTAGCTATAGCCCAATTATAAGCAAATCTAGCAGTGTTAGCATAATGAAACATTTTTGACCTTTGTTTATTGTTTGGTAACAACATTACTTTAATTGACTTGATCATTCTCATCACTACCTTCAATTAATTCTTTTACAAGCTTTCTAGCCTTATTTGAACGTTTCCCTTGTAGTTTACAACTAAACACAGTTATTATTTGAACTAAATCCTCAACCAAGTCTTGTTGTTCTGATTTTTCAGTACTGTCTATAATCTCAATTTCACAATTATAAAGACTTGCAATATATTCAACTAATTCAAACCCAAAACGCAATAATCTATCTTTATATAGTACAACAACCTTTTCAACTTGATTTTGTGTTATTAATTTAATTAATTCTCTTAGTCCCTTTTTCTTATAATTAATACCACTACCAATATCTGAAATAATTTCAAAAGGTTTTCCTTGTGCCATCAAATACAATTTCATATTTTCAATTTGTCTTTGCAAGTCATCTTTTTGCTTATTACTTGAAACACGACAATAACCAATTATTTTTCTATTTAAGTTTGGCTTGATATTCATGACCTGATTCAATTGTTCATGTGAATAGTAACGATACCCATTACTTGAAGTGTGATGAGGGTGAAGTTTCCCGTTTTTGTCCCAATTTCGTAATGTTTGTGCTGATACACCTAATATTTTTGAAAATTCATTGATAGAATAATATTTTCTCATGTTGCATTACTCCTTTGCGTTTTTTATATTATTCTATCATTCAAAGTTATAAAAGTCAACACATATTAATAAGTATTTATAAGATTTTAACAACTGTTATTTACCCTCTATAACATTTTGCACAATATGGTGTTAGTATATAACTATGGACACGGAAAGTTGAACATTCTATAATAAAATAAAGGCGTGTTCAAACGTGGCAAAAAATTAAAAATCCTATACCCTAGAATTTAACAATATGTCGCAAGACATATATAATCAACATATACCAAATTATTTAACAGTCCGTCTATTTGTTGAGTACCCTCTTACAAAAAGACGGATATTTTTATTTTGCCAAGGAGGATAATTATGAACTACTATGCAACAGAAGTCGTTCACAGTTTAGACGATATTAAAAAAGCTTTCTTTATGACTGAGTTTCTCGGACAAAAAGAATTATTTTATGAAAAAGTACGCAATTTTGATATGCAAAAACTCAAAAATAGCAAAAACCTAGAACAGTTCTCAGTAGCTGTGCGTTGTTTTGCAGATGATATGCTGACCCTCGTGCCAACAGAAAAACAAAATAAATGGTGTTCTTATGAATTGTATACGAATGCGTATCATGGCGACAAGTTTTGGAACGAGCTACCATTACCAGAAGTGGTACAAATCATTTTCGAGGCCTACATAAACCTCGCTGGTCTACGATATTCCTCCAGCAGTAAATATGTGGTTGACATCTATGATTTAAGCGACCAATCATTCTTTTTTAACACTGCAAAACAAATGCATTCATTCCTGGACGCAGAAGACATAGCCCCTTATGTGGCCTTCCGTTGTAAAAAAATAGATAATGTGATATTTTTCGATGAGCTGTTTTCAGCTTAAGTGACCTACTGAAAGGAGTGCACCCAATGTATAAGAAGATTCAGTCCATGATGGATGTGGTCAACATGGGTCTCAATACGCACCGGTTTGTCATTCCTGAAACATACGAAGAATTTTCTAAAGTATTACATGAGTTTCAACGGTGCACAATTAGAACAGACCATAAAACCAAAACAAAAAACTTGCCATTTTATGTGTATGATGCAAGGAAAGACGGAGATATAAGCGATACAATTTGGGCAGAATCTCAACAAAATCATTATAAAATGATTATTAGTGACGGCATTAAATACGACCCAATCCAAGAATATAATATGGTAGTAAAGATGCAGAAAAACGGTGATTTCTTTTTTGAGGCATCTGAATTAAAAATTCCATTGCGCCATATGTATCGCTACCCATTGTTATCATGTGCAGGTAATATTGCTGAGGAAGTAAGCACATGGATAATATACAATAACCGGTATGGATTAGACCGCACAAGCATTAAGCAAAATTTGGAAGACCTGTATACGCATCAAATTTTCGATTGTTGGCTAGAAGTTACCAAGTATCCGATACCCGTTGGGATAAAAAAAGATAAAATTGTATTTTGGCAGTTAGCCTAGCTTCAATACTGCAAATCGCATAATTACAATATCCCCGAGGCTTAAAACTACTCAAAAAATCTTGAAACAAATAAAGTGGCATTTCTCTGAACGAGAGCTGTCACTATTTTTTTGCCCTAAATTAATAAAAATGTTGACAAAACAGAAAATATGATATAATATATAATTAATAAGAGGTGCGAAAAGAAGGTGAAAAAATGATAGATAAGTACACAAAAAACTCAATACAAATGCTTTATACACAGGGTTCTTCTATAAGAAATATCGCAAAGCAATGCAATATTCCAATAAGTGAGGTTATTGCCATATTAAAAGAATGTGGTTATAATGTGAAGACGCAAACCAAATGGACTCAAGAAGAAGAGATTCTTCTAAAATCTCTCACAGAATATTTAGCTGTGAACGAAATCGCTGGTATACTCAACAAAACGCCCTATGCAATTAACAGCAAAATGCAGAGATTAGGTATAAAAAGTGTGCGTAGTTGGACACAAGCAGAGGAGGACTTTTTAATGGACCATTGGGGATTAATGCAAGTTGAAGCCATTGCCACAACATTAAACAGAAGTGTTAAAGCTGTGAAGCAAAAAGCTATCGCATTAAACTTATTGTCGGCCAGAAATGAAGCGGGTTTTTTAAAGATTAATGATGTTGCCGCTATTACTGGTTTATCCCCCTATAAAATTAAGTCTTTTGCAAAACAAGGCTTAATTATTAAGACTAACTATATAACACGCAACAGCAAATTCTACTATATTGAAATGGAAGACCTCTTGGACTTTTTATATAATAACCAAGATTTATATAATGCGACCAATTTTGAGCTTTCCTATTTTCCTAATTGCCCACAATGGCTAAAGAACAAAAAACAAAATGACATACAAAAACCTATGGCACAACACAAGCCATGGACTACACAAGATAAAAAGTTGGCCAACCAAATGTTTTCTAAGGGATATTCAGTAAGTGAAATTGCTCAAGCATTAGGCAGAACCAAGCATGCTATTTATCATTTTTCGAGACAGTCTTATGCCTGATTTTATACAATATGAGCGAGAAAACCCACGGCTTGAGCCATCTGAAAGTAAAGAAAAGATAGAGAATATATGGAAGATATACTCTCTATCTTTTCTTTTGGGATACTCACTACCATCATTACGATTTGACGAGCCGAATAAGAAACAACATACGATGTGTTAAAAATTCACGACATCACGCCTGTATAGTTTGTAGTTTCAACAAAAGAGGATGATGCAAATATATCAACATCCTTAACAAAAACACCATTACTGAATACAATAAAAACAATAACAATTTATTTGTGCTCATTTATTAGGTTTAAATAATCTGGTGAAGAGCACTTTTTTATTATTAGGAGGGCATTATGGGCATGTTGAATTTAACGGACAGAGAAGAAAAGTTGTTCACCGAAGAATATCAAGAAGATGTTCTTCGTGAGCTTCGTAGGGGTAAGGAATTTGCATACTCGTACAACGAGGTACAATTCAAATATATCCCCAAAATGGCGCAAAAAGTCGCCGCCAAAAAAAAGGGTGAATTTAAAGTTGTTTCCGTTAACTTTGGTTACGGGGACGATGAAAAATCCTCCATCGTAGGGTGGAAGATAGTTAAACAACCATAAGAAGGAGAACACACGACTTACTATTCAAAAGTAGGTCGTGTGTTCTTTTTTAATGGCTTGCAAAAACTTGACAAATCTATTAATGTGTGCTACCATAAATATATCCAACTATTCAAACAAATAAGGAGTTATACACGTCAATAACCCATCACTAAAGTGACGGGCTTGCAAAAGTCTGATATTGACTAGCCTAAGTATTCAAGGCACTACGTTAGGAGAGAATATATAGTCACCTGTGGATGTAATACCTAGTTCTCAGCTCTGAGATTCGTGATTAAACAGTCCTGTTGGGTAGGGGCAGTGTAAAGGCAATCTCAGTTATAAGAAAATGAAATTCCTAGAGCCGAGACAATATTATTTATGTGAAAGGAGAGTATTGGACACTCAGGGTTGTGTTTAACCGCACTCCTCCCACGACTAAAGTCACGGGTGTCCGTGCTAAGCAAATTTATGATTGTGTCTGGAAATGTTGCACAAGTTCTTTATGAATCTAATGGGTTTTATGTTGTTAGGTTAAATGACAAAATTGTAGTACAAGCTTTTAGCCCAGATAAACGATTAGATGTTAATACATATATTGAAGCTAGTGGCAACTTTGAAATTACCAAACATGGCAAAAGTTTTCGTGCGGAATCAATTGTAGTTTCAACTCCAATTATGAAGCATGTTAATTTATTGCCTATTTATATATCTGGTCTTGGAGCAATAAAAGCAGAAGAAATCAAAAAAACATTAGGATCAAACTATCTTATGAGGCTATCTGAAAATCCTAAATTAATATTCGGTTTTTATCTTTCTAAAAGAGCTCAAAAAGCTTACCTGCAATGGCAGAAGGCATTAGAAAACTTGCCTAATTCAGCCACCCTCATCCCATCATATTTAGCACAGAAAATAAAAGGATTAAGCATCCAGAAAGCGACGCACTGGGTTTCTGATATTTGTGACGACGACCCAGAAAAAGTAAAAAACGAACAATGCTTTTATGAGTTTTGGGCATCTGCGACTGCTTTAAAAATATACAAACAAGTAAAGCTACTCCCCCTGATTTTAAATGGAGTTCAAGAACTTAAAGAGCTTGGATATAGTGAACATATTATCCCTCGTTTAATCGCAAAGTATAAAGAAAATTTAGTGGATAAAATCAAGGAAAATCCATATATCCCTTTTAGAAAGTATAATATACCTTTTGAAAAATGCGACCAGATTGCACTTTCTAAACTTGATATGGAGCCATATAATAAGCACAGAATTTTAAATGGGGTATATGATGTGCTACAAAAAAACGAATTAAAAGGCAATACTTATCTGGACTATTCGCAGGCTATCACACGAGTGATGAAACTTCTGTCTTTGGATGACCAACAGAAGATTTCGGACATTATATATAAAAATGCCCAAACTAAAAAATCGGATATTTATATTGATAATACAAGGCTGTATCGCAGACTTGTATATAAGACTGAGAGAGAGGTAGGCGAGGCCTTAAGCATCCGAATTAAACAACCTCCAGCAAAAATTCCTGCTGATATTGAGCAGTATCTCAAATCTACAAGACTCATTAAAGAACAGCAAATGCATGTCAGGGGTGTTTTAGAGAATAATGTTTCAATCTTAACAGGTGGCCCTGGCACAGGCAAAACAACCTGTTTAAAAGCACTATGTAATATCTTTCACAAAATGGGCAAAACATACGCATTGGCTGCCCCAACAGGCAGGGCTTCAAAGCGCATCTCCGAAACAACAGGCCGACCTGCTAAGACATTACATCGCCTGCTTGAGTATCAGTATATGGGCAATTTTGGGTTATATATGAAAAATCACAAAAACCAACTGAATTATGATTATATTATTGTGGATGAAGCGTCAATGGTGGATATTTTTTTAATGAGTGCTTTATTAAAGGCCACCCCATTACGCACCCATATAATCCTTGTTGGTGATGTTGACCAATTGCCTAGTATTTCAATCGGGGCCTTACTCAAAGACCTGAAAAATAGCGGGGTAGTTCCTGTGCATACACTTACCAAAATCCATAGACAAAGTAAGTCAAGCGAAATTGTTAAAAACGCATACCGAGTTAAAAACGGTGAACTTATCACAGATAAACCACGCTCAGATTTTCTAAGTGTGCAAATTAATGCTGTTGAAAAGTTAATGCATTATATTGATATGCTGGTGGCCAAAGGCAAATCTTTTCAAGTTCTATGCCCGACACGCATAGGACCCTATGGTACAGATGTTCTTAATGAATATATGCAAAAAACAATTAATAAAAAAGCTACCAAAAGTATTGTGCATAATAATAAATTATTTAAAATTGGCGACAAAATTATTCAAACCGACAATGATTATATAAAAGAAGTGTTTAATGGTGAAATTGGCACAATTGCCGATATTCAAGATGGTCGAGTAATTATTGATTTCCCTCAAAACACACCTTCTCGCATAGCTTATACACGGCAAGAGTTATCACATATTGATTTAGCTTATGCCATTACTATACACAAAAGTCAGGGCTCTGAATTTGATAATGTTCTTATTGTCTTCGGTGATACTCATGCTCATTTCTTAACTAAAGAATTAGTTTATACGGGTATTACAAGAGCAAAAAAAGGATTATTGTTTTTGACTGTGAAAACACTTGATTTTTATCAGGCATTGCCCACAGGAAATGCAAGAATTACTAACCTGTGCAATCTGTTGACGTCTTGATATTTTTGCATGTGCTTTCCTAGCTTTTTATCTAAAGCGACATTCATCCTCGGCCTCTATAGGTCGGAGTAGTTGACATCTGTGTGGATGCAATATGTTTTTTTAACAAAAGAACACAAGCAAATATAATATTAGGTATAAGGATATATTTCTATATATTATTTTTTGAGTAAGCAACTCACTTTTTGACGAGTTTGCTTTTTATTTTTGAAAGGAGGAAAACTGTATGAACAATATTAAGTTTTCGCAAGAAACCAAAGAATTTTTAACGGGTGCACATAGAGGTGGAGGGGACAAATACCCGATGGAGTATCTCCCACTGTTAGAAGCTGGTCACGTCTTAGCTATTGCATCAAATACCTCGCCATGCACAACGACAGAAGCATGTGTTCGCATTGCTCAGAAGGTTGAAGAATTTAAAACTAGCAGAAATCCATCTCTTCTTGCAGAGGCTGGGGCAATTGCTGCGGTAAATCTCTTTAAGAATCTCTATGATTGCATGGGACTTACCGCTTTGCATTTCAAGCAAGGAGCCGAAAAATATGGTTTTAATAATTGGCAAAAAGGCATGCCTGTTATGGTCTATATTGGTTCACTGTCGCGTCATCTCTTCAAATTTCTTGCAGGCTGGACCGACGAGCCCCATGAAACAGCAATAATGTGGAATATATTAGCACTAATGTGGACAGTTCAGAACAAACCTGACATGAACGACTTGTTGGTACTCAACGAAACGACAGAACCTTCAAATAATGCGTGATGGATGTTAAAATCAAAAATTCAAAAAGCTAAATAACTGTTTAAAAAAGGATTTTTAAGATTAAAGATTTGCTGTCTGATTTGTGACACTAATTTTTAATCTTAGGAATCCTTATTTTTATTTATCGGGGGCTATACCAGCCACAAAAACATCTCTAAAATTTAAATATTTTTTTATCTATCCATAAGCCCGATTTGATAAAACAGCAAATATGATATATAGTATAAAAAAAGTTGGAGGGAGTAAATATGGTACAATCACCCCTAGTTCATCGTGGTAAAAGAAATCAAAGCATTAAAGTCTTGTCTTTATTTAGTGGGTGTGGAGGAATGGATATTGGGCTTGAAGGCGGATTCACTTGTTTAAAGCGCTCTATTAACACGGATATGCACCCCCATTGGATTGCGAAAGACTTTGGAGAATGGGTGCGAGTGGTAGCAACAGGCTTTGAAACTGTCTTTGCTAATGACATACGCCCGAATGCTAAAGCTGCATGGGTATCTTACTTTAAGCGAAAATATAAGAATCCTGATAATATTTATCATCTTGCAAGCATAGTTGATTTGGTTAAACGGGCAAAAGAAGGAGAGAAAGTTTTTGCTGATAACATAGATATTGTTACCGGTGGATTCCCTTGCCAGGATTTTTCTATTGCCGGTAAGCGCTTAGGGTTCAACTCACAGAAGAGTCATACCGGCGAAAAACTAGAAGTTGATGCACCATCAATTGAAAATCGTGGGCAACTGTATATGTGGATGAGAGAAGTAGTGACTCTAACAAAACCATTAATGTTTGTAGCGGAAAATGTAAAAGGTCTGACAAATCTTGATGATGTGAAAGAGGTTATTGAAAGAGATTTTTCAAATGCAGGGGACGGTGGCTATCTTGTTCTACCTGCGAGAGTTTTGCACTCTGCTGATTATGGAGTACCACAATCAAGAGAACGTGTGATTTTTTATGGATTTAAAAAGAGTGCTTTAAAAGCAAAAGCTCTGGAAGAATTAACCCAGAATATCATTTCAAAGGAGTACGACCCTTATCCTGAAAAAACACACGCTTATACAGTTAAAGATGAGACATTGTATCCATTTGTAACTGTTAGAGAAGCGTTGTCTGGCCTTCTTGAACCAGAATTGACTGATGATCCTTCGCAAAAAAAATACTCAAAAGCTAAGTTTATGGGTAAACACTGTCAAGGACAGACAGAAGTAAAACTTGACTCTATTGCACCTACTATTCGTGCAGAACATCATGGTAATATTGAATTTAGACGTCTAAGTTTAGAAAATGGTGGAAGTAATATAGAAGAATTGGAAAAAGGCTTACCTCAAAGAAGATTAACTATTAGAGAATGCGCTCGCCTTCAAACTTTTCCAGATGATTATCAGTTTATTTTACCTAAAACAGAGCAAAATGTATCTGTTAATGCAAGTAATGCTTATAAATTGATAGGTAATGCGGTTCCCTGTATTTTGGCGTTTAATATAGCAATGGGTTTAGCTGAAAAATGGACAAAGTATTTTGAAAAATAAAAAACTAGGGATTTATAAAAAAAAGCTACTGGGCAGCCGGATGGATTTTAGGTTGCGTTTCCCATATGTCGCATTATCTTGCAGTTGTTTCTTTATATAATTTTGCCCCTACAATCGTACACTCAAAAATATCTTTTTGAAGAAAGTCTACGATTTTTTCTTTTGTTGGTATTTCAAAAAGACTTGTTGCCCATATGTCAGAACTCCAAGACTCGGCATACATCTCAAAAATATAATAGGGAACTCTATAGAAAGTGTTATTATAATGTATTAGAACAAATGCAGCCCCGCCTAGTTCAAAAATATATTTCGCATTTTCCATAAAGGTAAGGGGAAGCAAGGCAGTTTCTTCACCATTTATGCAGGTGAAATATATTGCTTTGCCAGACTTTATTGCACCCATATATTCCATGTCTGTTGCAGCAGATGGAATAGGCTTAATAAAAGCTTTACCCATAGATTGAAGATGTAACAGTGTATTTTTTAAATAAACTTCTAACGATATGTTTGTTTTTTTATTGATATTGGCTTCGATGTGATTCTTGGATGCGTGCTCAAGAGTTAGCATGGTGCGGTTATCTACAGAACTTCTCATGTCCACTTCACTCCATCTTGTTATTATTTGTTCATATGAACTGCCCCGACTCCCCTCATTTTTCGACTTTTATAAATCCCTATTGTTGCATAATAACAAAGACCACAAATATTGTCAATATTTTTTCTTGGAAACATAGTCAAAATAAGGGTTTAGCGAAAACAATACTTAAATTTTGACATAACTTTACACAAAATCTCGATTATGCACATTAATGTAATTTATTTATATGTGTTGGTCTCCCGTCACCATTATTGACAAAAAGGCAGAAATGTGGTATATTATACATGAAGAATTTTATCGCAAAATGAGCAAAATATTATAATGAAACACAATATGATGGTTCAGTGAATTTCAATAGTATTTTTGATATAAAAAACAAAGCAAAGGAGGAGCAACAACTAATCTATTGTCTAGCAATAGATTGTATTGCTTATGGCATATGAAAGATAAAGACAAAAAAATAGTATATATTTTACTGTGTATTATTTTAGGGCTAGTTATTGCTTTTACCTTATTGATTGTGCTTACGCCACAAAAAATATCTAAGCCTCAAAAAACTTACAATGAATTTTTGGAGGCAGTGGCTAATAATGAGGTTCAAAAGGTTTCTATTAATTTTTCTTCTTCCACTTTTCGTTATACCGACCTTGAAGGCAAGACATATATAACTGATAATCCAAAAATACAAAACTTCAAAGAAACACTTTTGCGTAAAAACATCGAGGTTGAAGAGTTAGGGGAAAGCATATGGGGCAAAATTATAACATTGGTTTTAAACATTGTGTTGCTGTATGTGGTTTTTTCTTTACTTGTTAAAACAATGATGCCTAAAACTCAAAAAGTTAAAGCTGTTACAGCTATACCTAAAATTACTTTTGATGATATAGCAGGGCATAAAGAACTAAAAAAAGACCTTGAATTCGTAGTTAATTATTTAAAAAACCCTAAACAATACACAGACATAGGTGCAAGGATGCCAAAAGGGGTTATTCTTAGTGGCCCGCCTGGCACTGGTAAAACATTGACCGCTAAAGCTATTGCTGGCACAGCTGGCGTTCCCTTTTTTAGTATATCGGGGTCGGATTTTATTGAGTTATATGTAGGGCTTGGTGCAAAAAGAGTGCGAGAGCTTTATCGAATGGCTAGAAAAAATGCGCCATGCATCATTTTTATTGACGAAATTGATGCCGTCGGTGGGAAACGAAATAGAATATCAAGCCATGATGAAAGTAGGCAAACTGTCAATGCCCTCTTAGGAGAATTAGATGGGTTTAGTGGGACAGAGGGTGTTTTAACCATATGCGCGACAAATAATGTGGATGTGCTAGACGAAGCTTTAATAAGACCAGGGCGTTTTGATAAACATTTTGTCGTGCCTTTGCCCAATCAAGATGACAGAGTGGAGTTGCTCCAAATTCATGCTCAAGGCAAAGCATTTAGCCCAGATATTAATTGGGAAGACATCGCCGCCATGACTATTGGTTTTAGCGGTGCGTCTATTGAATCAATGCTCAATGAGGCTGCTTTGATCGCAGCGAATCAAGGGCAACAGCAAATCTTGGCTCGGGATGTTGATAGAGCCTTTTATAAAACAATTATGAAGGGAGACATTAAAGAAACGCAATCGACAACTGATAAAAAAGAGTTAGAAATAGTGGCTTGGCATGAAGCTGGTCATGCTCTTGCAACAAAGCTTTTAACAGATGATAAAGTATCTAAAGTAACCATTATGCCGTCAACATCTGGTGCGGGTGGAGCTACAATTCGAGCCCCTAAAGAACGCACCTTGTATAGTAAAAAATATTTAGAAGCACTTATTAAAATTACCTATGCTGGCAGAATAGCAGAAAAATTATTATTGGGTGACGATAATAATATCACAACAGGAGCAGTTGATGACATCAAAAAAGCTACAGCTTTAATCAGGGAATATGTTTCTACCTATGGAATGGACGAACAAATAGGATTACTTAATCTGTCTATGTTTGAAAAATTAGGTGAGGACAAATTACTACAACAAGCTTCGGAATTGTCAAAACGATTATATAACGAGGCAGAACAGTTATTGTCCGAAAACTATCATATTATAGAGGCAATAGCTTCAAAACTTTTGAGCCAAACAACCATTACGGAGGTTGAACTCGTGGAACTAATGCACCAACAAGCATACATGAGTACAAAATAAAAATTTAAACTTTAACTCAGCGGTGGACGGTACATTAATAAAAAGAAGGTGTGTTGTTTGTGTTATCATTTCAAAAACTTGTGTGGCTGATTATCTATGCAATATTTTTTTTAGCTATCAACATAATATCTTACAAGCATTTTGTTAAGCAAAAAAGTTTTAGCTTGTTAATATCTATATGTTTGGTAGCAATTCTTGAGGCTGCAACAAGCTTATATATTGATACCCTTTGGGTTTACCAATATAGTTTTATTTTTATAGGCATTTTAAGCATAATGACTATTTCCGACTTACAAAACATGGAGGTTCCAACATGGACTTTGATAGCATTGCCAGCCTCTGCAATTGTAAGTTTTGTTTTTTTATGTCTGCAGAGTTCCAGCATTCTCTGGGCAAACATTGCTATTGCGATTATTACCTGGATGCTACTGACTGTTTTGGCCTTATTGTTTAATGATAACTTAGGTGGTGCAGACATTATAATGATATTTTGTGTTTGTTTGCTTTTTGGTGGCACACATATGTTGTACATGCTTATAATCGGTTCGCTTGTTAGTATTATTGGAATGTGGGTCTATTCGAAAATTAAAAAAACACAATTTACTGGCACTCCCTTGCCGTTTCTTCCCGGTTTGACTCTTGGCTTTTTAATAGCTTGTTTTCTGGTTTGAACTTATCAGAACAACAAGCGGTCTTACAGAAATATATTGACAAAACAACAAAAATGTGATAATATATAACTGTCAATTATATTGTTCGTAAGTTCATGATTATAAAAATAGGTAAGAATCCCACGGCTCAAATCGTGGGAAGTGTTAAGAAATCTGCAATAGAAGGAGGAGGGCGTATCCCGTAATAAAATGGGGTATTTATTAATAACGCCTGTGTGTTAATGATGAAACAAATAGAAAATTTTTTAAGTCACACAGAAGAATACTTTGAAGAACAAGAAGTCTATTTGTTTGATAAAGATAAGAACAACCTAAGCATCAACCAAGATTACTTAAAAATACCGGCTAATATTGCAGACCTGTCATCATATGATTTAGTGGGCTACCTCAATGCCTTTACTCAACAAAAAATATATTTACGCACAATACAAAGTAGGCTCGAAATCCAAAAAGAGTTAGCACAAAGAAGATACAGTGAGGTATTCGACGCAAAATATAAAGAGCTAACCAATAGCTCTAAAAAATATTCCGAAACTGCGAAAGAAAAACTTATTAATATGGAAGAAGATGCGCGATATTTATATTATGAGTATCGTGATTGGCAACTTAAGCTAGATTACATTGGCAATTGCATAAAAAGTCTTGAAGAAGGTATTTTTCTGTTTAGTCGTGAAATCACAAGACGTGGTGACGACTATAGTTATGATAACCGCACAATTTAACAAAAACAACATCAAACAATATAATAAAACATATCAGAAAATATATCGTTAGCCAATTCATTAAGTAATGCGAGTGTTTGAAAAACATTCGCATTTTGCTTTAACAAAAAAACAAAAACGAGAGATACTACTAGATAGTGTATGTAAAAAGAAAGGAGACACATGATATGGGTAGTTTTATTCCAATCAAACAAATTATCAAAAGGGATGGCACATATGTTCCTTTTGATAAAGAAAAAATTGTGCAAGCTATTTTTAAGGCTGCACAAGCTGTCGGAGGGGATGATATTGGCGTGGCTCGCAAAGTCGCTGATGATGCAGTCCAACTGCTTATTGAGCGCAAATTTATTATCCCTACAGTTGACCAAGTCCAAGATGCTGTTGAAAAAAGTCTTATTGAGGCTGGCCATTCCACAACATCAAAAGCATACATCCTATATAGGTATAAAAAAGACGTCAATAGAAACTTAACTTTAAATTTGATTGATAAGTTTCAAGAAATAACATTTTCATCTGAAATGGAATCAGACATGAAGCGTGAAAATGCGAATATTGATTCTAATACCGCTATGGGTACTATGCTCAAATTTGGTAGTGAAAGTGCTAAAGAATTTTATCGTATGAGGCTTATGGATAAGAAATTTTCTGAGGCACATAAAGCAGGGGATATTCATATCCATGATATGGATTTTTATGCGTTCACTACTACATGTTGCCAGATAGACTTACTTAAACTTTTTAAAAACGGGTTTTCTACAGGGCATGGTTTTTTAAGAGAACCCAACAGTATTGCGTCATATGCAGCTCTGGCATGTATTGCTATCCAGAGCAATCAAAACGAACAGCATGGTGGACAGAGCATACCCTTCTTCGATTATGCTATGGCAGAAGGTGTTAAAAAAACATACGCAAAGGCAGTCACTGCCAATCTTGCAAAGGGCATGGATATATATAATGACATTTTTGATGCTGACACACTAGCCAAAGAAGTTACAACTGCTTTGGCTGAAGATAATATTATCCCTTCCATGCTTACGATTGACGAATACTTAGAGAAGGTAAAAGTGTTCATGCAAAGTGCATATAGATTGCCTATGGATTTTCCCTATGAACAAATATTTAAATTCACAAAAAAATATGCAGAAAAGGAAACCAATAAGCAAACCTATCAGGCCATGGAAGCATTAATCCACAACCTGAATACCATGCACTCAAGAGCAGGAGCACAAATCCCATTTAGCTCACTAAATTATGGGACAGACACTTCTCCTGAAGGACGCATGGCTATCAAAAACTTACTTCTTGCTACCGAGGCTGGGTTAGGGAAAGGAGAAACTCCAATATTCCCAATCCAAATCTTCAAAGTCAAGGAAGGTATTAACTATAACCCTGAAGACCCGAACTATGACTTGCTCGAGTTAGCATGTAGGGTAAGTGCCAAACGCCTATTCCCAAACTTTTCGTTTTTAGACGCACCCTTTAACCTACAATATTATAAAGAGAACAACTACAACACAGAAGTAGCTTATATGGGTTGTCGTACTCGTGTTATGGGAAATGTCTATGACTCCTCTAAAGAAGTGACCGCTGGTCGTGGAAACTTGTCTTTCACCAGCATTAATTTGCCTCGCCTTGGCATTTTAGCTAATGGCAACATCAAGAGGTTCTATGCATTGCTGGACGAAAAAATGGAGCTAGTTTTCAGCCAACTACTCGAAAGGTTAAGACTTCAAAGCATGAAACAAGCTAAAAATTTCCCCTTCCTTATGGGGCAAGAAATTTGGCTTGACAGCGACACACTTAACCCAGATAACACTGTAGCAGAAGTGTTGCGACACGGCACTCTTACAGTCGGTTTTATTGGATTAGCCGAGACTTTGGTGGCTCTTATTGGTAAACACCACGGCGAATCAGCAGAAGCACAAAAACTAGGGTTAGAGATTATTTCCTATATGCGTGCTAAAGCTGATGCTAAAGCTCAAGAAACCAAGCTTAATTTTTCACTCATCGCAACCCCCGCCGAAGGGTTATCAGGTAGATTTACTAAACTTGACAAAAAGAAATTTGGAATTATTAAGGGAGTGACCGACAAAGATTACTATACAAATAGTTTTCACATTCCGGTTTATCACCCTATCAGTGCCTATGAAAAAATCCAACTCGAAGCACCCTATCATGCACTGACAAATGCTGGACATATATCTTATGTTGAGCTTGATGGTGATGTGAGCAAAAACATTCCTGCGTTTATATCTATTGTAAAAGCAATGAAAGAAGCGGGCATAGGATATGGTGCCATTAATCATCCAGTAGATAGGCATATTGTTTGCGGATATACAGGCATTATTGATGATGTTTGTCCTAGTTGTGGATTTAATGCCCCCGATGAAGAGGTGGAAAGAATCCGCAGAATCACGGGTTATCTTGTCGGCACTATGGACAGATGGAACAACGGCAAGCGAGCTGAAGAAAGAGATAGGGTCAAACACGCATGTAACCACAAATAAAACTTGTAAAAGGCTCAGTTTATCTGAGCCTTTTCTTTTTCCCAGCACAATTACTTTCATCCAGAACATTGACATAACGACAATAGTGTGATATAATAAATTATGCTTGTATGATTGCATTTCTCAACAACCTAAATTTTTGTTTCTCCGTTATTGCATAAGCTGGCTCATTCTAAAGCTAAAAGGACGGGGAAACATTATGGGGATGTTTTGGTTTCGACGGGGTATCGGAGTAATATTAAGCGTGTACTGGATAGGCTGCACCAGTTTAAAAACGGTCTACAAAAATAACATTCAATAGACAACCAGCATTAGTTGCTGCTTAATGCAACTCACGCATTCACTAGAATGCTACATAAGCTTATCGTAAACGCCCTGGCTAAGTGTGCTACGACGGTAGGTTCAAAAGAAACACAAGCCCCGCGAATGATTGTGTAGTTGCAATCTTTCGCCGGTAATTACAACTAGCAACCACTTGTATGGAGGAGCCGTCACCACCAAGCAAGGGTTGGTTAAATAGTAAAACGGGCTACACACGTAGAAAGGTATTGCGAACATATTTCGGACAGGGGTTCGAATCCCCTCATCTCCACCACGAACAAGGCTCTTGTATAAAAGAGTCTTGTTTTTTTATTCTTACAAAATTGACAAATACCAAAAAATGTGGTATAATAAATTATAAGAATTAATATACAAAGGAGCTTAAAGTGATAAAAGAACAATGGAATGCACCCAGTATGCATAAAGAAAAAATTACTGAATTAAAAAAAGATAGCCGGCTTTTAGCTGTCCCTGATATAGTATTAAATATTTTAATTAATAGAGGGTTTACAGATGCTGACAACATTTCCCGTTTTTTAAAAGCTGATATTAATGACCTGCATGACCCGATGCTTATGAAAGATGCAGACCGAGCAACTGATATTCTTGTCAATGCTGTTATGGCAGGAGATACAATAGTTATCAGCACTGATTTTGATGTTGATGGTTGTTGTGCTGCAACAATGGGCGTTCTTGCACTACGTAAAATTGGTGGTAATGTTCATTACTATGTAAACAATAGATTTACACAAGGATATGGATTATGTCGAGATGGTATTGATGAGCTTTTACAAAAATATCCCGACACCAAAATAATTATGACTGCAGATAATGGCATTGTAGCTTTCGATGCCATAGATTATGCCAAAAGTCTTGGCTTAACGGTTATTGTAACTGATCACCACGAACAAGGAGATAGATTGCCCAATGCAGATGCGGTGGTAGATATTAAACGGCATGACGAAACTTATCCATGCAAATTTTTGTGTGGTACGGGTGTTGTGTTTAAACTTATGTGTTTGTTATATCAAAAAATGGGTCGTCCAATAAGACAATTATTTAGGCATTTAGACATTGTAGCCCTTGCCACAGTCGCAGATGTGGTGCCTCTGTTAGATGAAAATAGAATTTTAGTACATAAAGGACTTATGCTTATCAATCAACAGCCCAGCAAAATATTTCAGGCATTTGCACATGTTTGTGATATTAAAACAGAAGTCAGTGCCCATTATACCATTGGGTATATTTATGCCCCTATGATTAATGCAATTGGCCGACTTGATGGGACTCCTGAAAAAGCAATCGATATGTTTTTAAGCGATGATACTGAGTTTATCAAAGAAATCGTGGGCTATTTACAGAGACTCAATACTAAAAGAAAAGAGCTTACCGACAAACAAACCAAATTAGCTGAAGGTATGGCGGGAGAGGATAATGATGATGCTGTAATCGTATTATATTCACCCCAATTTCACGAAGGCATTATAGGTCTGATTGCGGGAAGAATCAAAGAAAAATACAATAGACCTGCTATTATTTTAACCAAAACAGAAAACGGTCTAAAAGGTTCTGCTCGTAGTACCGACGGCTTCAATTTAAAGGAAGCCTTTGATAAGGTATCAGATTGTCTATTAGGATATGGTGGCCACGCAAAAGCTGCAGGCTTATCAATTGCAGAAGAAAACCTAGACATATTCATAGACAAAATCAATACTGTTGCACAGGAGATGTTTCTTTCTTCTGATTTTACGAAGATATACAATATCGACGCCACACTAAATGAATTCTCAATTTCTGGTGGAATAGTTGACGAACTTAAAATGCTCGAACCATATGGCGAAGGTTTTAGAAAGCCAGTATTTCTAGTAAAGGATTGTGAACTCATCGCAAGCCCACGTTATTTATCGGGTGGTAAACACCTAAAATTAACGACATCTTACTTCCCCGTATTGTTATGGAATAAGGGAGAGGCTTACAGAGTAGCACAAGAGCCTCAAAAGGTTTCTGTTTTGGGTTTCCCTGAACTTAATACATATAATGGACAAGTTACACTCCAGCTTTCTGGATACAGTTTTCGCACTGCTGAATAAATGTCCTTGGCATGTTAGCTCAATGCTGTCACTTCCCGATTTGACATAACTGCAAAAACGATATACAATCATAATTGCAGTCCTTGTTATTGCGATTACTGATGCAGGAGGAATAACCCATTATGGAAGTTACAGATGTAAAAATAACAAAAGCTGACCAAGGTGCAATCAAGGCGTGGGGCAGCATTGTCCTCGATGGCGAATTAGTAATTCATGGTATTCGAGTAATTGAAACTGACAGTAAAAAATTCGTCGGTATGCCTTCACGAAAAACAAAAGACGACAAGTTCCTTGATGTTTGTCATCCGATTACGCAAGAGCTTCGGAACACTATTGGTGAAGCTGTGTTAAAGGCTTATGACAACCTTGTATCTGAAAACACTGAGTTTTAATAAGAGCCTCGTTTAATACGAGGCTCTTATTCTTTAAACTTATTGAGCTTGTGTTACAGAAAACTTAACCGAAAGCCCACGACTTTAGTCGTTGGGATGAAGGGCTTATTAGACACTTGACACCTATCTAATATTGGGTTTTGAAACGAGCCTAAACTAC
>FZPS01000045.1_pt66 | contig 30439 bp, 31 predicted proteins | sample 1817821 | NCBI WGS metagenome assembly FZPS01 (sample SAMEA104158645, study PRJEB21678) | metagenome | place: Germany | collected 2015-04-21
GTGTATAATAATAAGTAGTAAAAAACTTGGGGCATATTATGAAGTTTGTTTGTGTTATTCCCGCATACAAGCCCGATTTTGAGCTGATTTCGCTTGCCAAAAAGCTGATTGAGAGAGACCTTTTATGTGTAGTTGTAAATGACGGTAGCGGCAAGGAGTATGACAGTATCTTTTCACAGCTTCCGGCACAGGTTATCCTACTTGCACATGCCGAAAATAAAGGCAAGGGGCAAGCTATAAGAACCGCTTTGGCTTACATAAGCGAAAGCCTTACTGATGTGTTCGGGATAATAACAGCAGACGCGGACGGACAGCATTCAATAGAAGCTATATTGGAAGCAAAGGAGCAGCTTATTAAGTATCCCAACGCGCTTATACTGGGCAGCAGGCGTTTTGATAATAAAACAGTTCCGCTTCGCAGCAGGCTTGGCAATTTCATAACCCGCAACATATTCGCATTGGCAAACAGAAAGTATGTATATGACACTCAAACGGGACTGCGGGCGTTTTCAACTTCAAGAATTAATGATTTCCTGCAAATAAAGGGCAATAGATACGAATTCGAAATGAATATGCTTATACAAGCCGCGCGGAACGGAATGGATATAAGAGAATTCTATATACAAACTATTTATTTAGACCACAATAGGTCAAGCCATTTCAATCCGTTTAAGGATTCTATAAAAATAATCACCTGCATTGCTAAATATTCGCTTTCATCTTTCCTGTGCTTTTTATTGGATATTGGCTTGTTCTCATTGCTCGCGCACTATACTATAGCATTGGGACAAACGCAATCAATAATTATCAGCGAAGTAATAGCAAGGTGTATTAGCTCTACATTAAACTTCTTTTTGAATAAGACATTCGTTTTTTCAGGCAATGAAAGCACGGGCAAGGCATTTATAAAATACGCTATATTGGTTATATTCACTCTATGCGCCGACGCGCTTTTGGTATTGCTTATGGTTGAGCTGAATATAAATAAAACGCTTGCGAAAATCATTGCAGGCGCAATATTGTTCTGCGTAAATTACTTGGTTCAAAGCAGAGTCGTGTTCAAAACGCGCAAGGAGGAATAATGGATACAGGAAAGCGCAGGCTGCTTGTTATATTTATTGATATTCTGCTTATAGGCATAGGTCTGCTTGTTTACGCGCTTTTTCATCATGTGATGCCGCGCGAAGGCACGCCTATTGCTACCCCTTTCCCTACTTCGCCGACTGCGTATAGCTTTCCAAATGAAACAGAAGCGTCAAATCCATTAGCTACTCCTACGAGCATGGGCTGGAGCTATGAGGGCTTCAGCACAGCCACAATATCTGACAGGTACAGCTACACGAGCAAAAACATAAGCATTAAGCTGAAACGCCACGAAAAAAACGGTGTGGTGTATTTTGTTCAAGACATTCATATTAGGAATATTGAAAGCCTGAAAACCGCTTTTGCGAAAGACAAATACGGCATAGGCTTCAAGGATACCGCATTTAATATTGCAGAGAAGCATAACGCCATAGCCGCTATTACGGGCGATTACTACGGCGCGCGCGACATAGGCGTAGTTATAAGGAACGGTACTTTATATCGAGACGCGAGGTTTCGCGATGTATGCGTATTATACAGAAACGGAGAGATGAAAACATTCTCAAAAAACGAAATAGACGCATATAAGGAGCTGCAGAACGGGGCGTATCAGGCATGGTCTTTTGGTCCTGCGCTGTTAGATAATAGCGGCAAGCCAAAAACTGCTTTTGATTCAGATGTAAAGCCCAAAAACCCGCGAGCTGCTATAGGATATTACGAGCCCGGGCATTACTGCTTTGTTGTGGTTGACGGCAGGGGCGAGAACGATTCGAAAGGCATGACCCTTATGGAGCTTTCACAGCTTATGTATGAGTTGGGCTGCAAGGTCGCGTATAATCTTGACGGCGGAATGTCGGCGCAGATGTATTTCAACGGTGAAATAGTGAACAGTCCCGCAAAAGGCGGCAGGGAGATTTCAGACATTATCTATATTTGCGAAAATCCTTAAGAGGTGGAATATGAAAAAGAACCTGTTTAGCTTAATTATAATAACTCTGCCCCATATATCGATAATACTGTCGGTTATGCTAATTGTGTTTCTTATAATTGATTCTATGAACTCGGCTATGAATTTTTTGGGAAACAAGCAAACTAAAATAATACTGTGGGTGCTTAGTATTAGCTCCGCAATCAACGGAGTAAGGTTGTCTGAAGCGCATATCAGGAATACGGGCAAGCGTCGAATAAAGCTGAAATAGCTTGCAATAATCAGTATTCGGTTCTATAATCTTATAAGCATGAGATAGGAGGGCAAAAGATTTGGAGAGCATTTCAAGGAAGGACAAGCTGTTATCGCTGATTGTTCCCGTATATAACGAAGAAGAAGTGTTAGATGTTTCATTTGAGAAGATGGACGCTGCTATGAAGTCCTTTGGCTATCCGTATGAAATAATTTATGTGAACGACGGAAGCAGGGATTCTTCATTATCCAAGCTGCGTGAAATAGCGGGCAGAAACTCTCATGTAAAGGTTATCAGCTTTTCGCGCAATTTCGGGCATCAGCTGGCCGTTACAGCCGGAATGGACCACGCAAAGGGCGACGCGCTTATTATAATTGATGTTGACCTGCAGGACCCGCCCGAGGTAATAGGCGACCTTATAGCCGCTTGGGAAAAGGGTGCGGATATTGCATACGGCAAGCGTGTAAAGCGCAAGGGCGAAACCATTTTTAAGAAGCTTACCGCGTTTATGTATTACAGGCTGTTAAAGTCAATGAGCGCATATCCTATTCCGTTAGATACGGGAGATTTCAGACTGTTGGACAGAAAGGTCGCCGATACATTCTTGCAAATGCGCGAGCACAACAGGTTTTTGCGCGGCATGAGCGCGTGGATGGGCTTTGAGGCTGTGCCGGTAGAATATGTGCGCCATGAGCGCTACGCAGGCAAGACGAAGTACACCTTGAAAAAAATGCTGAAATTAGCGTTTGACGGCATTACGGGCTTTTCGGACAGGCCTTTGACGCTTTCTATGGGCTTTGGCATATTCTTAAGCGTAATGTCGGTATTAGGGCTTATAGCATTGCTTATATTGGCGCTTACAATAGGCGTTGCTCCTTGGCTTTGGGCAGTCGCGGGGTTCGCGCTGATTAACGGCATAATGTTTATAAACATGGGAATACAGGGCGCATACATGAACAGAATGTATCATGAGCTCTTAAACCGTCCATTGTATATAGTAAAAGAAAAAATCAATATTGAATCGGAGGAAGTATGAAGGATCCAAGAATTGAAAAGCTGGCAAAGAACCTGCTTAACTTTTCTGTTAAGCTGCAAAAGGGCGAAAACGTGCTAATAGATTCAAAGGGCAATAACGATGAGCTTGTGCATGCGCTTGTAAAGGAAGCGTACAGGATAGGCGCAAATCCCTTCGTATGGGTATCACACCCCACTATTACAAGGGAATTAGCGATGGGCGCAAACATTGAACAGCAAAAGCTTATAGCACGCTTAGACGCGGAGCTTATGAGCAATATGCAGGCGTATGTGGGTATTCGCGGCGGAAGCAATATTTCTGAGTTTAGCGATGTGCCTGCTGAGAAGCTTGAAATAATGTCAAAATACTATTCAGAGGAAGTGCATGGCAAGGTGCGCGTTCCTAAGACACGCTGGGTTGTAATGCGCTATCCTTCGCCCTCTATGGCGCAGCAGGCGGGCATGAGCACAGAGGCATTTGAGGATTACTACTTCAATGTATGCAACCTCGATTATTCTAAGATGGACAAGGCGTTGGACAGCCTTAAAGCGCTTATGGAGCGTACAGACAAGGTACGCATTGTAGGCAAGGGCACCGATTTGGAATTCTCAATTAAGGGCATACCCGCTGTTAAGTGCGCAGGCGAGATGAATATTCCCGACGGCGAGATATATACTGCCCCCGTTAATAACTCCGTAAACGGTGTTATATCATACAATACGCCCTCTTTGCGCGACGGATTTACATTTGAAAATGTAGTGTTGAAGTTCAAGGACGGCAGGATTGTTGAAGCGACCTCAAACGATACGGAGCGCATAAACAAGATATTCGATATAGACGAGGGCGCAAGGTATGTAGGCGAATTCGCAATAGGCGTAAACCCCTATATTACCGTTCCTATGAAGGACACGCTGTTTGACGAGAAGATTGCAGGCTCATTCCACTTTACTCCCGGCTCATGCTATGACGACGCAGACAATGGCAATCAATCGGCATTGCATTGGGATCTGGTATGCATACAAACTCCCGAGTACGGCGGCGGCGAAATATACTTTGACGGAGTGCTTATAAGGAAAGACGGGAGATTCGTGCTGCCTGAATTGGAGTGCTTGAATCCGGAGAATTTGATATAAAGCTTTAATACAAAAAAGGGGCGACTGAGTCGCCCTTTTTATATTTCTATTACAGTCCCATTTCCTTTTTGACTTCGGCAAAGCATTTTACTGCAAAGTCCAGATCCTCTTTTGAGTGCCCTGCGGAAACCTGTGTGCGAATACGCGCCTTGCCCTTTGGTACAACGGGATAGAAGAAGCCGACTACATATACGCCCTTTTCAAGCATACGCGCGGCGAACTCCTGCGCTATAACCGCATCGCCCAGCATTACGGGAACTATGGGGTGTGTGCCCTCAGGAACATCGAAGCCTAACTTGCTCAGCTCATTCCTGAAATAAGCTGTGTTCTCGTGCAGCTTGTCGCGCAGCGCCGTTGACTCTGAAAGCATATCTATAACCTTTATTGACGCAGCGCATATAGCAGGCGCCAATGTATTTGAGAAAAGATACGGTCTTGAACGCTGACGCAGCAGGTCAACTATCTCCTGTCTTGCTGCTGTGTAGCCGCCGGAAGCGCCGCCCATAGCCTTGCCTAATGTGCCTGTTATAATATCTACTCTGCCCATTACTCCGCAGTACTCGTGAGTGCCCTTGCCGTGCTCGCCCATGAAGCCTACCGCGTGGCTGTCGTCAACCATTACCAACGCGTCGTATTCGTCTGCAAGGTCGCATATGGCTTTGAGGTTGGCAATAAAGCCGTCCATTGAGAATACGCCGTCTGTGGCAATAAGCTTGATACGGCAATTCTTTGCTTCTTCAAGCTTTGCCCTCAGGTCGTCCATATCATTGTTCTTGTAGCGGAAGCGCTGTGCCTTGCAAAGACGAACGCCGTCAATAATGCTGGCGTGATTCAATTCGTCTGAAATTACAGCGTCATCAGGACCTAAAAGCGTTTCGAACAGGCCGCCGTTAGCGTCAAAGCACGATGAATACAGAATACAGTCGTCCATTTCCAAGAAGTCTGCGATTTTTCTCTCAAGCTGCTTGTGAATTTCCTGTGTGCCGCAAATAAAGCGCACGGAGGACAGCCCATAGCCCCATTTGTCATAGCTTGCCTTTGCTGCCGCTATTATCTCAGGGTGATTTGACAGCCCAAGATAATTGTTGGCGCACATATTTAGCACATTGCGCGCAGCGGTTGTATCGATTCTCGCTTTTTGGGGAGTGGTTATTATGCGCTCGTTCTTATACATTCCCGATTCGCGAATCGAATCAAGCTCCTGCCTGAATACTTCATACGCTTTTTTCATATTAACCTCCTTGCCCATTGGGTCTTATATTATTCTAACCAATTAAGCACTACCTTGCCGCTTTCGCCGCTGTTCATAGCCGCAAAGCCCTTTTCGAAGTCCTTATAGCTGTATCTGTGAGTTACAATGGGTGATAAATCAAGCCCTGCTTCAATCATAGCGCCCATCTTGTACCATGTTTCATACATCTTTCTGCCGTAAATGCCTTGCAGTGTTAAGCCCTTGAATATTACATCGTTCCAGTCTATCACTGTTCCGGGGCCTGCAATGCCCAGCAGCGCAACCTTGCCGCCGTTTCGCATAGAGCTTAACATCTGATTCAATGCAGCTCCGTTGCCCGACATCTCAAGCCCAACATCGAAGCCTTCTACAATATTTTGCTCAACCATTACATCTTCTAACTTCTGCTTTGCGACATTAACTATTGCGGTTGCGCCCATTTTCTTAGCAAGCTTGAGCCTGTACTCGTTTACATCGGTAACTACGACACGCCTTGCGCCGTTTTGCCTGCAAATAGCCGCTGCCATCATGCCTATGGGACCTGCGCCAGTGATCAGCACATCCTCGCCTACAACATCGAACATAAGCGCAGTATGTGTAGCGTTGCCGAAAGCGTCGAAGAAAGAAACTATATCCTCATCGATTGCTTCGCTTACCGGCACTACATTCGTTGCAGGAATACAAAGGTACTCGGCAAATGCGCCGTCCCTGTTTATGCCTACGCCCTTTGTATGCTTACACCAATGCGCGTTGCCGGCGCGGCAGTTTCTGCAATGACCACATACTATGTGGCCCTCGCCGGATACCCTTTGACCAACATGAAACGCAGTAACGCCCTCGCCTAACTCAGCGATTTCGCCTACATATTCATGACCGATAACCAATGGGGGTACTAAATTTTTCTCGCTCCAGGAATCCCAGTTATTGATGTGAACATCAGTTCCGCAGATAGCTGTTTTGTGAATCTTAATCAACACTTCGCCCATTTTAGGTGTAGGAACAGGAACACGCTTTAGTTCTAAGCCTTTGCCTTTGTGGGTCTTTACGATTGCGTCCATCATTTTTTGCATATTATCCTCCAATGCCCTTTGCATTCCACTTGTAATTATACTACTAATTTTGAAATCTGCAATTACTTTCAGTTATATATCGAATAATTAGTAGACTTCGTTAATTTTGTGATATGATTATCAAGAGCAACAGAATGGAGATAATAGTAGAATGAAGGATTTTTGGAAGCTGTTTATTTCATTCGCAAAAATAGGCGCATTTACCTTCGGCGGCGGCTATGCCATGCTGCCTATGTTTCAGAAGGAGCTCATTGAATCACGCAAATGGATTACCGATGAAGAGCTTATGGACTACTATGCCATAAGCCAATGCACTCCCGGAGTTATTGCTGTAAACACAGCTACATTTGTGGGGCATAAGGTAAAGGGCTTTTGGGGAGCGGTGGTCGCGACTTTGGGAGTTATACTGCCTTCTATAATAATTATTTCGCTTATTGTCTCAATAATAGCTGAATTTGCGGAATCTGAAATAGTAGTACACGCATTTGGCGGTATCCGCGCCTGCGTGTGCGCACTGATACTGAGTTCAATAATAAAATTAGGCAAAAAGGCAATAGTTGATAAGCTAACGCTCGGCGTATTCGTGATAGTTACGCTTCTATCGCTGTTTACAAGCATTCCCGTTGTGCTTATAATACTTGCTTTCGGGCTTATAGGCTTTGGGCTTTCATACACGAAAGCATTTAAGCGCAGATTTGAGGAGGGAGCAGACAAATGAGATTGTTGCAGCTTGCGTACGAGTTCTTTATTACCGGCTTGCTCGCTTTCGGCGGAGGCTTGGCGACATTGCCCTTCCTATACGATATGGGCACGCGCACAGGCTGGTTCACGAATGAGGACATATTGCGCATGGTAGCGGTTTCTGAGTCCACTCCCGGTCCTTTGGGCATAAACATGTCAACATATGTGGGCATATTGACATTCGGGCTGCTGGGCGGAATAGTCGCTTCGCTGTCGCTGGTGCTTCCTTCGCTTTTAACGATACTGCTTGTAATAAAGATATTGGACAAGTTTAAGACTTCGCCCAAAGTAAAAGCAATATTTTACATTATTCGCCCCGCAACTATGGCGTTGATAGTTATGGCGCTAATCAGCATTGCAAAGGTTACATTTTTTAATGTGCCGCTGAATGAGATAGGCTCTTTCTCGGGCTTCTTCTCTGCGATAAACTATAAAACCTTGATATTAGCCGTTGTATTATTTATCCCGATAATTAAAACGAAGCTGCATCCGATATTCTTTATAGCCGCTTCTGCAATAATAGGAGTAATATTTAAGCTATAAAAAGTATATTATGTAGCATGGGCGCGGTGCAGTTTGCATTGTTTTTGATATTTTTTGAAAAATGTCGAATAATAGCAATATTTTTGTTGACCGCAAAAGCGGAATGTGATATTATTACAGTAGCAAGGGAAACAGGTTGCTGCACTGCAATTAGTTTGTTCTGTGGAAGGTGTTTCGGAAGCAATTCTGAAGCACTTTCTTCAGCTATATTAGCTTTACCATTTTAGCCATATTATTTATACACATTTCGACTTTTCAATTATACATATTTATTTGACATTATATAATAAATGTGATACTGTTAAATGGGTAATTGCACAATTATACTGCTTTTGCATAGCAGTCAGGAGGGTACTGAATATGAAAGAAAAGGTTAAGATAAATAAAAGGGGCTTTACTTTAGTTGAAGTTTCTATAGTTATTGCAGTATTAGGTATATTGGCGGCGGTGCTCATTCCGCGCCTATCTAATCTGCATGAAGGAACAGGCGATAAGACTGCGCTTGCGAACGCAAAGTCAGCCCTTACAGCATATAAAGCACAATTTATAGAGCAAACAGCGCCTTCAATAGTGATATTTGTTAAAGGCGACTCCGGCTACTATATTTTCGGATATGATTTCAAGGAAGGCGTTTTGCGCGTAAACCCGCAGAGATTCTCCCAGTTTGACGGATATACCACAGTGCAAGAGGCTGTACTCGCAATGCTTGGCAGCGAGCTGAACGGCTCTGTTTTTATGTTAGACACTACGGATACCATTCCACCCGAGTATATAAACATCACAGCTAAAATGAGCAGAGAGCTTGAATATGCAGTAATATATCAAGGCAAGCTCTTAATAGGCGAATACGCAGAGCCTAAGGTTACGCCGAGCAACGGCATGACTACGGAATACATTACGACATTCAGATACTTAGTGGAGGGTGCTGACGGATACGATACCTTAGAGGTTGTTTTATCAAGCTATGACGATTCATCTACGCACTTTGTGCCTGCCGACCCGCCACCGCTGGGGGATAAATCATTTGCATATTGGCAGCTTAGCGAAGTGAACGGTATGCCGCGCAACGACCCCGCGTATGAGCTTTACGGCGGCGAGAAATACCACCTTCCTAACGCTATGGTAACATATACTGCTGTATTTTTAGATGATGTACCGGTACAAGACCCCATTACAAACGAGTACTTGATTCACAACAAGCAGCAGCTGTTTTGGTTTAGAGACTCCATAAACAATCAGAGCATACCTAAGGACTCTAACGCAAAGCTAATACGCGATGTTATACTTAACAGCAATCTATTAAAGAGTGACGGTACGCTGAATACGGGCGAATTTACTATGTGGACCCCCATAAGCGACACTAAGGAATTGGCGTATTCCGGCATATTCAACGGTAACGGACACAGCATAAGAGGGCTGTATATAGATAAGCCGCTTAACCTGCGCGAAGGGCTGTTCGGATATGTTGACGGAGCGACTATAAAGGATTTAGGCATAGTCGATTCATACATTCGCGGAAAAATGTATGTAGGCGCAATTGCAGGCTCAACGCTGACTGATGGCGCGACTACAAAGTTTTTGAGGTGCTTCAACGCGGGTGTTGTGGTAACCGCAAGCACTGTGGAGGAGGATTTAGCGCCTGCAAACGGATACGCGGGCGGCATAATAGGCTTCATCAACACTTCCGCAACGCTTAACGACTGCAAGAACACGGGCTGGGTATTATCCGAAGGCGATGCGCGCTACATAGGCGGCATAGTGGGCTATATAAGCAAGACTTCTCAGAACATAGCCATACGCCGTTGCGAAAACAGCGGAACAGTCGGCGGCTGCTTATCGGAATACGCATATACGGGCGGCATAATAGGCGCGCTGTATAGCTCTGCTGAGGTTAAGGACTGTGTAAACTCGGGCAGAGTATATGCTGATTCGAACGATGTAGGCGGCATAATAGGCATAGCAACGCAGGGTGTTGATACCACTGCAATACTTAATATGGAGAATTGCGGCTCTACCGACGAAAGCAGGGTTTCGGGTATTCAGACAGTAGGCGGTGTAATAGGCAGCATAAGCAACCTTGAAACCATTATTACAGGCGCATATAACGCCGGGCAGGTAACGGGAACCGGAACGCATGTCATATCAGGCGTAGGCGGTATTATCGGCATAAGCGATTCGCCGGTTAATATTGATTCTTCGTACAACACAGGCGCAATAACAAACGCGGCAAACTATACAGGCGGCATAATCGGAAGCGCTACTAACGATACTACAATAACAAATAGCTATAATACGGGCGCTATACAGGGGCTCGCTTCTATAGGCGGAATCATAGGCGATATGAATTCGACCTCCGCGCTTGTGATTTCCGAATGCAGCAACTCAGGCGCAATAGGCACTGATACTCCTATACTTGACAACATAGCTTTCGGCGGAATAGTTGGTTACTGCAACGCGCCGCTAAGCATTGAAAAATCCACTAACTCCGGAAATATAATGGGTTATCAATCCGTAGGCGGCATTGTTGGGCGCACCGATGTTTCGGCTTCAAGCATAACTCTTTGCAAGAATACGGGCTATATAAATGCGTCTGACAACTATGCGGGCGGAATAGCAGGCTATTTGAGGTTTGATTCAACAATTACAAGCTGCGCAAATGAAGGCAATGTAACAGCAGGCTGGTTCTATGCTGGCGGCATTATAGGCTTTACATATACCGAAACGATAGTAATTACTGTGGATAGCTGCTATAACTTAGGCTTAATAAAGAGCATGAGCTATTCGGGCGGCATTATAGCATACGCCTGCAACGGAACAATAACTGTAACCGACTGCTACAACATAGGCTTTAACTATGTTTCTCAGATTATAGGCAAGGGCGGCGGAATATTGGCGCATGTTCAGGGTGATGGGCTTACAACGAGCGTTACGAACTGCTACTACATAGAGAATTCTACGAACGCGACAGAAACTGTTAACCCAAGCTTTGCTGGAAGTCAGAAATCAGAAGAAGCGTTCAGCGATGATACCGTATTGAATCTGCTTAACGGCGAAAATCCCGAGCCTAAATATTCAAGCATGCACTTTGTCGAGTTCAGCCTGATAAGAACGCTTGACGAGTTCGCTGAGCCTCTTACATACCTGTATCTGCACAACCTGCCGCTGATACTGGAGCTGTATCCGGAAGCGATTGGCGAGTGAAGCTGAATTACAAAACATCAAGGGGCGATATGCCCCTTTTCGTTTGGGCAAAAGCTGGCTGGTTTTAGTGAGGTCAAGCAATCTATTTGAGTGAACATACAAAAAACAGGGGTTGCCCCCTGTTTCTCATCATTAAAACACTATTGCTTACGCTTTTTGCTCAATATTCCTGCGCCTAACCCTAAGGCTGCGACTGCTGACAGCGCGTATGTCGCGCCGCCCGTGGTAGGGCTTTGTGCGCCGGTGTTCGAATCGGTCGCTTGGGGAGAATTAGGCGCATTTGTTGCGTTTGGTGCGCTTGTTGCGGGTGCGCCGGTGCTTTGCGGATTATCAGCGGGCTTTGCGGTGGGCTTAGCAGTCGGCTTGGGTGTTGAAGCAGGTTCTTTTACATCTACTTCGACGCTGTCTGATTCCGAATACACGCCATCTCCGTATGTCAGCGTGGCTTTTATTGAAAAGTCCGAACCAGAGTCCACAATCGCTTTGAAGATTATATAGCCCTCATAGCCGTATGTAAGCTGCGCCGTATTGTTCTTGAAACTGAATATGTCAATTTCGTCTGACATTCGGCACATATCATCTACGCAAATTATAGTCGATGCCTTCACGATAGCTAACTTGGATATTCCGCTTGACGAAATTTTGAGATAAAAGTCCTCCTCGCCTTCTACCGCATTATTGAAATCACCCTTTTTGGGCGTTTCGTAATCGACCTTTATATAAATCTCGTCGCCGGTTTCGTACTTGCTTGTTATTATGCTGCCGCTTTCATCTACTATGCTTATATTGAGCTTGAAAACACCACCTGCAAATGAATATGTAACGCTTGCGAAAACAAGCAGTATTGTCAATAGCGCCAATGCTTTTTTCTTAATTGAAATCATTAATACCTCCCATATATTTCAATTTGATTTTATATTAACACACCATATGGGTTTATTAAAGTATGAATTTATGTAAAAGCCGCTTGCATTTTCCTATAATGTATTGTATGCTTATCTTGCTTCGGGGCGGGGTGCGAATCCCCACCGGCGGTGATGCAGAATGTCTTAAAGAATTCTGACGAGTCCGCAAGCATTAGCATGAATCGGTGCGAATCCGATACCGACGGTATAGTCCGGATGAGAGAAGCATAGACAAGTATATGTCTTATGTCGCCTCGGATAAAAAACACTTGAGGTGATTTTTTATGCTGAAAAATCTTAATAAAACACGCTGGCTTGTAGGCTGCGCGGCACTTTGCGCAATAGCAGTTGTTTCAATTCAATTTATACGCTTCCCTATTATACCTGCTGCGAATTACTTAGAATACGATATTGCAGATGTTCCAATATTTATAGGCACATTATTATACGGCACACACTCAGGGCTTCTGATTACATTCGTAGTGTGCGTGCTTCAGGGGCTGCTTTTTTCGCAAAGCTCAGGTATTATAGGGATTATAATGCACTTTATTGCGACAGGCGCTTTTGTTATAGTATGCGGAAGCTTCACAAAAACTAAAAACACACACGCAACGCGCTCAATAGCGTTAGTATTGGGCAGTATCACAATGATACTTATTATGATACCGCTGAATCTAATTTTTTCCTCGTTCTTTGCGTTGGGCGTGCCGCTTTCTGAAGCGTTTAGCGCAACTATGCGCGCTTTCGTTTCCTTGCCCAGCAATGCGAATGCCGTAATAGTCGCGATTGCGGGGATAATCGCTTTTACCGCTGCGTTTATTACGATTGCTTTCATGAGCAAAAGCGAAAATAAGCCGCTGAAATACATTGCAGCGTCAATTGCTGCGGTAGTATATGCGTTCTTGGTGATGCTGCCGCTGAATATAGTATTTGGAGGAGCTGCTTTCCCCGAGGCTATGCAAGGCATTGTACCTATAATTTGGGCGGCTGTGCTCCCGTTCAATGCTATTAAGGCAGGAATAAACTCTGTGCTTACATTTATATTGTTTGCAGCATTGAAGCGTACAAGATTTATTTCCGAGTACGCGTAATTGGATTGCATTCAATAAAAATATATGTTATTATTGATTTTACTCTAATATATCGGAGGAAACATCATGAAGAGAATCCGCATGCTATTATGTTTATGTATTGTGCTTATCGCGCTTTTTGTGTTCGCATTCCCGTCATTGGCGACTGAGGAAACAGAATCGAGCGAGCCTTCTTTAGAGGAATCGACTCCCCCGACATCAAATGATCCTGTAAATACATACTTATATCCAATAGGCGATTTGAAGCTTACTGTATATGTTCCATCGAATTACACTACTGTTACAAGGGATACCCCGCGCGGCGCACAGGAGTTTGTTGACCTTGATTTGTACGAATATGATGTGTTGTTACAAACAATGGATTTGAACAATCAATATCTATACGCGCAGGACTTGAACACATTAGTTGAGATTTCTCTATACGCATGGTCAATTCAAGATTCAGATTCGATAAAAGATTTCCGCGAGTGTATGGGGTTTGAGCTTAAAAAAATCGCTAAAGACTCTATGGAAAACTTCAATACGCAAGGCAATATGTCTTATACCGAATATGATATTAGAAAGCTTGACCACATAACATATCTGACTTTCTTGGGCACTTACAACGAGCCTGAAAGCGGAAGCGTTCAACACAGCTTTTTGGTCGTTTCCTATGTAGCGGGCAATGAGATTCAGTTTGAAATGCTTTCTAATTCAGCTTTTACTGCTGAACAGATTGCAGATATGCACAAGATTCTTGAAAACACCGTAACTCCCGAATATGCTTCCAACCGCCTTTTGAAAGAAACGCTGAGATACATTGCGCTTGGCGCGTTGGCTATTGCGCTTGTTGTGGTTATATTGATATTCATTTCTTCACAATCTAAGGTAAAGAAATTAGAGCGTGAAGCATTGAAGCGCGCGCAGGAATTCGAGGCAATGCAGGAATCAAAGCCGGAGGAGGAATCGGCTGTGCAGCCTAAGCAGGAAATAAAGATGGCATATGAAACCGAGCTTGATGACGAACCGCAAGAAGTATCAGAGCCGACAGAGCAGCTATCAAGCAGTGAACCGACAGCGGATTCGACAGATTTTGATGTATAACTGAACAGGGAGGAGAAATCCTCCCTTATTATTTGCTTTATAGCGCGCTTGCTAATGTGCGTCTTGTGTGCTATACTATTCTTCGCAGCATTTTGGCTGCTAATTTTTTGATGAGGTAGTATATGTTCGAGTTGTTATTGATGAGTGATAACTTAGCGAATCAAATAAAAGCGTTCTTTGATTTCATTGGTCCGGCACTGCTTTGGGTTGCTTTGCTTGTGGGTTTTTTCTTGGTTATGATATTACCGCGGCGCAAGCATAAAAAGCAGATAAAGGAAATGCTTGACAACATGAAGATAGGCGACAAAGTTCGCACGCTTGACGGTATCTACGGAACTATTCATCAAATGGAAAACGACAAGATCACATTAACTGTTGGGCCTGACAAGGTGAAGCTTGTATTCGCAAAGGGCGCTATTGCAACGGTAGAGAACGCAGAGGTAGAAAGGACACTCGAAGACGGAATAGATATCAAGTAAAGCCATGCTTTAATAGCGATATGCGCTTTATATCGGAAATGAGGCACAGCTTATAGCAGTATTAAGTTCAATGCGGGCTTGCTAAGAAGCTAAAACTAAATAAACACATATCCTTTTGCCAAGCCTATTTGCTTTATAAGCGCATTTGCTAATACGCACCGTGTATGCTATACTATTTCCGCAGCACTATCAGCTGCAAATTTTATTAAAGAGGTAAGATATGCTCGAATTCATTTTAGCAAGTACAGACGCAGCTTCAGAAGCACCAAGCTTCTTAGGGCAGTTAGGTTCTACACTTATATTTATTGTTCCTTTAATTCTTTTATTTGCTTTGCCGTATTTCATGAACCGCAAGCGCGATAAGCAAATGAAAGAAATGCTTGACAACATGAAGGTTGGCGACAATGTCCGCACGATTGGCGGTATTTACGGTACTATTCATCAAGTAAAAGATGACAGGATTACATTAGCTGTTGGCCCTGACAAGGTGAAGATTGTATTTGCAAAGGGCGCTATCGCAACAGTAGAGAACACAGAGGATGAGAAAACTCTCGAAGAGGGAACAGACAAGTAAAATTGCTTGCATAGTGTGATGCTGAAACGTTTTATGTTCTGCATAGCTATATGTTTGCTTTGTATCGGAGTCGGGGCGTGCGCAACTCTTCCAACAAGCGGAGAAGACTTGGGCAGCCTGCCTCCGATAACTTCTATTACCCATAATACTCCCTCGCCTGCTCCTGATATAATCGACTATTCGCAAGTGTTGGAGGCTTTCAAGGCAGGGCTAAAAAGCGAACTGATACTGCTAAACAATTGGAGTATGGATTTAGGCTACGACGAAGCGACTTCTATAATTCGCTCCATTAACCGCTATGTTTTGAAGCAGGAGTTATTGGCCGGGCTGTTGCCGAAAGCCGCCGAAGCCGCTTACGAGAACGCAAAGGCGCAATTAAGCACATATAATCTAACGCTTAGCACCGATATTCAATGTCCCGAATGGCAATTTCTTGCGGCTGTGTTGCCGAATATTGAGAGCGTGGACGAGCTTATTTTCGTGCTGTCGCCCAAATTCGAAGTAGCAGAAGAAAACGGGAGCTATTCGCTTATGATAACTGTTTCGCCTATTTCAATAATCGAGTACGCGAATTACTATTCAGAATCCAAGCCGAAGGAAGAAGCCTCAAACGCATATCTTGATGTAAGATTTACATACGGCTATCTGAAGGCTGCGTATAACGAAAAAGGCGAATTCGACTTGAAGTATTCGTATGATTATCCAAAGGAGTATTTAGATACGCTGACTTTTCCGCTTATGCGCGTATCCGAATTTAATGATACATGGGGCGCAGGGCGTTCAAACAATACGAGAATGCACATGGGAACGGATATTCGCGAGCTTGAGGGCACTAAAATTCTGAACTGCAGCTCCGGTAAGGTTGTGGCTGTTGGAACTGCGGCAATACCCGGAAACTATGTTGTTGTATTAGACGATTACGGATATGAATTTCACTACTACCACATGGTTGAGCCTACAACATATGTAAATGTTGGGGATAGAGTAGAAAAGGGCGATATATTAGGCGAAGTGGGCAACACAGGCAACAGCGATGTAAACCACCTGCATTTGACCGTGGCAAGTCCCGACGGTACCTTTGTGAACCCGTACAAAATGCTACAGTATTTAGCAGAAAAACAGGGGTGAGAGATATTCCCCATTAGTGAAATAGTCTCTTCTTTACCTAATTTATTTTTTTATTTGTGCAAGGTAGCAAAAAGCACTATATTCCGTATAGTCCAGCTAATTTCAACCGCTCAGCTCTGCCCGTTCATTTGAGCAACAACATTTCCATAAAGGTCATGGAATTTACATAATTTGCTTTTTCGAAATCATACAAGAATACAATATATTCATTACCAACCGTAATATTTGCAGCATGCTCCTCAGGAAATTCCTTATTTGATGAATCATAAGTAAAGAACTTTATTATGTTATTATCCGAATAGACTAAATCATTCTCACCATATACCTGTTCGACTTCGATTGAATACAAAGAAGAGTAATTAGTATCAATTGAACCGCTTTCATAGGTGTAAGTGATTAATATTTCCTTATAATTAACTATTTTTCCTCGCACTACATTGTATGTTACAGCAAACAGGTTTTTCAACGAATTAACATAAGGATAGCCGCCCCCATTAACATCTATCTTTTCTTCAAGAATTGGTACATGGGTAATGTTTACACTAATAAGCGGGTCGTCGGTGTTCTCGCCATCTGTCTTTTCCGCACATCCCACCGAAGCAAACAACATAATAGCAACTGTTGCATTGCAAAGGCTTTCAAAAGATGTTTCATAATACTTTCTCCTGAATTTCTCATTTCTGACATTCTATGCATCTGTTTAATTCTGATACAATATACTATGTAAATCTGTTTCTGCATTGTCAATGTGGTAAAAAATTGGCGTTTTTGCAGTTGTTTGTTTCTAACCTGTTAACAATGTCAATGAGCTGTTAATTCACATAACATAATATATAAACCCATAGCCTATAAATGTATGGAATGTATTATTCATTTATGCTATAATCGACTATGTATGAGTCTGTAAAGATTTCAATAAAAAACTATATGGAGGGCGTTATGAAGGAAAACGTACGAGTATCAATTTGGGGCTTTGGCGCGATGGGTTCAGGCATTGCTAAGGTATTGCTTGAAAAGAAGGGCGTCGACATAGTTGGCGTATGTGATGTTCACCCCGAAAAAGTAGGCAAAAGCATATTCGAGATTCTGGGAGTTGAGCGCAAGGGCAGGACAGACATAAAGGTTACAAAGGATATTCACGAAGCATTAGGCAACAGCCATATATGCATAATAGCTACAAACTCATTCACAAAAGATGTATTCGAAAAGTTAAAGTTAGTCGCTGAACACAAGATAAACATAATCTGCACAGCAGAGGAAATGGCATATCCGCAGGCGCAGGAGCCTGAATTAGCTAAAAAGATTGACGAATTCGCAAAGGCAAACGGCATATCAATATTAGGCACAGGCATTAACCCCGGCTTGATGATGGACCTGTTAGCGGTTTGCTTGACAGGCTGCATGACTGATGTTGAATCCGTGCTGTGCCGCAGGGTAAACTCGCTGTCGCCGTTCGGTCCCGCCGTTATGGAGGAGCAGGGCATAGGCATTTCGGTTGAGGAATTCGAAAAGCGTAAGAAAGACGGCACTCTCGCAGGGCATGTCGGTTTCGCTGAATCCGTAAACATGATTGCTGACGCTTTGGGCTGGAAGTTAGAAAAGTTCGAGCAGCAGATGGCTCCCATTGTTACTAATGTTGACCGCAAATCGCCCTATGGCTTCGCAAAGGCAGGCACACTCGCAGGTATCAATATGACAGCGCAGGGCTATGTAGATGGTGAGATGAAGATAGATATGTATCATCCTCAGCAGATTGAGCCTGAGATGGAAGGCACAAAGACGGGCGACTACATTGTGCTGAAGGGCACCCCGAATGTAAACATGGCTATTCAGCCCGAGGTTGACGGAGGCATAGGCACAATAGCAATGTGCGTAAACATGATTCCTCACGTTATAAACGCAAAGCCTGGCTTGAGAACAATGCTGGATTTGCCCGTTCCACGCGCTATAATGGGCGATTTCAGAGATTATATTGAAGACTGAGCACAACCGTTGCGCCTTGAATGGCGTAACGGATTTTTCTAATAATAGCTTAGGAGATGTTAAAATGGCTAAGAAACACGATTATGTGCAGATTCACCGAATAGTGTTGGAGCCTGACGCGAGAGCCGACACTATTCCGGAGGATACCCATTCTGTACCGCTGGAAATGTGGGTAAAGGGTTATCTCAACGAAGAAAGCGCAAAAATAGGCGACGAGGTTACAATCACCACGCGCACAGGCAGGCAGGTAAAGGGCGTATTGGTAGATGAAGCCCCGCATTATACGCATAGCTTCGGAAATTTAGTTCCCGAGCTGCTGCGCGTAGGCGACCAAGTCAGAGGCATATTGTTCGGGGAAGAATCCGGGGAGGGAGCAAAATGAGAGATACAAGCTACCAAGCCGTAATGCAGAGAAAGAACGAAATAATGAAAAAGTCCGTAGGTATGGACTACGGCAAGTATGAAAGCGGCTCTATCGCGTTCGATTACGAGGGCATGATGCGCGATACAGGCTATACTATTGACGAGGTTATACGCATACAAAAGGGCTTCTCTATCGGCGACACGCGAATTATGGAGCTTAAAAACATAACCGCGTTGGCAAGAAAATGCGCAAAGCCCGGCAAAGGCGCACGCATATTCATAAAAGACGAAGCGGCTAACCCCTCGGGCAGCTTCAAGGTGCGCAGGGCGGCAATATCCGTTTATCAGGCAAAGAAAATGGGATATAAGGGCGTAATTACTGCTACAAGCGGCAATTACGGCGCGGCTGTGGCCTCCGTTTGCGCTATGGCGGGTTTGAAGTGCATAGTGGTTCAGGAGTGCTTCGATTCAAAGGGCAAAGGACAGCCCGAAATAATAGAAAAAGCGAGAAAATGCGAAGCGCTGGGCGCCGAGGTTGTTCAGCTTTCAGTAGGTCCCGAGCTTTTCTACAGCGTGCTTTTAATGTTGGAAGAAACAGGCTATTTCAACGCGTCGCTCTATACGCCTTTCGGAATTGCGGGTGTTGAGTCGTTGGGTTATGAGATTGCGCACCAGTTCAGAAAGGACTACAACTGCGACCCCGATGTAGTAGTATGCTCAAACGCAGGCGGCGGCAACCTTACAGGCACAGCACGCGGTCTTATGAAAGCGAACTGCCACCCGCAGATAGTCGCGGCAAGCGTAAACCTAAAAGGGCTGCACATGGCTTCCGATACGCAGTTCAACAGAAAGTCATTCACGACGAGCCATACGGGCTTCGGTATGCCCTTCGCGACGAATCCCGACCGTTCTGATGTTCCGAGAAGCGCCGCAAGACCCTTGCGCTATATGGACAGATACGTTACCGTAAATCAAGGCGAGGTTTTCTATATAACAGAGGCTTTGGCATCGCTTGAAGGGCTTGAAAAGGGTCCCGCAGGCAACACAGCTTTGGCGGCGGCGTTCTATTTGGCTCAGGAGATGGACGAGAATCAGACCATAGTTGTTCAGGAAACCGAATACACGGGCGCCGGCAAGCATGTTAACCCGCAGCTTTCATTCGCGCGGGAAAATGGCATAGAGATTAAGTTCGGCAATCCTGATGAGGAGGTTCCCGGCAAGAGCATAATACTTCCCGAGCATCCGAGCCTGATAAGAGCAAGAGATTACGATATGGAGCATTTAAGAAAATCATACATCAAGAACAAGATTGCAGGCTTTGATAAGCCCACCGCCGAGGATATTAAGTTCTTGGCCGAGGAAACCAACACGGACTGCGATTTTGTTTTGAGAGCCATTGAGGAAATATCAAAATAAGCAAAGGAGAGTCGTATGAAAAGAAAGGACGATTACTTGGAAAGACGCGCTCACTTGGCTAATCTGAGCGATGAGGAGCTGAAAGCAAGGTTCTGGGAATTAGCCGAGAAATTGGTTGACCCTATGCTGAAAATGGGTTATGAGTACACCACACCCGCTATTGAGCGTTCTGTGCTGCTGCGCATGGGCTTCTCATCAATAGAGGCTAAGGCAATTGTTGACGGCTGCGTAGAGAACAGCCTTATTGAGCATGGCGCAGGCAATGTGGTTTACCGTTTAGCTAAAGCAAAGAACATGAATTATCGCGAAGTAGGCGTACAGCTTAGCCAAGGCAAGCTGTGGGACGAAGCGAAGGCACAATTCAAGGAGGTATAACATGAGCGAATACAAGATGCTTCCGGATAAGAATATTGATGTTAAAGAAATACTCAAAGATTTAGAAAGCTACCGTCCAAGACGCAGAGGCTGGACATGGAGAAAGCCCGTTAAGGACTTGAAAATGGGTCCCTTCACTTACAAAGAGGCAAGCGAGCCCTTGAAGGCAGGCGTTCCCCTACCCCCCGCGCACTACTTTGGCGATATTGACCCGCAGCCCACACCCGTAATCACAACGGAAATCGCTTCGGGCAGATTTGAGGACGATATACGCAGAATGCGCATGGCAGCACACCACGGCGCAGATCATATAATGGTTATAAGAACTGCCGGACAATCCCACTTTGACGGACTTATTGAAGGCACACCGCAGGGCATGGGCGGCGTTCCTATTTCGCGCAAGCAGGTCAGGGCGCAAAGAAAAGCTCTCGACATGATAGAGGACGAGGTCGGCAGACCTATAAACTACCACTCATATGTTTCAGGCGTTGCCGGTCCCGATATTGCTGTAATGTTCGCTGAAGAAGGCGTAAACGGCGTTCACCAAGACCCGCAATACAATGTAATTTACAGAAATATCAATATGATTCGCTCATTCGTTGACGCCTGCGAATCTAAGAAGATTATAGCGTGGGCAAACATGGCACAGATTGACGGTGCGCACAACGCAAATGCGACCGCAAGAGAAGCGTGGAAGGTAATGCCCGAGCTTATGGTTCAGCACGCTATAAACGCCATGTTCTCCGTAAAGGTTGGCATTAAGAAGGAAAATATCTGCCTGTCAACCGTTCCGCCCACAGCAACCCCCGCGCCCTGCGTATACATGGACCTGCCCTATGCAGTGGCTTTGCGCGAGCTGTTCACAGGATATCGTATGCGCGCACAGATGAACACTAAGTACATTGAGTCATCAACGCGTGAAGCGACTGTTACGCATGTTCTCAACATGGTAATATCAAAGCTCACAAGCGCAGACATACAATCTACGATAACGCCAGACGAGGGCAGAAATGTTCCATGGCATATCTACAACATAGAAGCCTGTGACACAGCGAAGCAGACTCTCATAGGCTTAGACGGGCTTATGGATATGGTTGAGCTGAAGAAAGAGGGCTACCTGCGTGACAAGGCGCGCGAATTGAAGGAGCGTGCTGTGCTGTTCATGGAAGAAATGCTTGAAATGGGCGGCTATTTCGAGGCGGTTGAAGCCGGCTTCTTCGTTGACTCAGGCATATATCCCGAGAGAAACGGCGACGGCATAGTTCGTAAAATTGACGGCGGCATAGGCGCCGGCACTCTGTTCAAGCGCGCAAAGGACTATATGGCACCCGTTACAGCGCACTACGGCTACAACAATGTTGAGCAATACGATAAGAACGCTGTAAAAGACCCTGCTTCGCTTATAGGCGGCTGCACTTTCGAAAAGCCCGAGAAGATAGTCTATATAGACGAATTAGACGAAGAGGACAATGTAAATCTGCGCATGGACGCTGTTGCGGAGTTCCGCCCGGGCTTCTCAAACAAAATCCGTCCCGAAATGGAATGGCTGGCAGACGGTATTGTAATGCTTACTATGTTCTTCCCTGCTGAGAAGCGCATAGCACAGGCCGCCGCGCTGGAATGTGCAAAGCAGATGAATCTCACAGAGGTAGAGGTCATCAACTGCGAAATAATGCACCCGGTCGAGGGCACGCGCATTGAGGTAAAGGGCAAGGTGCCTTTCGCGATAGATATTGACAAGCTTGTTATACCCAAGGAGCCTGAGGTTATAAGCGACGCCGAAATCCGCGCGGAAATCGAAAGAAAGCCCATGCGTGCAGTTTGCGCAACAGTGGGCAACGACGAGCATTCCGTAGGCTTACGTGAAATAATTGACATTAAGCATGGCGGCATAGAGAAGTACGGAATAGAGGTCATTTATCTTGGCACATCCGTACCGCCGGAGAAGCTTGTAAACGCAGCGGTTGAGATGAAGGCTGATGTAATATTGGCGTCAACCATTATCAGCCACGACGATACGCACTATAAGAACATAGCGCGCATAAATCAGATTGCTACCGAAATGGGCATAAGGGATAAGGTGATATTCTGTGCCGGCGGTACACAGGTAACACCTGAGCTTGCGCGCAAATACGGCGCTGACGAGGGCTTCGGGCGAGGCACTAAGGGCGTTCACCTTGCGACCTTCTTGGTAAAACGCCGCAGAGAGCTTGAGAGCAGATAACTACTTGCTTGCCCATTGTCAAATTGATGGTGGGCAAGCTGCATTGATTTTTTGCAATCCGCTTGACAAGCGATATAATTGTCTAATATAATTATTGATTGAATTCGCGATTTTTTCGCGCAAATATTTGAAGGAGGATACACCATGCTTCGTACCTACCAGCCTAAGAAAAGGCATAGGAAAATGGTTCATGGCTTCAGAAAGCGCATGAAGACCAAGAACGGAAGGAATGTTTTAGCACGCAGGCGTGCAAAGGGTAGAAAGGTATTGTGCGCGTAATTGTGATTGGAATGCTTTGCGTATTTAATGAAAGGGAATAGTTGTGAAGAGACTTTATTCATTAAAACGCAATAAGGAATTCCGATATGTGTATAAGACTGGAAAAGCTATTGCATCAAAATGCTTGGTGCTCGTATATAGAAGGAGCAATCACGAACTCCCCAGAATAGGCTTTTCAGTCAGCAAGAAGATAGGCAACAGCGTAACGCGAAACCGTGTGAAACGGCGTATGCGCGCGGCATTTTCACCGCTTCTACCAAGAGTTAAACCCGGAAGCAGCATAATATTTGTTGCAAGAGAACCTATATTAAATGAAAGCTTTTTGGGCATAGTTGAAAGCATAGAGGGCCTGCTTAACAAAGCGGGCTTGCTATCGCCCACAGACGACATGAAGGCGAGAGAACAATGAGAACACTTCTCATAAAGATAATACGATTTTATCAAAAAAATATTTCTCGACGCCTTCCCCCATGTTGTCGGTTCAGACCGACCTGCTCTCAATACGCAATTGAAGCCATAGAGATACATGGCGCTTTTTATGGCACTTGCCTGGCGATATGGCGCATATTGAGGTGCAACCCACTGTCTAAATGCGGTTACGACCCTGTTCCGCCTAAGAAAAACAGGAGTTAGCTTACTTATATTTGAAACGAGGATAAAGACTTGACAGGCGATTTTTTCTTGACCACCTGGATATTCTTAGGGATGCGCTGGCTGTCCGAAAATGTGCTTAACAACAGCATTTTTTGGACTATTTTCGTAAGCACGGTCATATTGCGTATTGCAATGCTGCCATTTGATATTGCGCAGCGCAAAAACCTCGCAAAGCAAAGCGAGTTGAGTCCAAAATATGAGGAGCTGAAAAAGCGTTATAAGAACGACCCAAATAAACTCAATGCAGAATACCAAAAACTATTGAAAGAAAGCGGGTCAAGCACATTAGCAGGCTGCTTGCCCGTGATATTTACATTAGCTTTTTTGTTTTCCTTCATAGCCGCATTTAGATTCTGGAGCTATGAGCAAAACATCAAGATACTCGTTGATATGAAGCAGAACATTCAGGTCGCCGAGCAAACGGGCGAAGCACCTGAGGTTTCTGAAACATTCTTGCAGGCTAAATTCCTTTGGATAAACAACATTTGGCAGCCTGACAACGGCTTTAAGCCTGTCGTAATGGATGCTGATGACTTTTTCGGTTCATCATACGACAAGCAATCCAAAATATATAAAGCTACAAAGGATTTAATTTACTTGCGTAAAGAGAACCCCGATGTTTATAAAAAGCTGGAGAAGATCTTTTACGATGAACAGGAAGGGTACGATCAACTAAACGCGGAACAGAAGGAAAGAAAATTTGATGAAGCAAAAATGGAATATGAAAAGCTGATTGAGCCTTTGCAGAATAAATACAAGGGCTATAACAACGGCTTCTTCATACTGCCTGTTTTGGCTACGCTGTTCCAGTTCCTGTACGCTTGGTACACTATGAAGCAGCAGAAAACGAATGATGCTTCAGCGCCGGGCGCACAGTTAGGAAAGTTCACCATGTATGTATTGCCTGTTATGTCGTTCTTCTTCTGTTTGTCATATACTGCGGCATTCGCAATATATTGGACACTAAGCAGTGCTATAATGCTAATAACCAACATAGCATTATCGCTATTCAAGTTTGATAAAGAAAAAAGTGCTGTTACAAGCAAATAATTGGAGGGAATAATATGGGCGAGGTTTACTTGTCTGAAGGCAAGACCATTGATGAAGCTATATTTAACGGTTTAAGCAAGTTAGGCATTTCAATAGATGAAGTTGATATAGATGTTGTTCAGAACGAAACGCGCGGAGTATTCGGTTTAGGCGCAAAGCCTGCCATAGTCAAGCTTACGGTGCGCGACACTATCGATGTAAAGGAGCTTTTTGAGAATAAGCCCGAAAAGCCCGAGAAGAGCGAGATCAAGGAATCACCTCAAAAGCAGGAATTCGTTGCAAGACCCGAGACGCCGGCTCATATTCAGCAGGAAGAAAGGGTAAATAGACCGTCTGACGACAATAATTTCAAATACGCGCACAAGAACAACCAAAAATATAATTCAGGATATAGAAACAACAAGAACCAGAGATTTCAGAAGCAGCCTGTTCAGAATGTTGACAGCAGCATCGAGTATTCAGAGGATTGCGCAAAAAACAGTGAAGCCGGGAAATTCTTGATAGAGCTGTTAGAAAAAATGGGCTTGCAAGCAACCGTATTGGGCGGCGTAAGCGAAAGAGGGCTGCATTTGAAGATAGATACCGACGAGCCCGGCGCAATTATAGGGCACAGGGGCGAAACATTAGACGCGCTTCAATACTTAGTACAGCTTTACGCAAACAAGGATAAGGCTCCAAGCGAGTATGTGAGAGTTTCATTAGACGCACAGGGCTATAGGGTAAAGCGTGAAGAAGTATTGAAGAATTTAGCAAGAGCAAAGGCAGCAACAGTAAGGGCAAGCGGAAAGCCGTATAAGTTTGAGCCTATGAGCCCGTATGAGCGCAGAATTATACACTCTGCACTGCAAGGAAACCCCTATGTAACTACACACAGCGAGGGCGACGAACCAAGACGCTATGTAGTTTTGACAGCTAAGCACCAGCAGTTCAGAAGAAGAAATCATAATTAAGCAAATACGAGTATTACAGACCGCATAGCGCGGTCTTTTTTTGCTGTAAAGGCTACCGTAGGCGAAAAATCGATACGCTATTTATGTAGCAGACGTGATTGCGAATCAGGTATTACTACTCTCCCTCTCCCTCCAATTATATGAGCAAAGTCATTCGGCAAAATTCAAAATACTGCCTCTCAATGTTTCAATGTTATGCTAATTTCTGCTTTATTTTTGAAATTCTACATGATAAAATATTATATAAACTTTGGAGGTAAGGAATATGAGGATTGGCATTTCCATTTGGAAAAAGCTATTATGCTTAGTGCTTTGCGCCTGCTTTACATTCTCCTTCGCTTTTGTCGGAAAAAGCTCGGCACAAGGCAAGCAGGTCATTGTTAAGTCTTTCAGCGCAGACAATTTCGGTATTGAAATCGGTCATAGTGCAGAGGTAACATTCAGTGCAAAAATAAGCGGCGTACCTTTGAACGCAAGGGTAGCCGTTTATGATAATAACGGTAACTTAGTTACAAAGCTATCGCGCGTAAGCGATGAAGAATACAAAGCGACTGTGCATTTGACCGCTAACAAGAAAGCCACAAATGTTTATCACCTGAGAGTTGACGATAAAAAGTACGGCGAACACGAAATCAGGTTCTACAACAAGCTGTCTGATGCTGACTTAGCAAAAAACGACGCCCTTTGGCGCAAGATTGACGGATTGAGGGATACGCTTAAAAGCATGGGCTATTCTAATAAAGAAATAGTTGACTGCGTGTATAATTTTCTCTCTGACAATCCCGACATTGAAATATTGAGATACGAAACCGAAACCACGCTTAATTTCGAAACATACTCGGGTATCTGCAACGCTTTCACAATACGCGAGGAACGCTCCGCTGAGCAAATCGAAGCAATAGAGGCTGAAATAGAGGAACTTTCTGAGGTATATTCTACATTCAATCAAGAGGAAGAATACGAATTAAAGCTGGCTCCCACCAGCAAGGACATTGGCGTATATGCCCCCTACTACGGCGTTCAAAGCGACTTCACGATGAAGTATGTTGAGTTGGCTAAAAATGTAATAAAGGGCGCAATGGGCGGCAGCGTTTACGGCTACTACGGCAACGGCTCGCATGGCTATCCTAAGGCGACGGTTGTTTCCTTCAAAAACTGGAGCAAATATGGTCTTATAATGGTTGACAGCCATGGCGACTTATATAATGGCAAGGTCGTAATATGCGTTTCAGCAGCCGCGAAAGGCACCTACGACTCGGCAGATGTTTCACAAGGGCATTTAATACAAAGCTCGGGCGATGTGCTTGTTCGCGCAACATACATTCAAAAATACTGTCCCTCACTGCCGAACAGCATAATTTACATGGGCATTTGCTACGGCATGTATAACAACACCATGTATTCACCGCTATTAAACATTGGCGCAAGTGCGGTTATAGGCTACGACAACCCTGTATCCTTCTACTATGACAATCAGATGATGAATGAGCTGTTCAGAAGGCTCTGCAAGGTAGACGAAGGAACCGGAAAGCTATACACCGTTGCCGAAGGAGTTGATCACGCGAAAAAAATGAAGGGGCAATATGACCCATACAGCAGTTATCGCGCTAAGCTGGTATATCAGGGCAGCGGCTCGGCAAGGCTGTCAGAAGTGGGCGCACCTGTGCCTGTAACGGGCGTAACCATGGCGGAAAGCGCAACAATTAAGGTCGGAGAAACCTTGCAGCTTAATGTAAGCATATCACCTAATGACGCGACGGACTATCTAATTGATTTCGAATCCATACAGCCCGATGTAGCGAGCGTTTCATGGACCGGCTTAGTTACAGGTATTGAGGAAGGTACAGCTACCATTGTTTGCACCGTGTATGACAATGTTTCCGGCGAAACCTTCTACGCAAACTGCAAGGTAACCGTTGAACCCGCGCCGCCTACATATACGGTATATTTCAGGGATTGGAACGGAAGCTTGCTTGATATTCAGGTTGTCGAAGAGGGCGAAGACGCAGTACTTCCCGAGGACCCGGAGCGTGAAGGCTATATATTCAGCGGCTGGGACGGCGACCATAGGAATATTAAGCAGAACACCACAATAACCGCGATGTATATTCAGATTGGCGATGCGAACGGCGACGGCAAAGTAAACACGGGTGACGCTACATATGTATTGAGCTATACAATCGGTAATATTGAGCTGTCCGACCTGTTTGAAAAGGTTGCAGACGCAAATCAAGACGGTGTGGTAAACACAGGCGACGCAATTAGGATTCTGCTATTAGCTGTGAAATAAGCAAATAACATTAAATCGGCAGGGTGTATGCTCTGCCGATTTTTTATTTTGGCTCATTGTCGTTAGACTCGTTTAATTCTGTTTGCGCGTCCTTCAGCTTGGAATAGCCAATAAAGCATAATATGATTGACGGCACTAAAAACACGGAGAAGAACACAAAAAGCACAGCTCCTAAGCTGTAAAAAATGCCCGAAAGCAGCGCAAATGTTTTTGAACGGGCAATCACCGCAACAACATTGAATACTGCGGCTATTATTACGACAACTATATGCGGAATGACAAATGCCGCCGCCAATGCGCCTAAAACGAAGCTCAATAAAGAGCTTGCGCCGAATATGGCGTTTCCGTAAAACAGCAGTATCAGTATGCAATAAGCTATACCTAATGCCGCCGAAATCATTAAGGGCATCAATACTTTTCTATTCATAGTATAGCTTGTGCTGTTGAATTGAGATTTAATCAACGAATTCTAATATATCTTTGACCTCGCACTGCAATACCCTGCATAATGCGTCTAATGTGGAAAGGCGTATTTCCTTCACCTTGCCCGCCTTCAAGCGCGACAGATTAGCAGGTGTGATGCCCACTAAGCGCGATAACTGCATTAAACCTATTCCGCGTTTTGCCATAACTATATCAAGATTTATGCGTATCATTTTATTGCCCTTTCTATTACGCCGCAGCCTAAGCACTCCTCGCCGTCATATAATACAGCGTACTGACCGGGGGTTATAGCCCTTTGCAGCTCGTCAAACTCAATCAATGCGCCTTCTTTCCCGATTGTAACGGTAACGGGCGTATCGTTTTGGCGATACCTGAACTTAGCCATGCAGCGAAAGGTATCGCTTGGCGGTTCGCCGGCTATGAAGTGGAATTTAGAGGTTTCAAGCGCCCTTGAGTATAGCTCCCTGCCCTCGCCCTGCGTTACTATGAGGCGGTTGCGCTCTAAGTCCTTATCCACTACAAAGAAGCTCTCGCCTGTACCGTTTTTCAGACCGCCTATGCCTAAGCCGCGCCTCTGACCTATAGTATAGAACATCAAGCCGTCATGCTTGCCTAATACATTGCCTTTCAAATCGACTATATCGCCCTTTTGCGCAGGCAGGTACTGCATTAAAAACTTCTTGAAATTGCGCTCGCCTATGAAGCAAACGCCTGTTGAGTCCTTTTTATACGCTGTGGGCAGCCCCGCTTCCTGCGCTATTTGGCGGACCTCGCTTTTCAATAAATCGCCTATGGGGAATATTGCTTTTTCTAACTGCTTTTGCGTTAAGCCCGCTAAAAAATATGTCTGGTCCTTGCTTTTATCCTTCGCCTTTAACAGCTTTACACCGTCGCTTGTATGCGCTAAACGCGCGTAATGCCCCGTGGCTATTGCTTCAGCGCCCGATTTCAGCGCGAACTCCAAAAACGCCTTGAATTTTATCTCGCAATTACAGAGAACATCAGGGTTAGGGGTTCTGCCCGCTTTATATTCTTCTAAAAAGTATGTGAATACTCTATCGTAATACTCTTTTGCGAAGTTTACTGTGTAGTATGGAATTCCTATAACCGCTGCGGTTTGGCGAACATCGGAAAAATCCTGTGTAGCTGTGCATAGGCCGCTTTCCTCGTCCTCCTCCCAGTTCTTCATGAAAACGCCTATGAGGTTTTTGCCCTGCCTTTTTAGAAGCAGCGCCGCGACCGACGAATCCACGCCGCCGGACATTCCTATTATCGTTGTGCCTTGTGTGTTCATTTCCATAGCTTTATTATACCATATTTCCCCCGCCGATTGCTAAAATATGCTTTATTGGATATACTGTGAATATGGAAAAAAGAAAGATTCATGGAAACATAAACGGTATTAAGAACATTACGCTTGAAGCTATTGAGGCGCTGTATGATATTAAGGTTCAGGGCTTTGCCGATATTGAGCTGCTTGAAGCAATGACAAAATTTAGTGCGGAAATTTCCCGGGAAATATCTGTATATATCGCAAGAGACGGGCGCATAGTTAATATTTCAATAGGCGAAATAAACAAGGTTGAAATGCCGCAGGTGCGCGTTGTAAGGAATTTAGACAGGCTTTGCGGCGTTCGCTGTATTCACACACACCCGTCGGGCGACCCGAGATTATCCTCGGTTGACATCGCTACCTTACACACCGCGAAGCTTGACGCAATAGCTTCATTAGGCATATATGAAGGCAAGCCAAGCCAAATGTTTGTGGGGTTCATAGGTGAAAATACGGAGGAAACGCCAAACGCTTCGCTAATATATGGCCCTATAAGCCCTTCAAGGATTCCCCATAAGCTGCTACTGAATGAAATCTACTTAGCCGACGAGAGATTGAAGCGCACCGCGATAGAAAACGAAGCGGCTAAGGTTGAGCGCGCGGTTTTAGCTGGGATAGAC